>ENA-UZWU01002080-UZWU01002080.1-metagenome-genome-assembly--contig:-Day-4--1m-contig-2080_pt1 | contig 33110 bp, 43 predicted proteins | sample MGYA00260345_ERZ794905 | MGnify/ENA metagenome assembly ERZ794905
TATCTAAACTTGATGCAGTAATATATGAATTAATATCTAACATTCGTATTTCATTATCATATCCGATTTGGTCAACACCTAATTGTAAGTTAGTACCAGTCTGTTCAATATTAATTTCGTTATCAGCATAAGTTTTACCTGCTGCTAATAACAAATACATGATTAATAGCATCCAGCTAAATACTAATAATACTTTATCTAGTTTTTCGTCGAAGTTGTTGCTCATATGTAAATGTCCACTATCTGTCCTGGTCGTACTGACCATCCATATCTTAATTTTAAATATCGTTGATAATTATTATAGTTATACATTATTTATCCGCCTTGTTTAATTATAATTGTGGAATCAGTTCCGCCGTTTAAATCAATTATGCCAGAATAACCATCCACTTCAGTATCAATTTTAACTGAAGAATCTACTGCAAATACGAGCCTTATTGTGCCTTGTACATTTCTATAAAAAACTATATTTCCACTTTGTTCAAATACATTGTATTGTGAATCTGAATTTAAACCAAACGATGCACCTTTAAGTTGAGCTCCTAATGATGAACCTGAAATTGCACTATCATCAAGTCTTGCTGCTGTCTTAACAAGTTCCTCGACAACATCTAATAAATCTGTTAAGAAATCGACATCTAAATAATCAATGTCAAGTTCAGAAAACTCTAATGCATCTTCATCAAGAGCATCATATTCTAATTCGTTAAATTCTAAAAAATCTATATCCAACAATCCTTGGTCCATTTCATTATCTTGTTCAAGCTGTTCGTCTATTGCATCAACAACTTCTGGTGGCGGAGATACGATAAACATGTTATCAATCATTGCTGGAGTTATATTGGATAGTTGTACTCGAGGAGTTGGTGGACTGTCTAAAGTTGATACCATAGTAGCTGCGTAAGCCTCATCTAAGGTCACAGTACCTCCTAGATTAGATACTTCTATGACACCCGAAGGGTTACCATACGCATCAGGAAGTAGTACTACAAGAGACCTCCCTAACTCGTCAATGGTGGTTGTAAAGTCTGTTCCACGAACTGCAATACTAGCAGTGGGAGTTTGTATATCGATATTGTTTTGATTAACCATTCCCAAACGACCTGATGCGAACCGAGCGGTTCCCATTGCCATTCTCATAGCCATTTTTGATTTACTTGGGTCTGGGTCGTAATATACTCGGTCGATATATACTCGAGTATTTTCTGTAAGGCTAAGTTCTGCCTCGTCTAAAAATTCTATTTTAATTCGGCCATCAGCTGTTTCGGCCGTATCGTTCATTTGAATTTCTGGTATTTGTTTTTCTTCAATACTAACTTGCGCACCGGCTTCTCTCGTAAGAGATGCATCGCCTTTAAATTCAACAATATTGCCAATCGTATCTGCTGCAGACAGATTAACTGACAATACTGTTAAAAATAAAAATGCTTTAACTATCGTTAGCTGAATCTTTTTGATTGATTTGAATAGTTGCATTTTCGCTATCAACATCCAAAGTAATGATACCATTACAAGTACTTACGCCTTGTGCACATGTACCACTCATTTGATTTATATCGATATCAGCTGATGAGCCATCTAGAGTCAAGTTAATCTCGTGCTCTCCACCATCTTTCTGCATGGTGTTGATGTTGTTGCTTCCACCTGTGATATCAAAGTTCCAAATTGCGTCATCTACATCTATATCAATATCAAAAATATTGCTGTCGCCTATAAGTGTTAAATCAAAATCCAATCTTTCAGCACTTGCGTTATATCCTTGGTCAAAGTCCAAGGTATTACTATCACCAGTAATGTCTAGGTCAATAGTTGAACTATCTGAGCTACCTACGTAACCGATATCCCAATCCATCGAGTTACTATCACCAGTAAACAATAAATTATAAGTACTACTGTCAGCTTTAACAGGACCAAATAATAAGTTTTCATTACCTATTTGGTCAATGTTAATGTTCAATGACGAACCAGTAATTACCATAGCACTAGAACTACTTGAAAAGTCGTCCAATCCTATTTTGTTACCGTATCCGTATTGGTCGATGTACAATGTTAATGTATCACCAACTTGCTCAATGTTTATTTCATTATCATCAGTAGCTTGTGCAAATACGAAAGCTGGAAGTATCAATAAACTTAGGCCTAAAAGTTTCTTAATCATTCTTCTTCCTCTTTATTAAAATCTATCTCCCAGAATCCACGACGATTCCCTTGATAAACCATTTCCAGCACGGCAGCTTCTATTGCTGTTCGTACTGCATACGTCACCGATTCATTATTTCCTACACCGTCTTCATATTCAACCAACTGTGTGCCCTGCTCGTAAAATCTAAATACGTCACCACCAGAGCCATAACTCAAAATTGTCTTTTTAGTCTGTACATTTAGGAGTACTTCACCTGTAAGAACACTTACTGCTCTTAATGAAATTACTACTTGGTCTTGCCTATATTGTCTACTAAAACCAATACCTAAAGTTCTTGCACCACGACCACCTGTTTTTATATTACTGTCATAGCCGATAATCCCACCTTCGATTACCATACCTGCAAATAATAATGGTCCTAGTTTTTGTACTTCTGCACCAGTCGCTCTTGCTACTTCTTCTCTACCTGAGCGAATGATTTGTCTTTCTCTTACAAGAGCATCAATCCCTTGTCTTTCTGCTACTCTAAACCAAGTTCCACCACCTGCTGTTTTGAGTGCATCAATTATTAATTCTGTTCCACCTTGTGTTACTGCTGTAGAAAATGATTGACCTGATTGTGAATCTTTTCTTTGTCCAGTTTTATCTGCAAAGTTATAAACTGCAACTACAGGTTTTGTTTTTGCAGGTGGTAGATTTAATAACTCTACATATGCTGGTAATTTAACAACTTCTGGTTGTTCTATACAAATAAACTTACCACCAACATATTTTCTTGTACCAGTGTATAGTTTGTCTAATGCTTTACCATCACCGTTTTTATCTCTAACTTTATTAAACCCTTGCTCAAATTGACCAGTTTCGTATGAACAATATCCAGGTCCATCTGACCATTGTGGCATCTGTGCACAGCTTGCTAGAAATAGTACTGCAATACTAACCGCCGTCAGTCGCATCGCTATCTCCGCCAAAGTTACCAGAACCAATTGGAATTTCAATAACAGTTGTAGTTCCATTCTCATCTACAATTGTCATTTTAATAAATTCAGTTCCATCTATATTTGTAATGACTTCATAAGTCACTGTTGAACCTTCAAGTACAAATGAACCAAATCGAACTGGGTTATCATTTGAAAACATATTGTCAACTAACTGTTTTGCTAATTGAGCATATATTCTACTTTCTAAGTTACGAATAAATTTTGATAATGTTGAGTTATCAATTTCTCTTTGTGCTGCTCTTTCTGCAGCTTCAAGAGCATCCTTAATAGCTTTCTTACGTGAATGTTCTTGGTTCTCAATAGTTAAATAATGAGCACCAGTACCTATACCACTGAAACTAGGATTTTTAAATTTGTGAACAATAGGTTCTGCACAGACTTGAACTGAAAAATACAAGCCAATGACAAGTAATCCTATATGTGTTCCGTTAATCTTCATCTTTACCTCTTTTTTCTGACTCAGCTTTTTGTTCGTGGTGCTTTATTAATTCTTGCCGAGCTCTATATTCTAAAACTACATTCACTTTTTGCTGTAACCTTATAAGGTCTTGGTCTAACATTCTAACACGGTCAATTACTTTAATTAATTGCATGTGATGTTTATCAATAGCTGGTTGTATCTTTTCGTTTATAAACTTCCAAACGAAATATACGAAGTAACCCAAACCGACAACCATAATTGTTGGGAACCCGTATTCTGATACTAACTGAGCTACATCAAATTCCAAAGTTCAACTCATATTGTACAGGTGCGTCTTTTCTAAAAAACATGCACCCGTCATTGTCGGTCAGTAAAGTAAAAGTATCTCCTACTTGTAAAGGTGTATTCTCAATCTTTACTTGTTGGTACTTTTCCCACTGTGTATCTTTATCAGTTAATTTCAATCCACTTGCTGTAATTTCAAATGAATAATCCCAATACAACATTCCTAATCTCTCCTCACGTCCAGTTTTCCGTCTTCGATAAAATTTTCAGCTCTTGCTATTCTTTCTGTGTCTGGCTTCAAATCTAACGCGCTAGAAACCAACAGGTCGATTTTAACAATTTCGTTACTCATAGAGCGAGCTCTATTTTCTAGCCCTTCACTAAAAATTGTTAAAGTTTTGATATTATCAATAAGTCCTTCCATCATCTGTTTAATAATGATAAAGATAAAGAATCCCATCACTAAAGCACCTGCTATAGGTAAGCCTACGTCAGATATCAACTGCAAGATTTGTTCCATTGTTTACTCCATTTTTGAAGCTAAGGGCCTCATGTCTTATTTATAATAATGCTAATTGAAAATAAGTGTAAATAAATGTAAAAAAAGGTTGACAAATGAAGCAAAACCATTTATAATATACTCATATTTAAATAAAACGGAGATTTAATGGATATCAAAATACTAGGCGAACAACCAGAACCAACTTTAACAAGGTCAGATATGTACATATCAGATTTTGAGCTAAGACATAAGTCAATAGCTACATGGAGAAAAGGAGTTGCATTAGTCAACGAATTTTGTTCATCACATCCTGAGTTCGAGGGTACCCAGTTTTTCATAAACGATCCATTAACAGTAGGCATAATGCCACTATATGCAGAAGGCGAAACACCTTACGATTTTGACGACTTAGTACTTAGACTAGAATCAATGGGATTCTACGGAAAGGGTGCTGGTTACTCTACACCTCAACCATCTTTTGAATTTTAATTGAAAATAAATGCAAAAAAAGGTTGACAAATGGAACAAAACGGGTTATAATAGACCCATAAATTAAATAAGGAAAGGAAATATATTATGCTAACTAAATCTGAAATGACTAAACTGAACACTCTATTCGCCAAAGCTGATTCCAGCGAGATGAAAGAGATTTCTCAAATGTTTAACATGCAATTCAAAGCCAAAACACAAATGGCAAAGAATAGCTTCAACGTTGGACAGAACGTATTCTTCAATGATAAGCGTGGTGCTAAAATTGAAGGAGTTGTTACTAAGGTAATGATTAAAAACATTCAAGTTACTACAGACTCCGGTATGTGGAGAGTAGCTCCTACACTTCTAAAGGCGGCTTAATATGAACCACACTTATTCAAATGAATGTATTGTCGAAAATGTCGATAGTGGAAAAGAAGTTGAAGCAGAAGTTGCACACTTCACAGCAGAACAAAGCTTAACGGTATACATCAATACTGTTAAAGTTAACTTTACTTATAATGCAAAGCAGAATGAATATCATGGTGGCTTTGCAGGAATGGATTTTGTAACCAAAGGTCCTAAACTACTAGGTTCTTACCGATGATTGAAGTTTTACAAGAAGTAACTGATTGGGGTGATGCTCAAATCGCAAATGGCATATATCATGTCAACAGTGCTGGACATTTAGTTCAGTACAACGATAAGGTTTTTAAAGCTCCTATGAAGCAGTTTTCTAAATCAAGGCGTAAATTTGTAAAAATCAGTGAGTACCAAGAAGAATTGCCAGAACGAGGTATCGTTGTAAAAGGTTCTAATGGTAAATCATACATTATTGTAGACAACAAATGCAGTTGCCCTGGATTCAAGTTCAGAGGTCAGTGCAAACATTTAGATAAGGTAGCTTAATTATGAATAGTACAAAAATAAAAGAATACTCAATACTCGTTTTGATTTCTAGTATTATCATATACGGTCTTATCTGTATCTTAAACTCAACCAGTTATATGCCCGATGTTTATGTCTCGCATTCAACTGGTGAATGTGTTAAAGTAATTAATTACGACGAAAGGTTTGACTACAACTGTAGTAACTATCCTTCGAAGTACAACCATGTGTGGGTTAAATGAATATATTTGTATTAGATGAAAACCCTATAGTTGCAGCTCAAATGGTCTGTGACAAACATGTCGGTAAGATGATTATTGAGAGTGCACAAATGCTTTCAACAGTTCATCGTATGCTTGACGGCATCCCAGAGAAACGACCATCTCGCTCTGGTAAAACAATACAAACGTATTATACGTTTGGTGACCAAAGAGATGATTTATACTATTTAGCTGTTCATAAATTCCATCCATGCACAACATGGACTGCAGAAAGTAAGAGGAACTATGAATGGCACTACGATCATTTTAGAGGCTTAGCTAATGAGTTTGAGTATCGTAGAAACAAAGAACATGTATCGTGGCAGAAACTCGGCATTATGCTAAGTAAACCACCTAAAAATATACCAGACATTGGACTCACAGAATTCGCTCAGGCGATGAGTCACTATCCTGACTGTAAGGTTGAAGGCAACCCAGTTCAGGCATACAGGAACTATTACCATGCAGCAAAACCTTTTGCGAAATGGGATTGGGGTCGACCAGCACCTAGCTGGTGGCAGGGATTTCAAGGTTATGACGGACATCTTCCGTATGCTTTGAATGAAGCGTCGTAGAGAAAACTTGTTTATTATAAGTATATTTAAGGAGGCATAATGAAACGAGATATTGTTAATACAATAATGGAAGCTTGCAAAACCGGTGAGCTTGAAACTGAAACAGTGTTATACGCTGCGCTAATTGAGCTTGAAGAACTCAAAGAGAATGGTGTACTAAGCATGGCTGTCGATAAGAAATTTATCGTACAAGAAGAACTTCTACCTGAAATTCCTGAGCTTGATGAATCAGATAGAATTGAGCAAGAAATTGACGAAGACGCTGAGCTTACAGCTCAACAAAAAATCATTGAAAAAGTTTTAGCAAGATACGGAGATAGTTAATGGATGCAACCCAGTTCTTTATCGTAGCCGCAATATATACATCATTAGGTTATTGGTTCGCTCAGAAACAAAAATCTTATGCCTCATTTGCAGAAACCAAGAGAATAACTCAAGAAACAATTGATACTCTAATCAGTTTGGGTTATGTAAAAACTATTGGTGAAGGTGAAAACATCGAAATGGTAAAAGTTAACGAAGACATTTAACCCTAGCCCCGTTCGTCTAGTGGTTAGGACACCGGGTTTTCATCTCGGCAACAGGAGTTCGACTCTCCTACGGGGTACCAACAAATTATATTATGTACAAAATTGGAACAAGACAATCACAGTTAGCAGTCGCATATACTGAAAAAGCAAAGAATCATCTCAGCATTGATTTAGAAACTGTCTTTATACATTCACAAGCAGACTTAAATCCAGACTTGACCATTGAAGAAATGGGAAACAAAGGAGTATTCTGTAAAGAAATAGAAACAGCACTTATTAATAGAGATATCGACCTTGCATGTCACGCTTTTAAAGATTTAACAAGAGATAACGACGACCTGCTCGAGGTGACCTGTGTGTTACCTAGAAGTGACTTTAGGGATTGTTTAGTAGGTAATAATATAAACCCTAGGACCATAGGCACAAGTAGCCCTAGAAGGTCTTACCAGTTGACAGAGTTATACCCAGGAGCAACTATAGTCCCTATTAGAGGGAATATTGATAGTCGAATCGCTAAACAAGAAAATGGCGAATATGACGCGATCGTAGTTGCTAAAGCAGGACTTGATACATTGGGATTAACTCATAAAGCAAGTCGTATATTTGGAACTGCAGATATGTTACCTGCACCAGGTCAAGGCGTTATTGCTCTTCAAACAAGAAAGCCTGAAACACCAATAGATGAAACTATTACAGCATGGTGTTGGGCAAGAAATGATATTGATACATGGCATATGGTCATGGCTGAAAAGTATATGTTAAAAGAGATAGACGGAACTTGCCAAACACCAATAGGTTGTGTTTCTATTTGCGAAGAAGAAACCATAAAAATAATCGCAAAGAATTTTGAAACGAATAAGATAGCAGTTCAGTCTGCGCATTATAAAGAATACAAAGAACTAGGACAAATGCTTGGTTCACAATTAATATGAATAAAGCAACAAAACAAATACACAAAGAAACCTCAACTCAAATTGCAACTGGTTTAGTAATTAACTATCCATTAAACCTTTTTCTTCTTTGGCTCTACATTGAAAAATTTGAGATTACCGACCCAGTCACACTAGGAACAATGGTTACACTAGTTATGACCTTCGTAGCATATACACGTATTTTCTTACTACGAACTTACTTTTCTAAGAAATACAAATAACACACATATACACACAGGAGAAAATTATGAGTGATACAAAAAGCGGATATGAAATCCGAGCAGACCTTCTTTCACAAGCTGAAGGAATTTTATTGAGTAATATTGATAGAGAAAACTATGCTATAGCAGAGTACAATTCTTATCAAGGTGAAACAGCTGGTTATAAACCACTATTAGATAGAAAGATTACTGCAGCGCAGATAATCAGAATTGCTACTCAATTAAATGAGTTTGTAGTATCTAAGTAATAAGATACAAAACAAAAAGAAGGGACCTCATGGTCCCTTTTTAATGAACAAAAAAAAGGAGCCCGAAGGCTCCTTTAAAGATACAACTAATTGTTATTCTTAGAATAAGTTAGTTACACGTACACGTCTGTAGTACTTGTTAGTATCTTGAGTAAGTGCACCAAGACCTTGTGCATCTTCGACTGCACCCTGTGCGAATGGATTAGCAACCATACCATATCGAGTTTTGAATCCGATTTTTGGTTGGAAACTATTCTCACCAACAGCACGTACCATTTGTAATGGAACGTATGGGCAGTAGAATAAGCCAGCGTCAAATGCGCTTGAACCCTTGTAGCCAACTACTAAGTAGTTTGAGCCAGCGAATGGGTCGATGTATACTCTGAATCTTCCGTTAAGAACACCAGCAAAAGTATTACCTGTGTCATCAACTTCTAAAGAGTTAGAGTTAAGAGCAGGAGCGTAGTCGAGTACACCAGCCATTTGTAAAGCAGAAGCAACGTCTGAAGAACAAATAACGATGTTACCTTTCCCTCTACGAGTTCCCTTCGCAATAGCGTTAGCTTCTTGTTCGATTTGGAACATTAAGCCTTTGAACTTCTCTACGGACCATCTACCATTTGCATCGACATCTAAGTCGAAAACACCTGCAGTAGCAGCGCCTGGAGCACCAACTTCAGCAGTTTTGTAGATTGTTCTAACAACTTCACGGTTGATTTCTGTTAAGATTTCAGTTTGAAGGATGTTAGCAAGTTCTGTTTCAGCGTCTAGGCCGTGAACAGCTCTTAAGTCCTGAGCAAGCTCAGTAGTGTATTCAGCTTTTAAAGCTCTTGTCTTCGCAGCCACTGTTACTTTTTCGATTGAAAAAGCCATTTCAGCGTATGCATCTCCAACACCGTCACCTAAAGCTTCACCAGCACCTGTGTCAAGACCTGTTCCAGTCGTGATTAGTGTTGTGTTAGCGTTTGGTAAAGTGTTACCGTGTGTACCAGTTCCTGAGAAATCTGTATCAGCTTCGTTATAGAAAGCTTCGTCTCCAGCTTGTGAACCGTAACGTGCTCTCATCGCGAAGATAAGACCAGTTGGTCCAGTCATTGGCTGAACACCACAGATGTCATAAGCGATTAAGTTTGGAACCGCTCTACGAACTAATGAAATTAAGATAGGGTCGTAACCAGCTGTAGGACCGCCTGCTGCTGAACCAGCCCCGAAACCACCAGTAGAAGCATCGTTAGTCGGTGCTGCTTCTGATAAAAGACTTGTCATATTTGCTGATAAATCACCAGTTTCTGCAAGTGCTCTTTCTGTGTTTTCTAGGATAGTAGCTGTTACTGCCTTCTTATGTGAGTCAGTAATTGGTGAAAAAGATTCGTGCTCTAGGATAGGGCCCCACTTTTCTACCAATGCTTGATAATTACTCATAGTAATTCTCCCTTTATGTTAATATTAAATTATGTTTTTAACCAATTTAATTATTCTAATCCTTACTTAGTTTTAGCGTTAAAGCTTTCAACCAGAGCATTAATAGAGTCGTAATCAGAAGCTGGTTTAGTCACTTCCTGTTCCTCTAGAATAATTTCGTCTTCTTCGACATCCTCTACTTTAGGTGCGGCAATTTTGCCTTCGCTAAAGAAGGATTCCTTGATTACTGAAAGATTAGAAGTATAATCTTCTATATCTTCAACGTCAAGCTTTTCAGAAAGTACTTTGAATCTTTCGACTTGATTGTCAGAAAGGCCTTCAGTCATACCTTCAAATACTTTTTCTGCATTCATAGAAGCAATAGTAGCTTTAAGTGTGATGTTCTCATTGACAACATCGTTACTACCTGTTTCTAATTCAGCAACTTGTTTCTCTAAACTCTCAACAACGTCGAATGTATCTTCGTCGATTTCGATGTTGTGCTCGTTGAATAGGTCTTTAAGACCACCGAGTAAAGATTCAGCCATTTCAACTTTAATTCCAGCTTCAACAGCAATCTTGTTCTCTTCCATCCACTCTCCAACAACGTAGTCTAGATATTTGTCTACATTTTCAACAACATCCTTCATACGGTTATCAATAGCTTCTGATAATTCAGTTTCGAGTTTACCTTCTAGTTCTTCTTTCAAAGACTCAGTCTTTGTTGCAACTTCTTCGTTAACAGCTGCTTCGAATACTAGCTTAATGTTTGATTTAAATTCATCTGAAAGTTCAGTACCTTCAAAGATAGAGTCGATTGTAGATTCAACCTCTACAACTTCTTCTACCACTTCTTCTGATTCAGTAGTTTCTACTTCTTCAGCAGTTGGTACCTTCTCGCCAGCCTTTTCTTGGCCTGGAGTCTTAACATCTGATTTCTTGACTTCGACTTCGCCTTTTTTCTTCTTAACGTTTTCTCCACCTTCAGGCTTTACAGGCTGAGGTACTTCTGAGTAACCGTCATCAGCAACGAATTTATTTTTGTCGTCTGCCATAATTTTCTCCTTTTAATACTTGTTTAAATACAAATTAAATCTTGTGCAAATTATTTATTAATTTATTTATTTCTCAAAGAATGCATGAATGCTCTAAACATTCTTGATGCAGTTTCTTCGTCAATAGTTTTTACTACGCGTGTTATTTTCTTTTCAACTTCTTCAACAATTTCCTCGATTGCTTCAGCTACTTCCTGAGGCCTCCAAGATGAAGATGCTATATCGTAATAATACTCTCTGTTCTCCATAATGCCATTTACAAATGCATTTGGAGCTGATGGGTCAGTTACAATATCTACTGTTGCTAAATGAAAATCTTTTTGAACTTCCATTACACCATCTTTCAATTGTTTAACTGAACCTAACCCTCTTGTTGAAACGCCAATTTTAACACCTTCATCTAAAAGAGATTTTACAATCTCTCCCATAGGTGTTTTTAAGATTTTTGCTTTTCCGTAAAAATCATTACCTTCGCGCCTCATTGATGTAATTAAGTGTGATACTCTGTCACCATTAATAGTAGGACCGTCTGGGTGTCCCAGCTCTCCAAGTGCACGTTTCGGCTTGATAAATTCTGAGTCGTAACGCTTCATCTCTTTTTCAAGAGTTTCGCTTGGATAAGTTCTACCGTTTCTATTTTTTAGATCGCCTTGCATGAAGATACCTTCGATAAAGTGGGACTTAGTTCCGTCCTCTTTAGCTTCGGTTATTACTTCAAGGTTCTCATTTAGTTCTGTAATAAGTTGCATATTATCACCTTAATTAAATTTCTTATAATTATTTATTACTTATGTTATTCCGTTAGCAAATCTATTATCGTAGAAGTTCTTATTTAACTCTCCACGCTCTGTAGATTCCCCTGCTTTTCTACACCTTACATAGGTATATTGAGCATTTCCACCGTTTGGAGTAAATGTTCTAACTCCTGCAGTGGTGGTTCCGTTCGCATCACTATAAGTGTCTGATGCTCCTGCAGTATTCTCATATTCCCAAATACTGTCTGAACCTGGGACGCTAACCCATGCCATAATTAAATACCCGCTTTAGTAGCGAATGCAAGGATTTCTTTAAATCCTTTTTGGTCCTTCATTAACTGGTCTTCCATCTCTTTCTTATTCTTTGGATTCAAACCTTTCATAAAGTGATTTAAGTGTTTTACATCTGCAAAATCAACTTTAATTGTTTGTCCATTCTTAAGTTTAAGACTGCCAGGTTTAAAATTTGCTTCGTTTACCTCTTCTGATATCTCATATCCAACTTCCTTAGCAAGGTTTGGATGGATATCAGCTGCGTCGTCTTTATCTCCGTCATAATGAGATATAGCGAATTGCCAAACGTTTCGTGCGTCTCCGCTTACGAATGCTTCGTCATCTCCTTTTAAAGATATTTTAACGCCGAATTTTTTTTCTGCAGTAGCTTTTTGTGTTTCATTACCGATATAATCTACATCGATTTTAGATTCACTTAAAAAGAATGATTCAGTAACGAAGTTTTCAACTTGAACGTCTTCATAAACGCTATTCATTAAATCGTCTACTTCTTTATCATTAGGTACTGATGTATCAGTGCCCAAATCTGGTAAATCGTCATCTTGTTCTATGTCTTTGTTCATTGCTTCTGAACCTTTAGCATATGCATATAATGATTTAACATTACCAAATACTTGTGCTAATTTATTCTGCCACCATTCTTCTGGGTCCATGTCTTCAGCACTAAGATATTCCATAATCTCTTCAGATGCATAACAGATAAAGTGTAATTGCTTTATCATCATCGAAATCTCTTCTTGGGGACTTTCAAGAAGTTCTTCGCTATCAGATACTTTTTCAATTAACTCTTTAAATGAAAGTTTGTTCTCGTCGATATTTCGTGGCATTTTGAATGGTTTAGCTTTAGCAGCTACCCCACCGTCGTATTTCTTGGCGTCTTCCCCAGCTTTAACATCAGCAGGTCTTTCCTTCTTTGTCTTACCAGGAATTTCACCGGTATGAACAAAATCAGGCGCGACTGGGTGTTTGATTAACTCAATCTTGTGCTGATCTTTAAAAGCTTTCTCTTCGGGTGACTTTGGTTGGGCCACTTCCGAAAGTAGGTCTTTAAAGTTTTTCATATTTAGTCCCTATTTAATTTAATATAGTTTTATTTATCTCAAAATGGATTGTCTTCGTCACCTTCTTCATCGGGTGCCTCAAGCTTCTCTTTTTCCATCTGGTCATTCATTTCAGTGAACTCTTCTTCACTCAGTTGTAATACGTTACGAATAACCCATTCTCTAGAATAATATTTTCCAATTTGGTCTTCGATATCTCTTAGTGTACCCATACGTTCACGTAGTATCTCAGACTGCTTTAATTCGTCGTAATAATTATCCTTAGCAAATTCATATCGTATATCGTTACGAATTGCTTCAAATTCTTCAGGTGTTAAAATACCCTTTAGAATTAATTGTTTTTCTAGAATAATATTAAACAACCAAGAAAAACGTGTTCTAATTCTTTTAATAAACTTACCAAATTTAAGTTCATCTCTTGTTATCTCTGAAGTTCTACCAAAGGATGCTTGACTCTCTGGCTCTAAACGTGTTAAAGGTACTTTCAACGCTTTATATAATTTACGTTGAAAATACAACATGTTTGTATCATCACTTAAACCTTGAGCACTACCTCCGGCCAGTGTATCAACTTCAGTTGTTCGTTCACCACCTCTTCGTGGGAACCAAAAATCTTCAGTCATTGTCAACATTTTACGTGAGTCACTAATCTCACCAGTTGACGAATTATATTGTAACTTATTCTTATGTCGAGTCATCATATCTCTTAGATACTGCTCGGCCTTATTCTTAGGCAAGTTACCAACATCAATATAAAAAATTCTTCTTTCGGGTGCTCTTGTTAATGTGTAAATAACAGTTGCATCCTCTAACATACGAAGTTGGTTCAAAGGTTTGATCGCTGGGTGTAAATGAGATAGTACTAAACTGTTATTCTCATTCATCAAGCCCGATGTTATTCGAGCTATACTGTCTTTAGCGATTCTAAATCCTGTAGCACTTCCTGAAGCACTAGTAGAACCAAATCCATTTTCTGAGTACATATAATACTCATTTTTAATCTTCTTAGTAGGAGACCCGCTATGTGGGTCCTTACTCTTCTTGTCAACTTCTCGTATCAGTTTTAATTTACGAGGGTCGCAATATCTTATTTCTTGTATACCCTTTTTAATATCTTTAGGGTTAATTACAATATGATAGTTTAACCTACCATCAACATAGAACTTATGGAACATATCGTAACCGTTATTTGCCATATCAAGCAAAGAAACGATATTACCAAATTCTTCTACGATTCGCTCTTTTACTTTATCAGGTAAATCTGCTTCACCTAATGTAATATTTACAACGCTCTCGTCAAGTTCTACTGATATTGCTTCATTAACAACATCATCTACGGCTTGTGCAATTTCAGGTTGCATTGCCATACCACGATATTTTGTGATAAGTTCAGATTCCGACTTAGCGGAACCTTCCATATCAAGTATCGTACTATAAAAACCACCGAGGGAATTACTACTAACAGTAATTGCCCCGTCATCATTTTGAGGTTCCACAAAAGAGACGACTTCATTTTTCGCCTCGTCTTGTGGCCTGTTTATTTCAAATCCAAAAATCTTCATTATTTAATTACCTAATCTTAGGTTGTAGGGATACCAGTAGCGCCTTCAACTCTCCAGAAGTCATAGCTGAACGTAACCGTAAATTCTTCGATTTGGTCAACTGTGCTCCAGTCCATAGTTATCTGGTCTACCTGGGTTGGGTACATCCCTTCAAAGACGTATGTTCTAATTGCGTCTCCTTCTTTACTATATTGTGTAATGATACCATTTGACTTATAATCTTGCGGTAAAGAACGTAAATTACTATCGTGTGTATTGATAGAATTCATCCACGCTTCCATTCCGTTTCTGACTATGAAGTCTTCGTCATTAATTATTGTTACAGTCCAATCTGCAAATGTTCTATCACCTGCATACTTAACTTGTCGTCCAAAGTAGTTCGTATTGAAAGTTCCTACTGTTGAGGCTGGTATTCCAGCTGCTCTACACATAAATGGAACCTTAAAATCTGCCTCTGGAGCAACGGGGTTAAGAATTTGAACTTGGAACAGACTAGGACGTGCACCACCACCTACTAGCTGTGATTTAAATTCATTAATATTAAATGCCATGTTCGTTATTCTCCTTTAATACTTATTTATTAACCGATTGAGCCAACAATTTCTTCAAACTCAATCCCGCTTCGTGTCGCTACAAAAGTCAGTTCAATAACGTTAATTGACCTAGCAGGCTTAATAAAGATATTAGCTTTAAATTTACCTTGGTCAACTACTGCTGGAGTATTTACAGTACCATCAGATATTACTCTGAAGTCTATAATTCCTCGACGTCCTTGAATTTCTCTTAGGAATGGTTCAACGATATTCTTAAATTGTGTTTGTGAAAACTCGTCATTCAATTCAAACAAGAATGATTGAGCTGCGTTAGCGATCGCTTTTTCAACAGAGATAAACAATCTACGAACATTTAATCTGTCAAATGCACTTGGTAGACCTAATCCAGTCTTATCACCGAATAAAACAATTCCTTGTCCTACTTGACTCATTACTGGGTTAATATCTTTACTGTATAGTTGGTCACGTTGAGCTTTATTAGGGTTAAACGCGAGTTTAACAACATTCTTAATTACACCCTTACGGAATCCTGCTGGAGATTCAAAAGGTTCAACTCTTGAAGCTAGTCCTGCAGTATCACCATTCAATGGCACATATCTGTATACATCATTATACTTGTCGTATCTGTATTTGTAACCAGAATCCATGAAGGAATAAGAACTGTTTTGTAATGAATTACCATAAGCAATTACATTAGCAAGCTTAGTGTTTGTTTTATTTTCGTCAACAACAGCTTCTTTTGAAGGTGAGATAAATGCAACTGCATCTTTTCTGTATTCTGCAATATTAGAAATAATATAATTTGCAAGATTACCAGAGTTGTCACCCTTACCTTGTAATACGAAAGAAACATCAATTTCGTTTGAGTTCTTAAATAAATCGTATCCACCTGCTAAAGCACCAAGAGTTGTTGCACTCTCTGAAGTACCATCAGTACCTAGTGCTAAACTTTCGTATGTGCTATTCTGAGCACTTGCTTCGAAGTGTGTTGTATTAGCAACTTCTACCCAGCTTGATTGAGCTAAAATTACGTCTTTATAGTAATTTGAACTGCCGTTAGATAGTTTTGCCGTTGAAGTTGTTGAAACATCTTCATATAACTCTAATACTGTACCAGCATCACCTGAAATATCTCCATCTTCGTCAACTACGATAACATGATAGTTACCAGTTTGTGGAGCTTTACCAAATAAGCTATGATACTTCCACTTACGTGAAAGAGATAACTTACTTAAATCAGATTCTGCTAATCTGTACGATTGACCTAAAGCAATTGTATACGAATGAGATACAATTAATGATGTGTTAGCAGTAACTGAACCCTCAGAGTCAAGAGTTTCTTCAGTAAAGCTTGTTACTGGAATGTCTTGGTATCCAACGGAATCATTACCAACTACAATCACGTCATCTTCAGCCCATGTTGTAGTAAGTGCGCTTGCAGGTACTACTTCAAAAGTTAATGAAGTTGCGTTGAAGTCTAATGTTTGTGAAACCTGTGTGTTTCCTGTTAATTTACTACCAGATATATCTGCAACATCAATTATGTCAGCTTCGAACTTGTCATCTTTGACATATCCAACTTCTAAAGAGTTGCCGATATCTCCAGGATATTTTGCGTCGAAAGCGCCGAATGTGTGTAATTGTGTATTTGCATTTGTTGTATCTGATGATGTGCTGATTTCAGCACCGTTATCGACTCTAGCTATGTAGAGAGCATTTGCATATGAAAGGTAATCTGCTGCTACAAAGAATGTTTCATAGTTATCGTTGGTTGGTTTACCGAATCGATTTACTAGTTCGTTCTCTGAAGAAATCAGTACTGTTTCGCCTACCGGACCCCATCTAAAAACACCTGCGATTGCTGCAGGTGGCGTTGCGATGGCAGGAACCGCTGCTGATGCGTCCACTTCACGAACTATTACCGAAGGACTTACGGAAAAAGCCATATTATTTCTCCTTTAAAATTATAAAATTTAAAAATCTTAGTCTAAAATTAGTTATCACAGTTATATTTATAATATTTAGCATTTATCAGATTTGCCATGATTCTCTTACGAAATCAAAACCATCTTCTTCTGGAATATCTCCTCCGTCGTCGATAAACCCAAATGGTAACAAGTCTTGTTCAATCTGTTCTTCAGTTTTCTGTCTTAAACGCATCATAGTATTAATATCAGTAAGGTCTTTAAAGAATGTTTGGTCTGTAAGCCATGAAAAGATAACGTAATTCATTACCAAATCATCGTGTGCTCCAGATTCTGCTTCGTAAGAATTTCCTCTTTTACTAAATCGCGATAACTCTTGTATTGTGTTATAATCCTGTAATATTAACTGGTTTTGTTCTACCAGTAATTTTAATATAGAACAACCGATACTTTTAACACTTTTTGTTGTTCTTATGCCATTGTCTACTCTTTTTCCAAAACCACTTGATATCCGTTTACCAGACCTTCCAGCATTTTCAGTATAAAGAAGATTCTCATACCCATAGTCCATTAAGAGTACATCTGATACTTGTTCACCGATATCATTGATTTCGATAAGTACAGCACTCTCATTGTACATTAATCCTATTCTATATATAATTGCTGCGAAATCCACTGGGGAAACAGTGTTATCTCTATATACACAAACCTGAGTATAAGGCATTTTTGTGATATCTATAACGTTAAATGTACTGTAATCAAGGCCTTTGCCTCGAGATACATCAACTGTCATAACATAAGTGTGGTCTTCTTGTACAGCTTCGTACTGCGATATTCCCTCATTTTCTTGTATTGGTCGAGAATATGCTAATTCTTTTAATTTAGAACCATCAATAAGTGTTCCCGAACTACCTAAGAATTGGCAACAATACTCTTGATTAAACTTTTCATTGTCAAAATCTAATGCTTCGAGTGTTTCGTTTTTCCACAATTCATCTCTACCTGGTACATCGTCCCACATTACTTTGACAAATTCATAACCATTTGTGCCTTCTTCAGCACCTTTGCATGTTTTCCAAAAATGGTTTAATCCATTAGGAGTAGAAGTCATTAATAATTTCGTAGTTTTACCAGATGAGATTGTTGGATATACTGAAGCAAAGAACTCATCAAATCCTTCAATAAATGCAACCTCGTCTAAGTATAGAAATGAGATTGATTTACCACGAATAGCACTTGATGTTGTGGTACCTGCGTAAATTTTACAACCATTTTCCAAAGATATATTACCTTTGTTCCATTCTTCAATACCTTGTTGCATCCATTTAGGTAATGCTTCATAGGCGAGTTGTACTCTACCTAATACTTCTCGAGCTGCATCTCCTTTGTTAGCAAGAATTGCAACTGTTTTAAATTCGTTAAAAAGAATATAATGCAGAATAACTGCACATGCTGTAGTTGTTTTACCAGACTGTCTTGCAGTCAATACAGCAACACGTCGATTGTTTGTAATCTTCGTAGTAATTTCTTTCTGATAATCGTACATATCAAAAGGAACAAATCCCTTATCCACATGCACAATTTTAATATACTTTGAAGCAAAATATATTGGGTCTTCTGCACATTTCATGTACTCCTTGATTTGCTTAGGAGTATATTCATGTTGTTCGTTAGACCTTTTAAGGTAATTGTTACCTAAATATCCGTTACTCACTACTGTCCTTTATCATTTTAAGTAAATCTGCAGTTGATACAATTAGATTATTATTAGTAACTTCGTTCTTAGCAGGATTAGCTTCTTCTTTAGCATATCGCTTCTTAGTACTCATTTCAACATAATCTTTGTTTGCATCGAGTAATGTTTTCATTAATGTAGATACAACTTCAAATGCTCGAGGTGATTCTGATTGTTTTGCAATCTCAACCATCTCTTTAACAGAGTCATCTCCTAAACTAATAATGTTTTCAATATTAGCTTTAGCTAACTCAATATCTTTTAAATTTTCTTCAGCACCAGCATCATCTATTACTACAGGATGTTGAACGGGTGCTTCTATGGGTAAATTTTCTACTTCTTCGTTTGTAGAAAAAGCGTTAACAGGTAGGTCGGGCAATTTGTCCGGATTTACTTCGTCCAACAATTCTTGTTTCTCGTCATTGATTTCTTGTAACGATCTCATGTTTAATGCCTGTGCTATCTTATCATCGCTCATATACTACTATTTATCCTTCGTTGGTCATCTTCCAAGCGCAAGCTTTTCGTAAACCTGATGTACTAAACCTATGGTCTCTTTTATTAAAAAAGAGTTCAATGTCTCGTTTACGGCAAATATCTTTACCTGTAAATTCTTTATCTCTATATTCATCACCTAAAATACGAACATCAATATGATACAATTCCAAAATATCCATAAGGTCTTGCTCAGAGTTATAAGGAATAATCTCATCGACATATCCAATTGCTTTAAGCTGCGTATATCTTTCGACAATTGTTTGTATAGGTGGGTTCTTTTCTTTAGGTCTATCTGCAGCAGGGTCCATTTGTAATCCTACCATTAAATAATCACATTGTGCTTTAGCATCTCTTAACATTTGTACATGACCTGCATGTAATAAATCAAATGCACTACATGTAAAACCAATTCTCATAATATTCTCCAATCATTTTCATTTCCAATTATATATTATAACACATTTTAAAGTGTTTGTCAACCCTAAACTGTAGGTGCTGTATTTGCAATTTTATCTGCGTAATCCCAATCATCATCAAATTCAATCAAGCTATAATCAACTGAGAGGTCTTGGTCTGTTGTAGGCTCATTATTAGCTGTTAAACCTGGTTGTAATGTATAAAACTCTTCTGGCGTTGTATTTGTATCTGAATCTGTAGCATATCGTATATCGATAAACTTGATAATACCAGTTTCTTTTTCTGGTCCGAAGAACCATGCTTTCATAGTAAAGTTAAGTGTATAAACAATACTTCTTCTTTCGTCAAACTGTCCTTCGTAAACTTCGTCCATTGATACGCCACTTAAAACAAGTGGAATGTCAAGTGGTTCCAAGCCATCAATTAATTTTACTGTTCTTGTATAGTCTGGATTAAAGAATGGAATAATTTGTTCTAATAACTTTACTGCATCCTCTTGGTATTTAGTCATAATATACAAAGAGAAATCTAAATTATATGGTGTGCCACCGTATACGAACTTTCTTCCACCTGTTGCATCATCAGTAACAGTTTTTCGTATTTTAGCAATTGGTGATAATTTACGGTCAGAATCATATTGCATGTTTGTCATTTCAAACGACATACGAGGTAAGTTAATTGCTGACTTAGCTTTAAAATCTGGATTCTGTTCAAGTCGAGATAATATCTTTTGGAATGGCGCGTAAGATATAGGAACAATCATTGATTGTTGTGTGACACCACCGTTGTCAACTCTTTTAACTTGGAGCTGATTAAAATATGTACCAAATAAAGCTACATATTTTCGAGTAGTTCCGTTATAAAAATAATTTGCTATTGCCATTAGGTATCACTTATATTAATATTTTCTGTGAATGGGTCACTATCAGAGAAGTCAAGAATGTTATCGCCTTCTTGCTCAAACGTAAAGTTATCTGCTAATGAATCGTAACCTTGTGCATCAGTATTAGATAAACCTTGAAGTGTTGTAGTAACTGTAGTATCAATGTCATCAAAGTAATTATCAACAGCTGGAAACCCAGTTGAGAATCTTTGACCACTGTACTCAATTAACTCACATCTCATATCATAAACTTGTAAAGCACCATTTTGATAAAATACACTTTCATGTTCTACAAATTTAATCTCAAACATCTTTTCGTTTAAAGGGAAGTAAATTAAATCCCCTTCGTTGGGTCTAATTAACTCAACAACTTCACGCGTGACATGTCTTTCAAATGTTCTGTTAGCTACAGTAAATGTAATACTATCACGAATCTGTAAACCAAATTTAGATAGGAAATCACCTTCACCTTCAAATCCATCAACGTTCTTAACATAAGCTTCGAACTGAAACATTTCATCATATAAAGGTAAGTCATCTTCATTTAAAACTTCATCAACAGCACCAAGAGATCGCCTGATGTACATTACATCTACACCATAGATTTTAATGCTCTCAATAACTAAATCGTCAATTAAATTTTGCTCGTTAAAGTTATCGTAATTTCTGAAGAATGCATTTGTTGCCATAACAGTACGTTATCCAATAAAGTTGTAGGTGAGTGGTTGGTAAGCTCTGATCGCTTCTTCTTCCATTGCTTTTCTTTCTTCTCTTGCTTCTGAAAGAATTTGTTCACCGTTAAATGAAACACCACCAACAAGTTGCATATTAGTAAATTTAGTTAAATTGAGTCCCCATTGTTCTTTAATTAAAACAGTAGCATAATTTTGTAACCAACGATCGCCCCAAACATCACCATAAGTATCACCGTCAATAACATCATAAGCTTCAACAATAATAAATTGTCCAACTGTAAGGAAGTCTTTAGTTACATCGATATGTAATTTGTTGACATGTTTGTTATAACGAATCATTGGTTTACCTACAAGAATTTCTTGTAAGAATTGAAGATGGCTCATTGCCATATAATAATTCTGAACATTATAACCAGTAATATCTTGAATGTTATTTAAAACAAATTGGTACTGGACATTGAATATACCTGAACCAGTTGATAAGCTCGTGGTTAATGGGAATATACCTGAAATGCCTAAAAGTGTCTCTGGTAAAGAGATATAGCCATTCTCTCTATCACCTCTCGTTACAGTCGTAATGGTAGCTGTAATTCCAGAGTTTTGACCTGTTACTGTTTCGTTTGCTTGAAATTTAATTAATTCTTTATGAGTAAGATTGTCATATCTTAATGTTGTACCAGTAGAGTCTTTAGAAACTTTAGCAGTAGCACCTGATGTTCCACCAGTTACTGTTTCACCTAATATAAAATTTCCTGCAACCGACGCATCAAGTTCTAATACACTACCAGTAATTTTGTGTTTTAAATAAACTTGTTGACTTCCGTTATAGTGATAATCACGCCAAAAAGAAACCGCTTCGTCGATACGATCTTCTACTTGTTCTTCGGCAACATTAATCTCAATAACTGGAGCACCAATTTTTCTAAGAATATAATCTTTAAAAAGTTCTCTTGAATTTGGTATTGACATTGTTTTTCTCTTTAGTATATTTTAATATTTATCATTAATAAGTTGATGTTGCAGTCGTATACACGCGTAATCTAAATTGTTTTAATAAACCTTCGTCTGTACCATCCCCTGCATATAATTTAACTATTCCATCACATAAGTGAGTTGCAGTGTCATCTGCAAAAGCTGGGATTATTTGATGTATATCTATTTTAATTCCAGTCGTAAGGTTTGTTGTTATCCAACCACTACTATTAGAACCACTGGCAAGTTGGTCGACCTGACTATAAATCATATTTCTTAGTGGAGTTACTATACCACCAGCATTTGTTAAGGTAGCAATTTCGTAATCCATTTTTAATTTAGTAGGTGTGTTAGTCATTGTATATGCATAATGTTCTTCTTTAGGAATGCCTCGAGTTATAGCATAATAAGTATCATCATTATAAACTTGTTGGTAGCTACCAACTTGATATGTGTAACCATCTGAGTGAGGACCATAAGTCTGACCAGTACTCCATATCAGACCTGGTGTAGAGTTTGTGCCTACTATTTCTACATTATTGTAATATATTGGGCCTCTAAATGTTTCAGGTTCCACTCCACCTTGCTGAAGTGTTACTGCATAATATTTTGTACCAGTTCTAGAGTATTGTTCAGCTTCATATCCGTTTGCGTCTTCAAAATTATTTAAAAGAGGTGGCCTATCTGCGACAGGTCTAGTTGTAGCAGTAATGTCACTTGTACCTATTTCTCCACTTGAAGATGAGTCATCTGATACTATAAGAGAGCATCGATTACCGCTAACTTTCCATTGTATTGCCATATCCGATGTTGCACCAGCAGTTAATGGAGCATTAGCAAAACCGATCTGAGAAGCTTGAATTCCTTGCTCGTTCGAACCAGTTTCAGATTGAATTTCATCAACAGTTAATGTTCCTGCAGGTGGTGTTCCTGCACCGCCAGAAACTCCACCGGTTCCACCAGTTACTTTAAAACCTGAACCTTGGTTGTATGAATGTGTTGGCATAATTTCTCCTTAAGCTAATCCTGAGTATTCGCACTCGTAATAGCCTGTTGCTAATATGTTTGCGCCACCCGAGTCAGATGCGATTTGAACTTTCATTATTACATTCACATCGGCATAACTAGTTAAATCCCTAGCATCTCTTACTCTAAAATCTCTGTCTGATGTTAATGCAATCCACGAATTAATCGTATCACTATCTGGAGCACTTAGGTTTCTAGTATCGTTACTAGTTGTATTTTCAACTTTAATATAGTATGTTGTTGATGGTGTAATATTATTCCACTTTGATGATGAATATAAGTACATACCTTGGCCGCCTATATTGTAAATAGATTCATATTTGTAAATATTACCATCTGCACCAAATCTCCAACCCATAATTAAATCATTAGCATTACTACCTGCCTGGTCGAAAAAGGTAACAGGGGAAGCTTCAGATGATGAATCTAATGTTACGGCTTCTGTTGGTTGAGTGCTTTGTGCGTCAAATCCAATTGCCGTTGCATCAATTCTACCAACACTATGGTGTAACATATGAATTTGCCACTTTCTATAAGTTGACCAAGTTGGTTCTGTATCATCTTCCCAATTAATTTCAGATGGAAATGTTGGTGTATGGCTATCAGTACTTGTATCTAAGCATAAAATAGCAGACTTACCACCTCCAAATGATGTGCCAGAACTGGTGAATGTTGTATCGGCAGATAAAACTACAGTCATAAACGGAGTATTAAAGTTAATAATAGTTGTAATAGTAGCTGGTGAAACATGAAAATTTCCAAACTTTCCTTCTGCATCTGCAACATTTACTAAATTTCTTGAGTCGTCTATTACTGTTGTGCCATTTACTTTAATTGCCATTATTCTTCTCCACTACTAGAACTGTAAGTGATAATACCTTTATGAATCAATATCTGCTTTTGTAATTGATGACTATTATCTTCTTCGTTGTCATGCAATGGTATCTGATAATACGTATCAATAATATCACCGTTAGCATTTTCATTAGTAAATTTAACTTCTCTAAATTCGCCTTTAATTGCCATTGTTACGCACTCCAACTTGTAGATATTACACTTGCTGTATCATCTGACCAACACGTTATTCTGTGCAACCAATATCTTGCGTCTGTCCAAGTTGGTTCAGTATCGTTTGGATATAATATTGTTCCGCCACCGCCACCTAATACAGAAAACCCTTGGTTGTAGCCGGTTGCTGATGCGTCTACAAACATCGTTACTTGTCTACCTGTTGCAAAGGTGCTTTTTGTCAAATACCAGGTTATGTCAGCAGTTAATGGTCCACCATTTGCTTTAACCCCATGTGGAGGGAATTCCATGCTTGTGGAACTGTTATTGCCATATCCAATTGCCGGCTGTAAATCTGTATAAGCGCCTTCAGTACCAGTAACGGTGAACTTTGGACTATTGCCAAACTGACTTATTACTTCTATTCCGTTTACTTTAATTGCCATAAATTACTCCTTAAAACGCTGGTGTGTTGCCCCAATTTGATGTAACTTGAATACCAAGACCTGACGATACTTGTGCAGTAGCATATACTGTACCTACAACACTATCTACAATTTTGATTCTAAAATCTGCACCTGGCCCAGAAAAGTTTGCAGTTGTTTGAGTACTACCGAGATCGCCATTTTGTGATATAGCTTGCCATCCAAAAAATAAAGAACCCGATGTTGGAACAGTATAATATGAACCACTGCTATAACCATCACTCGTTGGAAGAGGTCCATAAGCATATCCGCCAGAAGAGCTTGTGTTTTCTCCAGTACAGCTTTGACTCTGTACGTTATATTGTGCAGTAACTGAAGTAATATTACTTAATCCTGTATAGGTAGCATAAGATGTATATTGGTTTGAGCCGGTATTAAAGTTTCCAGCACCGTGAACTACATTAATTCTATTAGATGCTGGCACGTGTCGAAAAGAAACCCATGCTGCTGCCCAAGGAGAGCTAAAAGTTCCGTAACCACTTTGTGTTGTTTGCCAGGAGCTATCAAATGTCCAGTCATTAAAAGCACTAGAAGTACTAGCTGGTTCATCAAATCCAATAGCTGTAGCTCTTACATCTACACCATTGGTATTAGTGCATGTAAATGTAATTTGCCAATGGCGATTATTTGACCATGTTGGTGTAACACCGAATAAAACTTCCGAACCAAATGTTGGAGTATGACCAGATGTTGATGTATCTAAAAGCAATGTTGCAATAGCACCATCTTGGAGATTTGTTGTTGTAAACGTGACATTACCAGACATAGCTAATTTCATAATTGGTTTATGAAAATCAATAACTGTTGTGATTGTGTCAATGCCATCAGGATGGAAGTTAGAATAGCTTCCGTTTAAATGTGTGCCAGACAGTGTGCCTGCAATAACTTTAAGACTGTCATCAATGGCAGTTACGCCATTTACTTTTATCGCCATCCTCGTCTCCTTTGACTATTAGCGTTAATATTTAATTATTATTTATATTAATCACGCCGTTCTATATCACTTTCTTCTAATATATCGCCTAACCAGACTTCGATTACTTTAGCAGATTCTTTACCAACATTTGTTGCTTTGTGCCAAACTTCTTTTGGAATATCAACACTCATTCCTGCGTGGTAAATTTTAACATGTTTTGAACCTGGCATACCGTCACCTCTATCAAGTTCCATTAAAACAGAACCACTTACAATGTGCCAATGTTCTGACCTGTGTGTATGGCGTTGATCGCTCAATGATTGGCCAACATCAAAACTTAATTCTTTAACTTGCCAACGGCCGTTAGAATCTAATATTTTATATGTTCCCCATTTGCGATGAGTCGTAGGTTGTGCCCATTCCTTTAATATCCAACTTGAAGAATTAGCTTTATTCTCTCCACCGACACCAAATTCAAACGTAATACCTTCTACTGACATTTCAGGAATGTTATCTGATGTTCTATCACCACCATTTACAAATATAATAGTATCATTTGGATGTAATAGTTTAACTGTTTCTAGAGCATGAATAGCACTGTTATCAGAATCATCAAAAGAAATTACTTCGTCAACACAAGCAAGTTCTCTCACGATAGCAGCACGTTCTTCCCAAGGCATAAAATATTTACCTTTTTTTCTTATCAACCATTCGTCAGAATTGACTCCAACAATTAATCTTGTACCTGACAAAGAAGCTTCTTTTAGATAATGAATATGGCCAGAATGTATTGGGTCGAAGCCACCTGTTGCTACTACAGTAATCATAAATTAATCCTTTATATCATTCATAAAATAATCCCATACAAAATTAATATTTTTTAGATTAGTAGTAAATTTCTTTGGAACATCAATAACATCAGGATGTACGTACCAATCTTCGTATGAGTGTTGTGGTGAAAATGCAACATCATTAACTACAAGCTGATAACCGTGTTTCTTTAATAAAGTTCTTGCCTTATCTCTTATATCAGTACCAAGTCTGTAAGTATCATGCTCAAAAGTAATGACGCCAAATTTGTGTGTTTCAAACGGAATTTTTTCCAATATTTCCATAGAAGCTTCATCGCAATCAATTTGTAAATAATCAATTACTGGCTCAACACAATGTAAATTAAACAAATTAGTATAATCCATCTGAGTTGCATCTGTACAGATAATTGTATTGTTTCTGTTCTCTTTAAAATTATAACATAGAGCTTCTGAATTGTCAATAGAAATACCTTTCCAACCAAATTCAGTTTCAAGTAATGCTGTATTGTTATGTACAAACGGGTCACCTGAGCCAATTTCTAAATATGACCCTTCTTCTTTTCCGTTTAATAAAGCAAGAACAAATAAGTCTTGCATATGCTTAGAGTAGTTTTCAGTTATTACATCTAAGCCGTCAAAATGAAATTTAAATCTTTTATAATCTTCTAGTTTATAAGGTATAGTATCTGGGTACCAAAGTTGAGCTAACATTTTTTCAGTGTCTTCGGTATACTCTCCCATGTCATGTCTATGTTTTAAATTAAAGAATGCATGTTTTCCAGTTTGTGTACCACCGATAAACCATGTTGCTAAAGCTTGATAATATAATAATCCTTTATAGCCGCCATAACCAGGAATATCTAAAATACATTCTTCGTCATGATAGTTATCGTACCACTCTAAAGCTAAGTTGATATGCATTAGCATAGGTTTCCACTCTTGTAGAGTTTCTAAAAATTGTGCTAAAAAGAAATGAGCTTCTGGTCTATAAGGCATTAACGCTATAGCATCTTGGTATGCAGTTTTAACTGTCCATTGTCTGTTCCCTTGACGCTGATATGCTCTTGCAATTCCAATCATACATTCGTATTGGAATTCTTTATCTTCACTAATGTCAGCTGTTTTAAGATATAAAGATACAGCCATAGCTCCTTGTTCAAGCCTATCGTATTCTCTTGCAAGTTTAAGTAACTTATAAGTATTTTTAGGGTCTAAACAGTGTTCGTTTAAAAGTTCTTGTATCATCATTTATCCTTTTGCTACAAAATCAAAGAATACCTTTTCTGGCATCTTAAGTATATACGTACCATTATCTTGGTAGCCATAAGCTATTACTACATATCCGTCTAAGAACATCATACCTGTAGCAAATTCAATATTGTATTCGTATCCTGTTGTGTGGTCAATCTGTGTGCCCATAAAATGGAAGTCTTTGGTATAATGTATTATGTTCCAATCTTCGTCCCACACAATAACTCTGTGATTGTAGTGGCCATCCTTACGCTGAAAGCTATCTTTATATAAATCAGTCTCGTGAGTTAAAGTAACTCGTTGTCCTTTGCCTATAGGATATACTTGAGTACCACCTCTTAAATCACGATAGAATTCATTAACTTTATTTTCTTCATCTAAGTGAACTGTAGTTGTTGTTCTTGTTTCAGCATCGTATTTAATAACTTCAGTTGGATTACACCATTTAACAAAATGCCACGGCATGTCAATTACAGGCATCCAATTCTTTTCACAGAATGTAGCATCATCGCCTGGAGCAGGAATAGGATGTCTTCCTACTTCTTGCCATTCATTATCAATAAATTCTATTTCGCACATTTCCATGCGACCTGTACCTTTATCATCATAAGCATCTCGTCTTACTCCACAAAGGAATAAGCGTTCTTCCCAACTAAAGAGTCGACCATCTTCAAGACCAATAAAGTTCCAGGTAGGTTCACCTGTATCTAAATTCATCTTAATTCTTCCAGCAGATAAAATATTCATATTAGCATCAAGCTCACACATAATATTATGAGTTGTTAAACTAACATCGTTTTCTGGATGGATATATTGTAGTGGTCCCCATAGATGTGGGAATTTTTTACCTTCTGAATGGTAAAGGGTATAGTTAACGTGACGAACATTTAATAGTATACGGCCCTCGTGCATAAAAATCGAGGGGTTCATAATACCCGTTTCGCCTGTTAACTCTTTTGGAAGTGTTATTGGATGTATACTTCCACCACGCTTGAGCGCGTAATGAACTAATCCATGATGACGTAAATCATGCATACTTTCTCCATTATGTAAATCAATTATTTTATATTATAACACACTTTTGTGTTATTGTCAACTATTATTTATGACCAGGGAACTGCCTTTGTAATCTCGCCAGTCTTAGCTATTTTAGCTACAATTTTTGCGTTATAATCTTCAATAAAAGCTGCATTAACAGTATCTAACCAAGATGTTACAGTAGCTTCAGTTAAGTCATCATAACCTATAAAGCTTCCTGATTCTATGTTAGATGCATCAAGTGGTGCATATCCATTAATGGATGCAGTGTTTCCGTCGCCATCAACACCAGACCTTCTCCAATGAACATTCACGACGGCTTCTAATAAAGAAACACCGTCGCTACTTTGTTCTGTTCGAGTTATAAGGTTTATAACTTGCCATGTGTAAGTCATTGTTTATTTACTCTGGGTCTGAATCTTCGTCAGCTTCTTCTTCAAGAATTGCAGGGTCTGGAGTTACGTCTGAACCGTCACCCCAAGGCATTGCTGCATCTTCTTCTGATTCTAAATCAATTTGTGCTGTAACTCTTTCAGTAATATGGTCTGCATATCCCTGGTCAGCGTCAACTACGCCTTGAATCCAACCTAAAACTGTCGCTTCTGTCAAATCTTCGAAGGCTACAAAAGAACCCGCTGGTGTATTTTGTGCTGTAAATGGAGTTGCTCCTGAGAACTCTCCAGTATTACCATTACTGTCTGTGCCAGTAAGTTTCCAAAATGTTTGACATATTGCGCCTGATAAGGTCGCTCCTTCGGCATTGACTTGGTCTTTTTTCTTCAAGGAAGTTACTTCCCATTCCCAAGTGTAATTTGTACTTAGTGCCATTTTTATTTCTCCTATAAAAATCTTATTTAAATTTTATTTATTAATCTTCTGATGCATTCTCAAAATAGTCTAAAGATTTCAAGTGTGAGTACGCTTGAACAATATGACTATCCGCGGAATCCATATCTATAAAAAATCTACATCTCTGGTCCAATCCTTTTGTACCAATATGTAATTCTGCTTCGACTTCTGTTGCATTTAATCCTGCAAAGCCGATTGGTTTATTTCCATCATCTCGAGCTTCTTTAGATGCCCAGATAGTAAGATAGCATTCTGCTATATATCCGGCCTTCCAATAAACCTCTGTACCTTCATCTCTTACACCATTGTTTGTTAAACCTGTAGGTGTTGAAGTATCAGGTGGGAGTGGAAAATCTTCCATTCTTTTTTGTACCTTAACATCTGTAACTACAAAATATGCATCAGGTGCAGTTAATCCTGTGTTAGGTATTTCGTATGACTGTATTAACGCCATTATTTGTTCTCCATTTTATTCATTATATTATATAACATTTCTTCAAGTTTGTCAATCTTTTCTTGTTGACTATTTATTAATTTTTGTTGGTCTTTGTGAGCTTCAACAAGTAGACCGACCATCTTAGGATAGTCAATACCGAACTCATCGTCTTCAACATCGTGTGTTACAACCTCAGGAACAATTTCCATTACTTCCTGAGCGATAAGACCCATCTGTTTGCCTTGGAATGAATTATCACGTTCTTCTTCCCAATCAGCAAGTTTTCTTGTATATGTTACACCACGTAATTGTAATACTTTTTCTAAACCATTTTCAATGGTCTCAATATTTTCTTTACGACGTTCATCTGAGTAAGCAACAATGTTACCAGTACACCAGAGTGAACCGTTAACTTGCATACGATAACCGCTTCGAGTTGCTGATGAAGCAACACCCATACAGTTATTACCACGGTTATGATAAAGTAACCATCTACCTAAATCTTCGTGATAGAATCCACCATTACCTGAACCATCCCACATTACATGAGGGTCATACCCAGCATCATGGAATGAGATACCTCTCCAACCACTTCTTGAACCTCTGAAGTTCCAAGAACCATAGCCCGTCTGAGCGTTAGGTTCAAAGTGAGCACCATTATGAGATGAGTAAATACCTTGGTTAGCACCAGCAACTCTTAACCATGTGTTTGCATATGTATAACTTGAACTACCGTTAATTTGGAATCTTACAGTATTACTGTTATAATCATTAAAGAATCTCATACCTTGGTATGATGGGTTAGCTGCAAATGATAAACCAGTATGGAATTGGAATACCATGTCTGGATAAGGATAACCCCAACCACCAGATTCTTGGAAGCCGTATGAGTACGGTGAACTACTTCTTGTAATACCAGAGTTACCACCAGCGTAAGGTGAGTTAATTCTGTTAACAGTTATGTTGTTCATTCTAGAAGTAGACGCAGGGTTTGTATAATAACCTGTGTTATTTTTATCGTAGAATATGTTAGAACGAATATTATCCGAGTACATCTGGGAACCACCAGATACCTGAATCATCTTATTAAAGTAGAAGTTAGTTCTATCAGTGTAAATATGAGCATGACTACTATTAGCAGGGCCGAACTCAATATATCCGTATGGAGTCTGATTTCTCATACCCCAAGAACCAGCTCTTATATAGTAACTACCATTACCAAAGTCAATTTGTTGAAGTCTGCTTCGGCCGTACGGGTTGCAGTAGTAACCAGTATTATTTGAATCGTAGTAAATACCAGCATACATTGCGCCGCCATTTGTACTGTTTTCATCTAGTACTGGGACTGTTCTCCAACTTCTAAATCCTGACCAAGTAGAACGGAATCTTAAGTTGGTAATTGGTCCACCTGCTAACTGCCAACCATATCTTGCTGAACCGTTAGTATAGTGATATGCTTGAACACCAACCCAATGTGAAGTACCGCTTGGTTGGTTAGCTGGATTACTCCAAGAATCGAAGAAGCCTGAACCCCAGTTACCAACTGTGTTCATATCAACTCTACCCCAACCTCTAGAGCCTGTCCAATAGTTGTCATTACCAGTAATATTTGGTCGTCTACCGTAGTTGTTTCTCATTCCTGAGCGGTCTACACCAGGCAATCCAATCATTGCTTGACCACGAGCTGTTAGACCTTGCCAGTTTGAATCACTATTTGGATTCATGTAATAACCGGTGTCGTTTAGGTCATAGAATATAGGAGCACGGAATGATGAATCACTTTGTACATATCCATAGTTAAAGTCGGTGTATGAGCCATTATAATATTGTAACCAACCACGATTATTGTCATGTACACCTACGTTGTTGCCTTCGGTTGACATCCAAGTCCATCTTGAACCAATGCCGTATCCACCCCAACCATTTCTGCCGATGTTATATGTTGATACGTTACCGTATGGGTTACCTTCTGAATGAGCAGAACGTAAACCATATCCATAATCTTGGAAATAGAATCCTGAGCCACCCTGTGCTCTAAACCAATCATTAGCATATACTGCTCTTAATTGAGAAGAACTATTTGGATTCATGTAATAACCAGTGTCATTATAGTCATACATTATTGGAGCTCTAAGGTCGTAGAAGGCATAGAAGATACGGTTAGTATCTAATCTTGCTGCTTCAACCTGACCAGGAGCATACATTCTTGTTCTTCGACCAGAATAATAGTTGAGGTATAAATCATTACCGCCTTGAGCATCAATATGGAAGTTACCACCCATATAGATTCTACCACCACCATTTACTGATTGGATAGTTGCGCCGTTTTCAACTCTTACTTCGTTGAATCTAACGTTACGCATTCTTGCATCACCTTGGCTTGAACCAAAGTAGTATGCTGTATTTTCACGTTCGTAGAATATGTTAGCTCTTACATCATTCATATAAGATGTAGAAGCAAAGTCACCGTAATAGCTAGAACTATTTAAATCATAATAACGAGGAGCTCGCATGTGACGAGTTCCTCTGAATACTTCAGTTGCTACTTCAGCATTATAAGCTACTCTATCACCGTAGAATACAAATGTTGCACCTGTTCCGTCTGGGTTAGAATCAGTAACTCTAATTTCAGCATCAAACGCTGTATTAATAAATCCGATTCTATTACCAGCAAGAGTCAACGTATTCAGATGTGACTGACCGTTTGGATTTACATAGTAGCCAGTATTATTTAAATCATAGAATATTGGTGCTCTACCAGACCTTTCCATTCGGAAATATCCACTGTCAGTACGAGCTTCCCATTGACCGTTGTGATATAGATATAAGTGAGAATTACGTTCAGCATATAGCATCCACTCATTATCAACGTCATTGTATATACCAACTTGGCTATTATCAGCCGACATGAATACATAACGACCATTAATTGAGTAACCTTCCCAACCGCTTTTGCCTCCACCATTAACCTGGATTGAACCATAGTTACCTGTTGGATAATCTAT
>ENA-UZWU01010008-UZWU01010008.1-metagenome-genome-assembly--contig:-Day-4--1m-contig-10008_pt1 | contig 32769 bp, 71 predicted proteins | sample MGYA00260345_ERZ794905 | MGnify/ENA metagenome assembly ERZ794905
TTATTCTTGAACTGGACACCCTCTGGACCAGTCAACTTACCCAGTAACCAAAAGTCTTCGGCCTGGAGTTTTGAAACACTATTAGAGAAACCGTCCCTCTCATGCTCGGGACCTAACTCGTTGTACTCGTTTAGGAACGTAACCGCTTCAGTAACGGTATTGAAATACTTTGCATCATGATGATTAGACATTTTGGGTTTTGCATAAAACATAATATACTCTCTCTTCAATTAATTAGTTAACTCAACTTTACATAAGACATTATACACTATTCTGTGAGAATGTCAATGGTTTTTTCATTTATTTTTCATTTTCTTTTGAGTGACGATATTCACGTTTCAGGAACCACTTGTACTTCGCAAAGTAATCCTTTGCCTTGTAGTCCGGACGTTTTCCAGTAAAGGTTTCAACTTCATCACAGTGGTTGAACCACATCTCGTTACACCACACACGAAAGGTCATGTCAGTCATTACGCAGCCTCCAACACATAAGGACTGTGGTACTTTCCGATATTGATGTCGATGTAGTGACTTCTATGGAAGTAGTCAGTCATGATGTCATCTTCACAGAAGAAGTCTTCTCCTTCCATCGCACTCTTCAGTTCAGTCAAGAAGGCAACGACAGTAGGACACTCGTAGTTCTCCTTAATCCAGTAAGGGTTGACCTGAACATAGTCACGGGGACCGTACTCACTGACAGGCATAGCACCGATCACGTCTAACGCACCACTCTTAATGTTACAGACTAAAGTGCTGTGGTGACGAACGGCAATACTACCTTTCATCTTGTACTTCTTTAACACTGCTTTGACTGCTGGGGCTAACTTCTTTTTATCTTCTTGAGTTACACATGCCATAATATTTTCTCTCTCTCTTTATCAATTCAATACAAGTATTATACACTAACCAAAAATAAAGTCAACACTTTTTTTACTTTTTCTTAGAACTTTTTGTTATATGCTTATTCCAAAAGGTATTTAAAAATCCACCCTCTTCCCACATCAGGGGCAAACTCTCGTTCGACCGTTTCTCTTCTTCCATGTGGAGGTTGACATAGATCAGTAGAACTAGGAATGCAAATAGTGCAATACCTATGATATCATATACTATTTCCATTATTTCACCCACACATGGTTGTAGATTTCCGGAAGATTCTCACACGAGTAGTTGTCTTCTGGTGCGAAGTTAATAACTTCGACACACTCCTGACTGGAGTTACTGACATGTACATCTGGCATATCCAGAACACTAGTCATTGCATCTGCATAGACCACAAAAACTAAAACTGTCGAAACCAATAGTAGTAATTCACCTAAACCTTTCATTTTATCTCTCCTCTCGTATGTCAATTGGTTTGGACGGATCTATCTTGATGGCGTCGTACTCTTCCTGTGTGAGGAAGGTAGCATCTTCCCAAGCTTCGGTGTTGTCTGTCCAGTTTTCATTATTCATTATTTTCTCTCCCATTCAACTAATGTAATCATTGCGTCCAATAGATCGCAATAGAGGCCGCAACTCAATGGACAGTTCTTTACTAGTCATATTATTTATTTTACATATCTGCCGTTGAGTATTACGCATTTCAGTGAAAAAATCATCTGGAAGATCTGATTCTACACAGTCTTCTAAGTCCCAATCAAGTATTAGATCATCAAAATACCTCAAGTTCTCTGCACTCATATACATCATAATTCTCTCTCAGTTCTCATAATCAATACAAGTATTATAAACGTTTTCAAAAGAAATGTCAACAAAAAGGAGTGACTAGTTTATGGTAATTAGTCACAATATGGTTCTTTCGAAATCAGAATCTTCTTCCAAGACTTCTAGCAACATCTCCAAACGGTTCCTATTCTTGATCAGAGGTTCCTTCAGACAATCGGGAAGTTCTTCATAACTATCAGATTCCATTACATAGAGCACTCTTTCTAAATCTTTAGTTAACTCATCATGTGCTTCCATTATTTCATTCATTTGAATTCCTTATGCGACCATTTTTATAGGAGCACGGGCCACTGCTCGTAACCATGCTTCCGGAGACTTGATAATGGGTGGGGATACCCGTAGTTTTGCACTACGGAAAGTCTTCTTGAGACCCTTAGATTCGATCTGACCAATGAACCTAGAAACCAATCGAAGAACTACCGCACGAAACTTGTGGTCGTGATTTCTAAACCCAGCAGAATGTGCGAGTTCGTGGAGCAAAACATACTTGTTACAACCACCTGTCGGGGAGACAGCAATCCAACTACCGTAAGAACAACCAGCGAGTCGACCACGACCCTTCATGTCACGCATCATCTGTACAGTGACTTTACTGCTTCCCATGAAACCTTCTGATACTAGTTCCTTCCACAACTTGGACTTACATACTCTGCCAACGAACTTCTGACATTCTTTAAGAGTCATGGGTTCCATCACATTAGGAAACTCCGATTCAAACTTCCACTCTGCACGGTATGTCTTCTTCTTCTCAGAATCTCTCCACTTACGGAAGTCAGACTTTTTGACAGCATACTCGTAGTATCTGTATGCTAGATCCTCATCCATACCAAACTCAAGTAGTGCAGAATTGTAATAATGTTTGTAACCTTCGTACCAAACTCTGTAACTCATAATTTAATCTCTCAATTCAATACAGGTATTATACCACACTGGGGGATGATGTCAAGCACTATGCAACCTTTTTTCTCTTAGTAGTCACCTTTTTCTTGACCGGAGGTTTCTTTTTGGTCACGGTAGGTTTCTTTGTCGAAGCACTTTTACGCACCTTCTTTTTAGGTTTGACTGCACTTTTCTGCGGCATGACAAATTCTTCTCTAAGGAATTCATTAACGGACAGTCCACACTCTCGCAAGACTTTTTGAAAACGTTTGATATCTTCCATCCACCAACCATGTGGTGTTTCTAGGTACTGACCGTAGTGATCCATCACTTGTTCACTAAGACGCAAACATTCTTCAGTCTCTTTATCAAAGATGTACCTGACCTTGCGGTCGTAGTTCAGTTTTACAATCTTAGGCATCAGGACACATCCTTCATGTAGATGTCGATTTGGGTAGGATCCATGCCGAGGTCGATCAAGTTCCGAACAAGACGTTCGGGGTCTCGAACATTCCATTCTATATGGCGTTCACCGTTTTCATCGTGCCACTCGACACACCAGACATCCATCACGCAACCTCCCTGAAGAAAACTCCAATAGGAGATCCGTTAGGACTACGGTATCCGAGTTCATGAATATCCTTGATATCAATTTCCATGCAGTCACCGTCATTCCATTTGATAACGACTTTGTCTTGACCAATGTGACGGTCGACCAATCCTTCTACTGTAGGGTACATCGCACCCCAGTTTGCTTCAACTTTTTGACCAATCAAATTCATGCGACACCTCCAATAAATGCGTAACGGGGATTCTCACAAAACATTCCGACCTCGTCGAAACCCAACAGACAGAAACCGTCCATTGGGTCGGTACCTGCTTCATACTCAACCAGTTCGAAACCGGGGCGGAATGTACTAACGTCTTTGATGTCTACTTGGATAACTGTCATATCAACTCTCTCTTTATCAATTCAATACAAGTATTATACTAGATGTTTCGGAAACATACAAGCCCTTGAACGAAAATAAATGAGTTATTTTTAGAACATTTTGGAATAAGGATATTGATTTTTATTAACTTTCGTTATCTAAGTCCCACCGAACTACATTCTTCCCACGCATGTACGCAATGAGAGACTCACGTCGTTTCCACTCAGTCAACCAAGGCGCATTGGTTCGTTCGGCATCCAAGAAGACACCATTGGTAATCACTGTGGGTATAATGATTGCCATGTGTACTCCAATACTCACTGGGATGCTGTAACCCAACCACCCAAGGTAGTAGATAGCAATCAGTCCGAAGAACGCACTCCACATGGTAAACAGTACCAACATTAGGTATGACTGTAGCACGGGCTCCTTGATAAATCGAAGTGGGTTAAACCGAACATCCATAATAGAACGCCACGATGTGACTACAAAGTTTAAAAATTTCATCATAATAATTTCCTATAAGTTTAAATTTTACTCACCGATATATTCATGTGCATAACAAATTCGGTTTTTATGTCTATCCTTCAATTCTTGACTGTACTTCCTGTCATTGTCTCTAGGCATAGGAGTGTGTCCCTGTGCATAAAGTCTATCATAGTCACCACGGTCTTGTCGGTTATGGGCAGTGGGTCTCCATCTAGGTGACAACTCTCGATATTCTCCAAGTCTAGGATGGGCAGTCTTACTGAAATATCTTTTTCCCTCAGACAAATGTATCTCACCCATAGTATCTGATAATCGTACACCTATTCCTAATCCTTGGAAATCAGGGAGTACTACTGTTCGGTGACCTCTCCAAGCATTTCTAACGGTACCCGACGGAAAGGATATTACACTAGAAAATCCGACAGGTTCCCCATTCCAAGTTGCGATCCAACACCTTGCACCTCTATGGATGTCTCCCGTGAGATAGTGATGTGGGCGGAACATTGGCCAGGCTTTGATCCCACAAGGAACGACTTCCACTTGTATGTCGGGTCGCCGAAGTAACCTCCGATTATCAACGGACTGTGATACGGTGTCATACACCCAGTCTGGTTCTAACCACTCGATGATGTCATAATGGCACGTTGCGAATACTAGGTTTTTGATTCCCTGTTTATCGACATACTTCTTGATTGCAACAGAACACGAACGTGCTACGTTACGATCTACCACCGAAGTGAACTCATCGATGACCGCACCATTCTCTATACGTCGAGCAAGATCTGCACGAAACTGTTCACCATTAGACAATACATGGTATGGACGCATCCATGATGGGATGGTATTGAATCCTACAGCAGAGAGTTTCCCTTCTGCTTCTTCTGCACTTCCGAAGTGGGAACAAACTGCTTTATTGGAGTCCCATTGAATCGGTTGCTCTTCACCAAATTCTTTTAACAGAGTACTCTTTCCAGAACCGGATGGTCCAACAATAAGACCAATCTTCCATTCCTCTCCAATAGTAGACTGTCTATCCAGAGGAGATATTTCTAATGGGTCGAAGTAACTCGTACCATCGAATTCATAGTCGAATGCTCTACTGATCTCATTTGTGATATCGTCAGTAACAATACTTACAGATTTCATAAATCACCTATGTAAAAAAAACGATGAGTATGCCCACATACCTGTCAGTCGGAATCTTCGCAAGACATCACTCACCCAAGTTGAATAACATTATACATTATTTTCACACATCTTGTCAAGAGTTATTTTCAACTATCTCTCGTATCTCTTTCTTGTTCAGTTTACGAAACTTACGACGAGACACAGACCAAGACTTTTTGGGAGCATTGAACATGTGAATCACCCCAGTTCTCCGAGCAACATACCCCATGAGGTCGGTACCTTTGGAGATGTATATGTGATTGGTGATTTTATGCTCACCCCAGTCAGTCAACTCTTCACGCCACAAGAAGTGACACGCTTCTTCAAGACTAAGCGTACTCATATTTGTCTCCGTAGATTTCTGCCATCACTGCATCAACTTCTTGCGCAGTAAGAGTATCATCAACAACAATGCAATCGACATCACCGTTCAGTAACAAGAACTCCATCTTGTTAACGAACACGTCTTTGGTTCGGTTGTAGTAGTAGACGAAAGTGTTCTCAGTCTTGTTCTTGTAAACAGTCATAGGTAAGTCAGTCATAATATATCTCTCTATCAATTAATTAGGTGTACATTATCTCACAGTTTTTTCGAAAATGCAAGTGGTAAGCGTGACCCAAACAAGAAAGTTGGTCAAGCATAGAAATCCACTATGGTGCCTTTATGTGAGAGTGGTGACTGGTATCTGCGGTATTTAAAGTTCATACAGAAAGATTCTCCACATTCATCGTAGACATCGCATCACTATCAAGAAAATGTCTGTCCATTAGATTAGGTCCAGTCGCAATGCTGTAGTAATCAATATCTTCAGGAGTATGCACAAACATTATCTCACCAGAGAGGACACCCGTTGGAGTGTCCCATTGAATTGTCTCACCAACTAAACCGTACATTATGCCATCCTCTGTATGCCGAAACCATTCTGTGTACGCTGCGGAGCAACACGTTTCTTTCGTGGTTTGAAACCAATAGACTCCATTGCCTCCATCGGACTAGTGTTTCGAGTCAACTCAATGTATTGTTCAACAGTACAGTTCTTAACTAGGTAATTCATCCACGACTTCCACGGCTTAGAACCATACTTGAATCGTGCGATGAAGGTGCGTTCTGGCATACCGTGCCAAGATGGATGACAGTTTGGAGATACTTCCTCCATAGTGCGTGAACCTTCGAACTTACCTTGATACATCAAGTACATACCGTCCCAACTAAAAAGGTCTTTATCAAATGCAGTCATAATCTATCTCTCTATCAGTCAATTAGGTGTACATTATCTCATACTTGTTTCTATAACGCAAGTAGTAAACACGACTCAAACAAAGAAAATGGTCACGATACTAGGGTGTCCACTAGGTTCATTAGTACTGCTGTACCTGATATAGAACTTCCTATCATGATTGCTTTGTCGTTCCAACAGTGACCCACATAAACCCATGCAGTAGCAGCAGACGCATAACACACCTGTCCTAAGATACTGAACCCTGCACTCATGGTGAATACCCCAACCACACCAAGCACAGTTGCACCCCACTTGACATAACTATCAATGGTACCCGTTGGTGTTGCTGGTTTCAGGTCTTCGACTTCTAGTTGAAGTTCTTCCATCTCTTGTTTGAGACGTTTACGTTCAACGTTAAGTTCCATTGCAAGTCTCCCTGCTCTGGACATCGTACTGCCGGCAAACTCCTCCTTTACCTCCGGACTAATTTGACTCTCGACCTTTGCTACACGCTGGTCTTCTTCGGTGGAACTTATACTCATTATCTTCTCATAGACGCAAGGTCTTTCATTTGTTGTTCATCAATGACGGGGATGGCATTAGATTTGTGCATGGTACCGATACCCTTGACTAGGGTTCCGGTGTAGTTCATTCTCTCTTTCTTTTCGGTACTGAAGGTACCAGAATCATGAGATTTATAAACCGGAGTGTCCCTTCGGTAGGGTTCGGCCTTGACTTCCATAGGTTGGAATCTGGGGGTGGGTTTCTTCTTGGTAGACCAAGCGTTGTACTTCTTCTTTCTACCAGTGGTGGTGTGTCGCATTGAACCGTGTATCATAATAACTCTCAATTTGTTTCATAAAATATACAATGTACATTATACGACACACTCTAGGGTGCTGTCAAGTGTACAATCTTCTTGCATTCATTAAATCTTCGTATACTGGTAAGTACACCGAATAAGTCATCGTCAGCCTTCTGAGCAAATCCCAACCAAAGTATTAATAAGATACGAAGTACCCAAACACTTATTTCTCTAGGAACCACTTAGGAACCTCACGATTGGTCCACTTGGCAAAATACTTTTTCTCTTCACGGTAGTACTTGCGGTACCCTTCGGTAACGACAGTCTCCTTGCAGTAGTCAGGCATACACTGAGGCATGATAGTCTCTCGGCTAAACTGATTAATGTTGCGTGGAGAGAACCAAAGAAGTCCGGATAATTTTTCATAGGTAGCATGTATACGACCGTAACGATGAGTGTACTCTTTTGCACATGCAACGAAGTGTTCGTACAACCATCGGTAGTTTTCGTTGGTCTCACGACACCAGATAGCAGATGGATGGTTTTTATGTGCCACTTTATATAGCAGAGATTCACGTGCTTCGCCTTCGACTATATAATGGTCTACCATACGTTTTCCGGACTTGGAAGGTCGACGCTCAACCGTACCGTCAAGGACACGGTGTGCAGTCGATAGTAACTGACCGTATTCGGTAACCATCTTGACTACGTGTTTGTCACACATCATCTGTGCAGAAATGACTGGATCGTCGTGTAATCTAAAAATATTCATATAGTATCTCCCCTATTGAGTTAAGATATTATACCACCAAAATTTGCATCTGTCAAATTTTTTTTGTATAAATAAACGTATGAATAAAGAACTATTTGATTTTGGTTTCACCGCAGTAGACGAATCAGAACTCGAATCTGTCCAACAGTTAGAGTCAGTATCAGATGCAATCGATGAAACCACAACACGTCTCGATGACTTGTACAATGCGATTCAACCACTCTTGACTAACCTCAAGATGAACCCTGAGAAAGAGTACATACTGTGGCCAAACCGTTTAGACAAGATCGAGCAATTCGAAACACACATACAAAAAATATATAAGGGATCCTAACCAATGTTTTTTAATACCAAAGATGAATCAGTTTTAAGAGATGGTGTCGTACAGACCACCATGCAAGGATTTGTAAAGGGACACATGGCATCTTCAATGAATGCAACGTTGTCTAAGTCAAATTCCAGAAAAGGTAAATATCTAAGACACTCCTCTACTGAAATAAACATGTCTGAAGAAATGATATCACGTGGACCAATGTTCTGTAATGCCTTGACATATCAAGGATATAAAAATATCTTGTTTGTAGGTCATTTCAATGATGGACAAACTCACTGGATGTTAGATAAGTTTGCTGGACGGTTAATAGACTTGATTCCACCAGAACGTGAATCTTCACATTCATTTCCAGATATGAATATTATTGCTCAGTCTATACCTCTAATGATGAAGATGTATGGATACGAAATTGATTTCACGGTTGCTAGACCACCAGAGTCAAAATATAAAGGTTCTATGCACGAACTATACGAAGCTTTTGGTATAGACAAATGCTCGATAGAATCTTCACATCAATACAAACACGGACAGTCCTCTTGGACTCTAGAAGGAGAACACGAGAAATTCGACGCAGTTGTATTCTTAGGTGTTCCTATGCAAGACCAAGAAGTTGGTTTTGAAGAAGACCAAGTCCGTGAGATATTTGCACCTATGTGCACACCAGAATTTGATATGGTTGACATTTACTACGGTATACCTTCCGCAGTTAAATGGTTCAATGGTGAAGAGAAAGATAGCAAGACAATGGTCGACACCGCATTTGCCCTACGTTCAGCATGGGACGATGAAATGTCAGAAGGCCGCCCGGAAGAATGCGACATCATGCAAAGAATGATTAAAGTATTCTAAGGAACTTACCCGACAGTAAGGAAAAGGGGACTTTCGAGTCCCTTTTTTTTATATCCAGAAAAGTATCAATCCGAAGATTGCGCACCAGATGAGAACATTAGGTCGGTAATCCCAGACTATTGCAAAGTCCACCGCAGTGCACTTAACGAATTCTTTTGTGGAGTTCCATACTTTTTTAAATGTCTGTTGCATTACTAACCTCTACTTTAGCATTCTTGGGCAAACTTAGTTTTATATCTGCGTGAACATGATGAATAACAAATTGAACATCACTGAATTCTCTGAAGAACCCAGACCAGATGGGTCTCCAGTTACTTGCCATACGGTGTACGTTCAGTGCACTCCTATCACTCTTTAAGAAGTTATCTGTGAAACTTGTTAGGTTCATATCAAATATCGAATCAAACCCATAGAGGTGCACTTCTGTTGCCTTCATTATACGACACGCATAATCCACTGCCATATGACCGCATGAATAGTTAGTAGCAGCCTCTTCTAGTTTATTTCCTGGCAATTGCGCATAAGGTGGGACGTATGTGTGGAACCCCTTAATGTTCACAGAGTGTTTCAGGTAGAATGTCGGACTCTTCTCCATCCATCGACGAGGACGTGTGCCTAGAACCCAGTCATACTCATCTAGTTTAACTTTACCTTCTTCAAGTGCGATCATCATCTTAAAATCTACCATGCAAGATGCATAGACTTCTTTTTTGGTCAGTGGTATAGGAGGCATATTACAGACCAACAACTCTCCTTCGGTACCCTTTTGGAATATCGTCGAGGCATCTCCGTTGCCCAGTACATTGACTCTTCTCATTTCGGTTCCTTGTGATATGTACCGTATACACAGTGCATCAGTTCATGACCCCATGTCATGGTATGGTTGTCATCGACACCACTTGGAACCACGACATGAATCTCACAACGAGACATCTGATTTGTGTTTTTGTTTAGAAACCATAATGACAGACCTTCTACAGGTTGACCATGACCACTTTTATTTTTTACTGCCTTGTTCAATTCGTTACTAGTTTCATATGTATAAACAGTAATAGGAAACTTAACATTGCTGTAGTCCTGTGTACCTGATATTTTTTTCTCAGGTGAAGGTTCGCACGATACTATAAAAAGTATCAATGCAGTCAGTAATATTTTACTTTTGATATTCTGTAGCATGACCTTCCTCTACCAACAGGTTGTTTATACACGTCCATTCATTATATTCAGTCTCGATAAAAACCTCTGCGAGTATTCTACCATACTTACCTGTCTTATGAGTGACGATGCTTACCGTGGTTCCTTCTGGAGCCATCTTGTTGACATAATCTTTTGCTTCCAGACCCTTTTTCTTTTCATCAAGGTTTCTAGTACGTGACTCGTAAGCATCAATGCCATAAAGACGAAGCCGCTGGTTAGAGTAAACGAGACCAAAACCAAGGTCAATATCAACGTCGACAGTATCCCCGTCAACCCATCTGCGGATTGTTGCTTCATAGTTATACATGTCCGACCTTATAAGATATCTTGTGCGACTTCCAGAATATCTTGATACTCTGCAATCTGTTTCATTTCAGAAACAAGTGATTCCATTACGTCTGGATGTTCCCCGATACCAGCTGGGTTCTCCAGATAAATTTCTACGTTTGCTCGATGATACGCAATCTTACCTTCTACATGTGCGATTGCAGCTTGCAACATACACCATCTCAAACTTGTCTTCTTTTTACTACTCATAATCTATTCCTATAGGGTCAACTACACTTGCCCTTGATTTCGTTATACAGCTCATCTGCATAACCTTCTGGGTTTTCGATATGTTCCTTAGTGGATTCTATCTTCTTTATCAAACACTTCTTAAAGTACTTTTCACCTTTACCGTTCAGTAAGGTTTCTTTTGCACACGCTTTCATCCATCCTCTTGGGTCATTCCCTTGAACAGATGTTTTTACATCATTGATTGCTTCAAGACAAATTATCGGATTTACCATAATATATTCCTACTTCTTAGTAATGTGATAGTTTTCTCTTGCTTTCTCTACTGCACGAGAACCAAACCAGAACGAAATGATTGCGGCAAAGATTGCCTTAGTGTCTTCGTCCCATAGTGTCTCTAAAGCTTGTGTCAGTGGTACATCACTAGACAATGCTTGATACAGTAGGTTTACTTCTATTACTGCGAAGAGAACAAAAAAACAATACGTGATTACGGGTCTTACGGACTTCTGTAGTCCGGCAATAAACCCTTTCCCTTTGTTGATAGAGATGTCGTGTGCGATTAGTCTGGCGTGTTCATCATCTGCCGCCTTCGTCTCGAACATCTTCATATCATGGTCGAATCCGGCTGCACGTAATTCAGCCATCTTCTCCATCTTTTTTAATTCAAACTCGTTGTTTCGCTTTGATGCAAAATGATCGGTCACTGCTGGTACAATAGAACCTGTCAAACCAAGTAGTGAACCTAATAGTCCGCTTAACATATTATATCCTCCAAAAATCACTTACCCACTTTTGTGGTTCATAATTTCCCATCGGTGTGTTTATTGTTTCACTCATAGACTGGATAATACTAGGTCTTCCGTGAAAACATATAATAGAGGCACCCTCTAATTTATTAGGGTACACTTGATACTTATAAGATTTTATCTCGTTGGGATATACGGACTGAAGTAATACTCTATTAAATTTACCAATCACAGAGTCTAAATATTCACCGTCACCTCTAAAAACGGTCGTCACCTTTGACTGAAGAAACTTAAACTCGTTGTACACCCAAGTCATGTCGGTTGAGTCCCATGACATGATACCACTCTGAAGTTTACCTTTAAGATGTGGTTGATGAGAGTTGACTGAACCTAGGTCCTCGATGGCAGCAAACCTTCCATCGTATTCTAACAACCAGTCGATGTTATTCGTTATTAATGTGTCTAGGTCTAGGTAGACAATGCGTCCTGTGATTCTACCATCAAAGAGTTGCAACTTGTTCCACCAACTTTCCATACCTTCCTTGAGAATGACTGTCCTAACACCTTCAATCTGTCGGTCACTATAACATACAAACTCGTGGGGCACAGTCGTGTTTCTCTCCACACCTGCCTTTAGGTGATGTACATAATCGGTAGAAAACTTATCCCCCCAAAGAACACAACATACTGTAATCATAATATTTCGTAATTCTTATCGTAGTTATGTTTTGTCAAACACCCATGTTTCTTTTGTACCGTAGTGAACTCGTCTTTCGCATATGCACAGTAGGGGTAGTTTTCCTGTAACCAATCAAATCTGTTTCGAGATAAGTAGATGTCTGGAGTTCGAGCTTCCTTATTTGATGACCTGATAAGCATTTCTGCTCCCATAGGTGTCACTATATATGCGTGACAACCTGGAAAATAAGGCTTAGATACTAACTTCCCCCATCCTAAAGTGGTCGGTGTTTTAAACTTACCGTATGATGGTTGTCCTATATTACCAACAAAGTTGGGTAGTGAGGAGGGCAAAGGGTGAGTGATAATTGCATCATGTTCGAAGATAGCAATAGGTTCATTAATGTCTAGACAAGTTTTCCATAAGGTATAGTGAGACAGGAAACATGCAATAGAATTTTCTAGCCTAGAGTACCTGTCTGAGAAGTTTCCGGTGTTGATGTCTAGATCCTTGCATATTTTTAAAACATCTTGTTCAGGTGTTATGGCATCAAACTTCTCGATAGATAGTCCGTTTAACCTACCGGACTCGGTACATCGGTCAGCAACACTCTGTGATTTCTCATGACCCTTTATAGTAATAACAAAAGATTTCATAAATTTCCCATAAACAAAAAAGACGAGAAAGTTTCCTAACTCGTCTTTATATATTACTGAATTAAATATAGATTATAAGTTTGCGATAAACTCGTCTACTTCATCAATTTGTTCTGATGACAAGAATTGTTTGTATACACCAACACTATCTAGTAGACCTTCAGAGTGTCCGTCACGTAATGAACGTACCTGAGACTCTTCTACAACTTGATCGATACAATCTAGATTGATACGTCTTTTTGGATTTCCAAAAGAAACGAATTCCGGATTGTCTTGACGTGGTAGTAGGTGATCGACTATGGTAGTTAAACCACGGTGCGGTGACTTAACTAGTTCTTCGTATGACATTTCCATATCATATGTGAACTGGGAAGCGTCTTCTTCGAATGATGTGATTAACTCAAAACCTAATGATCCATCACGGAACTCTTCCCAAGATGATTCTGTTTCCCAAGTCTTCCATACAGATACTAGAACATCTCTATAGTCACGAGTGATTTTTAACAACTGATTAGTTGCGACAGATCCTACATCTTGACCTTCAATTATACTATCAGATACTATATAATCACTTCCTAGTTGGTGACCCAAAGAAGTTGCTATAAGAGGTTTATAAAGTTGTTCGTAAGCAAAGTTGGATATGTATAAATTAGTCTTATCGGTCTTCATCTTCTGTTCGAAACGAATGTACATACCATACATGTTTTGAACGAAGTCATGACCAGATGCAGCACTACCGACCATAAAGTGGTCGTTCAGTGTTACAATGCTGTGTTGATTTTCCATTGTTTTTATCCCTTTGGAGTCTTTAAAGATTGTCCTTATCCGCACGTGCGAAATAAAATCACTTAACTGGCCAGTCAAATACGGAATAAGTCCTATTATTTATAAAAACAGACTCTCTAAAAATCAGTTTTATTTGAATTATTTCTGTTGTTGCCACATTGTCCATAGACCGTACAGAACACCGGCGTATGCACCTAGAGTAATAATCGAATCAAACAAGATGTAACTACCGCAGATTGTGACGATAACTACACCGTCGTATGTTGTGCGTTCACCCAGTCTTGCTTGCAACCAAGTCTTTGCCATCATGCCATAAAAAGATAGTTTTGAAAAATTAAACATAGTTAGTCCCTATAATCGTTAAGTGTAAAATTAGTTCCGTGCATCTTCATGAGATCACGTTCGTGGTTTGTGTATACTAATACTTCGGGGTCATCTACCAAGAAGTCACAGCTCTTACAGAAATCTGGGTAGTCTTCGGTACGGTGTTGTTCACGTAAAGTCTCATACTCTTCACCAAAGAATATATCTAGTATGTTGTTCTCCGAGGCGTGACCTAGTACTGCTTCTTCGTCACGTCCTAATACTTGACAACATGGATGCACTGCACCCGTCTTCTTGTCTAGACCACCAGCACGTATCACTACGTCCGGTGAAAACGGTCGTCCACAAGTCTTCTTCTTGCCTTCACGTACACCAGATTCGGTGATGTCTTGAACACCGGACCAGTTGTGCATTTTCCATATTTCAGTCTTGACATCTAACTCATCAACCAAGGTCTTGTACTTATCTAGTTCTTGGTCGATGTTGTCGTTGTCTGTTATTAGGTGATATGTTGATATCACGCATTCTGAACCAGACTCTTTTACATACGCAACCATCTCTTCGATGTTGCGTCTAATCTGTGCGTAGTGTCCACCCACAGCATTATACATCCATTTGGAGTAGTCCTGTTCATCCGCACCAATGAATGAGAATCGATAGAAGTCAAGTCCAGCGTCTACACAATCACGCATGTACTTACCAGTCATCTTGAACCCGTTAGAGAAGATGAATGCCTTGGCACCGTACTTCTTTACTACCTTGATATACTCCGGTAGGTTCTTTGCCATTGTAGCCTCACCCGAACCATCTAGGTTGACAACATTGAGTCCGTACTGCGCACAGTCCGCAACATACTTCTCGAACTCATCGAGTTTCATGATTCTGCGGAAACCTTTATGTCGTCCGCCCTCACGTAGGTCTTGAGGACACATCGAACACGAGTAGTTACATCCCCCCGCTACCTCAATTACTGCACGGTCAATTTGAAATGTTTCTCTAGTCATTTCCATAATAAGTCTTCATCCTCTCTTCATACTCTACTGATTTTCGTTTAGTGTGATGTAGCAGTTCTTCTATATTTTCTATCCACCACCAGACACCCATTTCTTCTTTGGATAATTCCGGATTGATTCTTAGAGCATTCGGTGTATGGTATTTAGTCACGCCTTCACCAGAGATTACTGCGAGTGGTCTTGAAAAGTTCTTTGCGACATAATGCCAGATACCGTCGTAACAGATGACCATGCGAGACGTAGAGATAAGATGCATTGCCTCAGATGCAGGTGTACGATATGACAACTCGTGCATTTTAAAACCCAGACTTGTGAAGTGATTGATCAGATGATCCCAGTCAGAGTTGTCGAAGATTCGTTTCCATGTCCTAGGTTTCTCGGCATTCCACGTAGGACGCCAGAACACAATTCGATCTGGGTCATAGTCTTGAAATGCATCCTGTCGGAATATCCAATCATTGCAAGGAGCATCTCCTCCGACTGCATCGGTATAATATCCCGACTCAAACATAAACCGATTCTTCTGTCCGTGGTTATTTATCGCTGCAATTCTACGTTCACCATTTGTTTCCAAAACAACATCATCATCAAACTTCCAGTGTTTGTATCGACCTTGAGCATTGAATATATGGTGTACCTCCACACGTTCTTTCTGGTGATAGAAGTTATGGATGTAGTCGCATCGTTCTATAATAGTTTCAGGGTCTTCGAAGTGATGTAGATAGTCTGGTCCATGCTCCCAGTGAAGTTCTAAGTTTATCTTACTGACATCGTGGTCGGCTGCATATCTGTGACACGAATTGAGTGCCCACATAAAATCACCGACACCTGGAGTTCCTCTCCAAGTAACTAGTTCAGATGGTCTCATTAACTAGTCTTAATACTTTTGACTTTACGAGCAGAACCTGTAGATGTGTATAGACCGAACCATGCAGCACCAGCACCGACTACGACAGATATTAATCCTGCCTGTGATGCGTTGGGTTCAGGTATTGTCATGAACCACTGGGTGACTTCGATGAGTAGATACAAATAAGTAGCAATGAAGGCTCGAGGGAAAAGTCGAAATGCATCGATTACGTCTGCGAACTGTAGTAGAGGTTCGAAACGACTTGGTTTGACCTCTTTCTGTGTAGTATCGAATTCTACTTCCAATTCGATCTTTTGTTTTACGGGTTTTGCTTCTGGAGTTGGGGTGCTTATTGGTTGTTCTGAAAACATATTAATTATCTAAACCTTTTTTGTAACCATTTAAATATTGCATATATGGTCAATCCATAAAATGCTAATACACTCATTGGTAATGCTATGTATGCAAGTTCCCAAGGTGAAAGGAATAGAACTTGCCATGTAAATTCAGCAATTGCTTCTGCGTCACCTTGACGTTCTGCCGTATTATTTACGGAGTCCCATGCCAGTTGATTTTCTTCTAATAGTCTATCCCATTCTTCTCTAGGAATACACATGAGGTCTGGAGGACATACATCTTCTCTGTATGTTGTACCAACAGGATTACCATATATGTCTAGGTCTGCCATTACTTCACCTTAAAATCTTGTGGGTCACCGTTTATTATATCTTTTGCTTTGTGTTCCCATACGGTAGGAAACAGTCCATGAACTATACAGATGAATGCGAGTAACCAAGCCCTGTACAGATGTTCAAAATAGTTCAGTCCCGTCTCCCGTAAATGTTTCATCAGAACACCTTAACGTCATACTTCTGTTCCCATAAGTCTGCGTCATGTTCATCATTGACCATTGGACGACCTCTTATGTTGAGACTAGTATTTAGTAACATCGGAACCCCAGTTCTATCATGGTACTCTTCGATAACCTTGCGGAAGATTGACTCACAGTCCTTCTTCACGATCTGTACCCGTGCAGTTCCGTCTACGTGGGTTACAGGTGCGTAGTCATGTAGTGCCTTAGAGGTGAACTGCATATGATCATTCATAGGACCACTGAAGTATTCTTCTGCATACTCTTCTAGGATAGCAGGAGCAAACGGACGGTACTTCTGTCTACGTTTGATTCCATTCACAGTGTCCTGTACGTCATAACGTACGTCTGCGATGAGGGATCTGTTACCTAGTGCACGTGGACCGAACTCTGCCTTGCCGTTTGCGATGCCACATACCTTATGACTGAGAAGATGATCTACGATCTCACTAGGGTCGACCTGGCGTTCAATATCGTACCCACAGTACGGAGACCAGACCAACTTGTCCTTACCTGTTGCCTTTGACCATGACCGTGCGGCAGTACCTAGACCAGACCCTGCGTCTGTAGGTGAACATGCGATATGTACCTCATCGAACAGTTCGAACAACCTAGAGTTGATCACCACGTTCTGTGCGCACCCACCAGAGTAACATAGTTTCTTACCGTACTTGGATGCTTCGGTCATGATTTTCATGATGGCATAGTCTGCGAAGTCTTGGGTTGCTCGTGCAGCAACCTTATCTTCTACCGATAGGATTCTGCGTTCGAATTCTCTTCTGAACCGTAAACGATCCTGTTCACGTTGAGAGTGTTCACCGCCTACCGCAATACCTAGAGAAACTTCTGGAGCGAGGTCTGACAGGTTGTCATACCAACGAATCAACCAATCGGTGATTGCACTTGACTTAGGGCAGGTTTCGTGATACGCAGAGAGACCCATGACCACGTACTCATCTTCGAGTGGACGTAGACCAAGGAATTTAGTAGTGAGGGTATAGACTAGACCTACCGACTTAGGGTAGTGCCACTCTTTGATTAGGTTGAAGTTAGAATCGTAGATGACCGCAGTCTGTAGTTCTCCTACCCCATCGATAGAGACTAGAACAGTATCGTCCTTGGACTTCCAAGGTCGGGTATAGAATGCAGAGGCACAATGTGATTCGTGGTGTAAGTGATGCGCATCGAACTCAGCGTCTTTAGGATATTCTAATGTAGCGTGACCATCAAACCCACCTCGCATATCGAACTTAGCGACATGGTCTTCATAGAAAGATACGTGATCGTCTTCTCTAACCATATCCCACAATACTTTAGGGATATTGGGGTCGTTCTTTTTCTTGGAGTAGCGTTCTCCGTGAGTGGCAAATTCGACAACACCATCTTCATTGATGATGGCAAGACCAGCATCATGGTAAAATTCACTATAACCTACGTATCGCATTATTCACCTGTGTTGTCAGATTAAATATGTATTTATATCACATATAAAAAAAGGGAGCCCGAAGACTCCCAAGGGGACTAACCAATGAACTATTTATTTTCCTGTTACGTACTCATATATATCTTTCCAGTTACGCATCAGGGGGAAATCTGTATCTTTATTGTAAGTATGTTCCATAACGACGGACTCAAGTCCCATTCGTGCTCCGACTTTTGCATTCTCTACTTTATCTTCTACCCATAGACATCCACTATCACGGTAGAATTCCAGTGCTTCGTCTTTGTCGGCTCCAGTATCGAGATATACATATTTCTCAAAGACGGTAGGACCAAACAACTCGCATAAGTTCTTGGTACGTAAGTGTTGTGCATATTCGTCGTTACTCAGAGAAGTGATTGCGTGGAACACATATCCGTGTTCTTCGTGCAACTTCCGGACATATTTGATTGCGTCTCTTAGAGGTGGCAACTTTCGAATCTGCGCACTCTCATTAAACATGCGACACAATCTCTTTCTAGCAACACGGTCTACAATTCCAAACATTTCTCCTATATCGTACACTTCTGGTTTAACGATACTGAAGTCATGATGGTTCATCCATTGATGAAAACTGTACATCCAGTCCAACAGTACTCCATCACAGTCTACTAGTATAACTTTATCTTTCACACAACACCCTCTTCTCTTACTTTGTTCATTATAACATACACTTCCTTAGAAGTAAAGCCCTCATTCATCAGGGAAATCATTAATTCTCCCCACTCTGCCTCACCCGTACTCGACTGGTATATGTGTCGAGTAACTAGGTCACTCGTTATTGATATCTTTTGGTCACTCATAAAAAAAACCTCTCACTTTAGATATACATTATACATGTAAAGTGGAGGCCTGTCAAGGATTATTATAACTCTTTTTGAAAACGAATACGAATACTCTGAAGTTGTCCAATGGTCATAGCGATACAGTAGAGGTTCGGATCACCACTAGCAGTGTTCCTCATGTTTTCTAAACATGTGTTTAGTTCTTCTTCTATGATACTAAGTGCGACATCCTTTACTGAACTCATGGCACCAGACACCTTTCCCAAGGGGTCGTCTTGAACCGACGATCATTCCAGTGCTTTACCATATCGACTTTCCACTCACCGCCTGTGTAGTGACAGAACTTTGCCTTCTCAAAGAACTCTTGTTCAGTCGCATAGTGGGGGGAATCGTTCCAAGTGGTATCGATAGTCTCTACATCAAAGTCGAGTTTCATCAACTGTGCAGAGATGTAGGGCTGATCGTTCATAATAGACATGTGGAAGTCTCCGGTGTAACACCAGTCTTCCCAGTTCATGAACTCCTTACGTGCACGTAGACGTGCCTCCTTAGTCCAGAGAACAACTCCTGTATTCATTATCATGAGTTTGGATGGACGATTAGGTGGCATTACAGGTACAATAGGACAGTCATGCATTTCAAACTTGCGACAGAAATCACGGTAAGTGTCTTCTTTGTAATCCCATGAATTGTATCCACCACCACTTGCAGTAACGAAATCTGACTCTAGGACACCATAGACTTCGGCCCCCGAATCCATCTGGTCAAATATATTCTGTTCAGTGTTGACTACAATATCCGTGTCAACGAACAGTAGGTTGTCATACTGGTCGAACATAGGGTCTAACCATACACGTGCACATTCATGCAATAGTGAGGTTGAACATCCGTGACCTTTGGTAGTGACTCGTTCATCTGAGTAGATGTGAGTTGCACCTATCTTCTTTGCATATTCTTCAAATGAGGTACGGGATATATCTGCTACTTCTTTATACAGGGAAGAACGTGTACCATCCCAACCTTTTATATTACCACGTTCGTCGACGGCATCACTTACAATCATATACTGAAATATTACATTATTTGACATTTTCAAGTCTTCTCATTAAACGTGCGGAACGGAAACCTACCTGATGATACCAACGTGAATCTCTACCCTCTTCTGAAGCGGTAATCCAATCACCTTTCTCAATTGCAGCATTCATCTTCTTGAACTTACTTAGTCTTGGTCTACCTAGGTTGAACATCATGTTAACCAAGATTTGTTGGACTTCGTCTGGTAGACAAGTAAACCCTTCTCCGTATAGTACGACACACTCTGAGATTGCGATGTCGAGGTCTTGTTCAAATGCCTCTGCAACTCTTTCGGGGGATATCTTAGTTCCGACCTTACTTCCGAACTCTCCATCACTCTCCTTGATGAGGTGACCGACACCAAACGTTGGATAGTTGAGGTGGTCGAGGTAAACCTCATAGACAACTCCTTCGTCAATTTTGAGTTGTTGAAATACTGTTTCACGATTCATAACATTTTTCACTTTAGGTTTGCACCATAATTTACGTATCAGGTCTATCATAGTTTGATGGCAAGTACCACCAAGATAGCTGCCAATAAAATGTTGGTTGTTAAAATTTCAATAGCAAGTATTGTGTGATACCATACCCACCGTGTTTTATATGCATTTGCTACAGTTACTTCGTCTGGGTTTGGGTCTCCCACTGGGTCGGCTGAAGAAGGTCCCGAACCCAACCATTTAAAAAACCTCATACCACTAAACCTTTATTGTGCTTGTATTTCCCGCATTCTTTTTGATTGCGGTCAGTTTATTTTCCCATTCTTTACCAGCAATAGTCATTGCTGATTTTACACCCGTAACAAGTTTGGGTGATGATGTCGGACTATGGTATCGACTCCACTCTGGGTTGTCGGCAATCCATTGATCGTATTCAGAAATCCGGAGAGACAATTCCTTGACCTCTCCGGTTTCTTTGTTTTTAAAATCATACTGTGGCATTATAAGTCCATTCCAAATTATTTTCAATCACTACGACAGAAGTCTCACATACGCTTCTGAAGAGATAATCACCCCCTTATCGAGAAAGTTGTTGAGTAGACGCATTCAGTATATCATAATATTGACTAAGTGTTTTCTGCCAATAATTTCGATTACCTTGGGAATATATTGATTGTCGTCTGGTATCATGCACGAACTGTTGTAGTTCGTTAATATTTTGGTTCAACTGCTGTTCTTGACTCGACATAGGATTCTCCTTAGAAGTTAGTTAGTGTCGAAAAGATCATTCTGTTATAAGATTTGGAAATGCCTCCTGTACTATTTTTTTGGTTATATAACGACATGGTGGTTTCTTTGCCACCATTTTTAAAATATATTCAGCATCCTCCGGATGAACGGATTCTAGAAGCTGAATAAATTTATTCTCTCTTCTGAACTGGGAAAGGTTATCACCTTTTCCACCTTGAATATATAGTCCAAACTCTTTATGTTGCTTGAGTAGACTGGAAGGTACGGACTCCGGTTTATTCGGAGTGAAAGGAGGGCGTCCAGTTGGAAGATTGAATTCCAAAGAGTCATCAAAGGAACCTCGAAGGATATCTTTGAACGCCCAATTGTCTTCATATTTTTTCAAAACATCTAATCGGGTCTCACGAGAATCTGCTTTCTTATATTCCTCGAACACCTCAAAGACTTCTTTACGAAACGTAATCATTACTTACACCTTATCAATTTTGTAACATACATAAGTTTTATTCATTATGATGATGTCATATTTGAACTGACATCTCCAAGCAAGGTCTTTCAATGCTTGTTCATAATTATTTATTTGCCTTTTACTTCTTTTGAGTTCGTTTTCTTTCTGACTGAGTTGGAACTCTTTTATTTGTACTACCTTTATATATTCATTAATTAAAAGTGCTGTGCCACCAATCCAAAGTAACGAGCACAGCAAGGCAGTTATTGCCACTGTGTGAAACTTGGTCATTAGACTCTCCCCCTTGTCTATGATTATTTATAAACAAGAGGGTTCTAAAGGAAGAATTATCTTACACTATTCCACTCTTCTGGAGTGACATCATTTAGACGCTCACCTAGATCATTCGGTAGTTTTGGTTCGGGGGGAGTGAGTTCTTCGATGCAGTGTTTGAACGTATCGAACATCTTCTCAAACTTCATCTCGTACACGGTCTTCAGTCCCATAAGAATGTTAGCAAGTTCATCGGTGTCACTGGGAGACAGAGAATCATATTTCCCAGCGTCAACTAGTTCCAACAGCTGTTGGAGATCGTCCGTGATCCCCCAGCAGTTCATCATATCTTGCTCTAAGTCAAATCGATCCTTCATGCTGCCACCGCCATTTCGACGGCAAGTTCAGCAGCTTTCTTCTTCTTGACTTGGTTTGCACCGTACCATGCAGAAGTCATTCGACTGTCAGCGGTACGACCTAATCGGTGGTCAGTTAGATACGTAACTGAGTTAAATGCTTGCCACCATGTTCCACGACCGTACTCAGCACCTGGTTGAGTTTCTAACAACTCGTATGCTTTCTTTGCATTCGGTGCGAGGTCATTGTAAACTCGAACTTCTTCCTTCGGTGCCTGTGATGGGAACAGAGAGTTGTAGTACTGAATCAAAGTGTCAGCAGTGAACTGTCGTTTTGATAACAACTGTGCCATCTCTTTGTACTGGTCGAACTTCTCGTGGGCAAGACCCATAGTGATCTTAACCTGTTCAGCATCGAATGCCTTACGATGGTTGATCTTGGTGGAGTTGACCGAAGTGCCCTTCAGAGCTAGGGACAGAGTGTTCATGCAAGTTACACGAACCGGAGTGAATCGAACATCGACTGACTTGCCATACTCATGTGGGTTAGAGAATAGAAGATATGAATCAACCTGATCACCACCAAGGATATCGAACGACTCTTTGACCTTCGCCATTGCGTAGACCATCTTACCGTCTTTGAGTGAACCAGCGGAGTTCATCTCCATGTCACCAGCAGAACAGTAGTCATTGAAGAATTCGAATGCCTGTTCGTTCTGAACTGGATTCCAGTTACCACCCACCTGAGTGAGGATCTTGCTGTCAGTAGACCGCACAAGTGCTTCCATACCTGTAGGTACTTCGACATTGTTGTGTCGAGCATAAGTAGGGATCTTCTCAACCGACCAATCGACACCGGCCTTCTGCATCATCTGGATAGGAGTTAGATCATTGGAGACCTCGGTACCAATACCCCAAGGGCATTTACCGACAGTCGCAGAAGTTTCGATTTGTAGTACATCATTCATAGTCATAATATAGTTTCTCTTTTCATTAATTTATACAGTCATTATACACTTGTTTTGATTACTTGTCAATACTTATTTCGAAAATAAGTTAAATAATTTTAAGCAACCTTCGCAGAGAACCGTGGGTACAATCTGAACGGTGCCTGTTCATTAAGAGTCTCCATGTAGATAGTCGGTTCAGCAAGACCACGTTCGTCTAGTGCATCGAAGTATAACTGTGCATCACAATCACACTCCAACCATACGTACTGATTGTTGAAGAAAGAGTACTCAGAGATTTCATTCATGAACCCTAGGTTCTCTACAGTGCGTACATCAATCTTCAGGTACGAATGGCTTGGATCAGAAATATAAGTAATTGCTTTCATTACACATCTCCTAAAAAGTATTGTTGTCCTTTACTAGTCAAGTAGTAAAACTTTCCCCATTGACCCATTCGTTCGGACTTTACCTGATTTTTCAATAAATGTCTCATTTTATACAGTTCTTTATACACACTCGGACTCAAATCTTCACTATATCTAAGAAGATTCACTATCTCTCGCCTCGTAAGGCTTCGAGAATGACTATTTAACAAGTTTACTGTTAATTTTAGTAGAGCGGTTGTATTTGAAGTTGATGTCATCATTATACTGACTCCTTTACTTTCAATTTAGAAGAACTGTGATCGATAATCAGATCACGGACACGTTCACGGTCAAGAGAGTCACCGTGACCCCAAGTTTCGTGATGGGTAGTACTAGAACAGATTTCTATGTACTTGACAATGGCACGTTCGACAACTTCTACACTCAGACCCTCTATAGGGTAAAGACCGTCATAAGCATAGAACGACAGAACATAGTTACGGAAGTTAGTGAACTCTGGGTTTTTTCTCAGACCGAAATAGTTAGTAGTCATAATCAAATCTCTCTCTTCATTAATTTATGTACCCATTATACATGTTTTGGGAATGTATTGCAATCAGTAAAAGTGACCGACTTAAAGAAATTGGTCACACCCTCAAGATATCTCCTCTACCGTGATACGGTACTTTTTACCGTTGATGTCGACCACTTCCAATCTCTTGGCAGTAGACAGCATGTAACCCTCAATAGGGTCTAGGTCCATCCTAACGTGACCGACCGAGCGAATGATACCACCGTCGTCCTTTCCGTCTTCCAACATTGCTGGTCTCAAAACTGTGTGTGCGATATAATCGCAGTATGCCATATAATTCATGGACATTACGCTGCCTCCTTTACTTTGGTGAAATATTCGATTGATTCTTGATAACTCATCCACTCACCTTCACAGGTCTCTACGGAAGTTTGAGCATCCGAACGGTTGCCCTCAAGGTCTTGGGTCCACGAAGAAACCTTCCTCTTGAGAATACCAAACGCAGGCATGTACTCATCAAACTTCATAGAGGATTGTGCGACCCACACACCTTCGAGGGTTCTCTCCATGTAGATAGGGGTTTCCCAATCTTCACAGAAGTTCGACGCATCGAAATCGATAGCATCGACTAGGTCTTGACTAATGATGTACTCCGCAGAGTAATCATCGCTCTGGTTGATGAGCATAGACAGCTCACTCCAGTAACTGGCGTCTTGCGCCTCTGCAAGAGTGCAGTCGACGAAGTAGGTGCTACCACCCTTCGACTTCCAGTACTGAGGACATTCCCCCGTACCGTCCCAATCGTGGGCACCGTAGTTTTCGCGGAACTGGGTCTGGATAACAATCTTCATAATCAACTCACTCTTTTCATTTTCAATACAAGTATTGTACATCTTTCTGAAACGTTTGTCAAGGTATTATTCAAAGTAATTGAGTAATAAATCCACAAATGCTTATAATGTTCAATGCGACAAGGTTCCACAGTTTCGCATTACTAGACTGAACTGTTAGTAAAGAAAGACCAACGATTGCGATTACAGGGTTCATGTGGAACGCAAATATTGCCATAAGGATAGCTCCGATGGCACCGCACAATGTTGGAAAATCTTTCTTCATAATCATCTCTATCAGTCAATTAGGTGTACATTATCTCATACTTGTTTTGAAAATACAAGGGGTTTCTTAGAACAATTTAGCATATAGGTAAGTTTCTTATTCCAAATCGGTATAAAAATAACTCATTTATTTTCGATATTACCCTTTACATTTGTTTCAAAAACATGTATAATGGTTGTACAAATTGAGTTGAGAGAGAAAATTATGAAATATGTCTACTACGTTCGAAACATTGTCAATGACCAAAGAGTTAACGATATGACCTTTGACACAATAACTGCGGCATTGGCGTGGAGGATGAGTATGGGTCGCTCGTTCATGAGTGAGACTTGGGTTGACTATAAGGAGGCGGTATAATGAATCACGAAATTGCTGATCTAATGAATGACCTTGTAATGCTAATTGAAGCACAAGAGTGTTACAATGAGACGTACTACAATAGTGAGTACAATAGAATTTCCAATCGTATTGCTGAGTTAGGAGGTGTTAAATGAAAGTAACAGTTATCCATAGAGCGTTTGAAAAATCTCCCCGTGAAGTCGCAGTAGTTTCAGTCGGTACTCGTACTGGTGATGAGGCTCTCGAATATGCATATCACCGTACTCAGAACCTTGCTGGTTCGTGGAGTCGTAATGACTTCTCTCCTAATCCTGACTATTCAGAAGATGTGACTGTGTTGACAGACATCCCAATGGTCGATGGTGTGACATACGGTTTACGTTCTACTTCGATGGGTGACCAGATGATCATGGGTGGTAGTACTTACAAAGTTGCAATGTGCGGTTTCGACCGCATCTAGATGTGGAAACTTTCTCCACAACCACATTCGTCTGATACGTTGGGGTTCTTAAATTCGAATCCCTCGTTAAGACCTTCCCTAACATAATCCAATTCAGTACCGTCTAGGTACATTAGACTCTTAGGGTCGACAACTAATTTGACTTCACCACATTGCGTGACAATATCTTCTTCGTGTATCTCGTCGACAAACTCTAATACATATGATAGACCAGAACACCCAGTAGTACGGACACCCAATCGCACACCCACACCCTTAGCACGATGCTGTAGATGTGAGAGTACATGAAGTTCCGCAGAAGGAGTCATGGTGATACTCATAGGTTAATCTTTGGGTAGGTGTTTTGCGTGGATTTTACATCCAATGAACGCATTGTAGAAATCATCTCTGAGTAGAACGTCGTACTCGAACTGTAGTTTTGCTTCGTAGTACGAACACTCCCCTTTGGTGCGGCAGAGTTTCAAAACTTCTCTCTTGAAATTCTCTGCACCTTTCTCTTCAACTAGGGTTTTGACTTCCTGACTTGACCCGTAGTACTTCTTCCAATCTGATATGGCACGAGTCTTTACTTTGCGCTTACGTTTCTTAGTGACGGGTAGGGTCTTTGGTTTCCAGAAGAACTTCTTACCGATATACTTTTTATCCGTGGTTAGTTCTGTGATGATGTAAACGAACCCCTGATAATCTTCGAGAAAAGATTCTTCGGGGTCGAATACATTGTTTTCGAATGTCCATTCCATGCACCTACTTATATGGACACTAACTTACTCTTCTTCGTAGGTCGACTCTGCATCTGCGTCAGAACCGCACATAGGACAATGACGGGGTACCTCATCTTCATAAGGTACCCGTATCAAAGTTTCAATATCGCAGATAGGACATTCAATGGTGTACTCTTTATCCACCTATGCTACCTCTAATTCTATCTCATCCCAACCAAAGTCTTCACCTTCCATGCCGTTAACTGAGTACTCGGTCACACGTTTTTCAAAGAAGTTATCGTGTGATGCTCCGTTCAGTACCCAATCTAACCACGGTAATGGATTTTTCTTTTGTTTGAACAATGGTTTCAGACCCAACTGGAGTAGACGACGGTCAGCAATGTGACGGATATAATCTCTAACTTCCTTCTTGGTGAGTCCCTGTACACTGTTACCTTTAAACGCAAGTTGAATGAACTTGTCTTCTAGTGCGACAGCATTCTCTGCCATCTGGTAGATTTTAGACTTCAGTTCGTCGTTAACAATCCGTGGGTGTTCGTCTGTGAACTCACGGAACAACTTTGCATTTCCCTGTACATGGATAGTCTCATCACGGATGGACCATTCCACAATTGTGGCCATACCCTTCATCTTTCCAAAACGTTGGAAGTTAAGTAACATGACAAACGATGCAAATACTGACATACCTTCGTTGAACACAGACTGTGCCAACGCAAGAGCAAGACCCATATGACTAGAGATGTTACCATCCTTCATGAAATTGATCTTGTCTGCCATCTCAGTATATTCTAAGAACGCATGGTACTCTTCGTCTGGTAGACCTAGAGTATCGTTCAATAGAGCATATGCACGTTGGTGCACACCCTCACGGTTTGCGAACGAGGATAACATGTTACGTACCTCGTTATTCTTGAACTTCGGTATTAGAAGTTCGTGGTAGTTCTCACCTACCTGTACGTCTGACTGTGTGAACAATCGTAGTACGTGAGTGATGAATACTTTCTCATCGTCCGACAGCTTGGTTTTCCAATCCTGTACGTCTTCGGACAATTCTGCTTCATCTTCGATCCAGTGTATCTCTTCGTGTTTCTTTGTTAACTCCACCGCCCAAGGATACAAGAACGGTTTGTATGTTTCTGAGAATTTTAGTAATGACATAATAGACCTGTATTATAAGTTGTATGTAAGGCGTGATGCCTTTATCCTTCACAAGCTCGACATTCGTCCCCATCATCAACGGATAAAGTAATATCCGTCTTCAGTTGGAGCATAAGGTCTTCATAACCACCAATGTATCTTCCTTCTATGTAAATTTGAGGGACGGTAGTAACGTCCTTTCTACCAGTAACTTCTGCCGCAGACTTCTTAATTACTTCGAGGTCTACGTAGTCGAAATCGACTCCTTGCAACTGCAACTCTTCGATAGCCTTAGTGCACCACGGACAGTTAGATTTACCATAGATTATCGTCCGGTTGTCATCCATTAATGCAACTCGTTCGACTTTGTCTGATACCGTCTCCGCACGAGAACTTGCCTCTGTGCGTAGATAGTATAGACCCTTCAATCCTTTTCTCCAAGCGTTAAAATGTACCTTATTGACGTATCGCTTAGGTGCACCGGACGGGAAAAAGAGATTGACTGATTGACCCTGACATATAAATGGTTGTCGATCAGCAGCGTGGGTCACCACCCAATTCTGGTCTAGTTCTTGCGCAGTCTTGTATATTGCCTTCTCACCTTCGTTAAGGAAAGGTAGGTGTTGCACCGACCCCTTCTTGGTGATAATACTAGTCCACGTAGATTCGTTATCATGACCCTTCTCTTTGAGGAGTTGGGTCAGATAAACATTCTTCACTAGGAAAGAACCAGCACGAGTTCTATGCGTATAAGCACATGCCTTCAGTGGTTCAATCGATGGTGACGTTGATAAAATGACTCCCGACGACGCGTTTGGTGCTATTGCTATTAAATGCGCATTACGCACTTCTGAACCTAAACCGTCTGAGTATTCACCTCGCTCTTTCGCAAGGAGCCGTGACTCTTCTGTTGCTTGTTTGTTGATATTCTCGAAGACAACTTTATTTATCTCTCGTGCTTTATCAGACTCCCAAGCGACAGAGTGTTTCTGTAAGAGTGAATGGAATCCCATTGCACCCAATCCAATCGAGCGTTCACGAGCAGCAGAGTATCTTGCACGTGAAATGCTGTCTGGAGCGTTCTCGATAAAGTACTCAAGAACATTATCCAACATGCGAATAAGATCTCGCACGATGTTGGTATCTTTCCACTCATCATAGAATTCTAGATTGAGTGATGAGAGACAACATACCGCAGTCCTGTCTGGACCTGTCGGCAAGTGAATCTCGTTACATAGGTTTGACCCGTGAATCTTGAGACCCTTTTCCTTTAGTGGCATAGGGAGTGCACGATTCGCAGTGTCAATAAAATTCAAGTACGGTTCACCCGTACGGAAACGTACCTCAAGGATTCGTTCCCATAACTTACGTGCATTGATGGATTCTTTTACTCTACCATCTTTCGGATCACGTAAGTCAAAATCTGTATTGTTTAAGACCGCAGCCATAAACTCGTCGGTGATATTTATAGCATTGTGAATGTTCAGTGCTTTCCGTTGGACATCACCTGTCGGTATACGTATATTTAGGAATTCTACAATGTCTGGATGATGCACATCTAGGTATGCCGCATATGACCCCTTACGTGTCTTACCCTGACGATATGCAATCATGTCCGCATCTACAGTGTGCATGAACGGAATCGGTCCTGGCGCAATGTCAGAGACTGTACGCACATCTCCCCAGTGACCACCGACACCACCACCCATCACAGACAACCAACGCAACTCAGAAGAGTGCTCAATGAGTCCCTCTAGGGTATCCGGTACATAGGTAAGGAAACATGAGATAGGAAGTCCCTTTGACTTCTTATGCTCATCTGGTGCGTTTGAGAGGACAGGTGAAGCAAACATAAACCACTTCTTAGAAACATACTCATAAAGTCTTCGTGCTAGGACCTCATCCAGTTGCCCTTTGTACATCGACCATGCAGTTGATGCTCTTGCATATGCATCTTGTGGTGAGTCTTCACCATCGATCATATAAAAGTCTTTCAACATACCTACGGCATAGTCAGTAAGCAACTTGTCTCTATCATAGTCTACATCAACTGTCATTAGTATTCCAAAGTTTGGATCACTTCTCGTTCAGAGAGAGGTAACCACTTTCAAGTAATTTATGTTCTGGGAACAAGTCACGTACCCATTCGTCATATTCATCTTTAGTTATGATAGTGAACTCTAAGATGACACCTTTATCTATACAATGTTCTTTTGCAAGATTCCAATCATCTCTCGTATCTTCATCATCACCTACAATGATGAAGAAAACGGTATTGCCTTCATATGTGCAATAGGAGACATTATACTCTGTATAGACCCTCTTGTCAATACTTGACAGTGCATTATACAGAACTTTATTGTCCTTTAAGTGAGAAGGTAAACTGTTCACTTGCTATAGTCGTAGAACGGTTCGTCTTCCTGATAGTCGTAGTCTTCTATTACCATCTGCTTTCCGGTCTCCCAGAAATTTTTACAACACTTCTCGATGTACTGTGACTGTTCTTCAGGGTCAAAGAGGCCTTCCCACATTAGATGATTTCTAAATGAGTTCTGAGGATTTTTTACTAGGAATCTTTCGGGGTTAAGTTGCGAGGTAGACTCACCGTCCATTGGGACGTAGATACACTTGTCCTCATTAAACATGCTTTGCAACCTGTCGTAATCAGTGTCAAGAAGGTCTTCGAGCAAGACTATGAAATAGTCGACTTGGTCTATCACCAACATAATACAATCCTTAAATTAAGTGTAGAATTATATAGTATTATGTTGCGTCTGTAAAGAGAGAAATCTAACTTTTTTTAAAATTTATCTGGGAATACTCGTTTCAATACTGCGACAGCATCCTTGCGCTTCTTTTTGCGGTCATGCTTTTTTCGTACGATTACTACTTGTTCTGGATTATCTCCAGCACCAACAACATCTTGCGTCGTAGTCGTTTCAAATTGTTTTAAGAATTCCTCGTAAGTCTTCATTTTGTTATCTCGTTTGCTGAAAATAAAATACGTTTACTTGTTCTTAGGTGAGTCCCTTCAAAGATTGAGATGCCTAGAACATCGTGACATAAGTTGTCCTCTGCGATGCGGATTTGGTCACCTTTACGCACCAGTTCATCCACAGAGTCTGTCATAGAGTCATTACGCATACGGTACACCCCCTGTCCAACACACCCGTTCTCCAGTATATACCACTGAGAACTTTCCATTAGAATATCCATGACATCTATACCGGAAGCCTCATGAATCTTTTGGAGTTGTTTATCGGAAAGATCACCATGTTCTTTAATAAGTGCGAGTGCGGCACCATACCGTGCAACCACAGACGAACCACCAGGTGCCTTTGCCATGATCTTTTTCAGATTGAATACTAGACGATGAAAAGATGTGTAATGATCTCGGTACGCCTCACGATCATCCATCTTATCGGTAGTGAACTCTTTACGACGGTTACCGTCTTTATCAATGATCCCTGCCTTGAATGCACCTGTATCCTCGAACTTAGTAACGAGTAGTTTTAAAAATCTAATTGTATAGACTACGTCTGCGGCTGACTTTAGGATGCCCATCTTATTTCTCTCAATTTATCTATTACGTATTTATCCATTTTGATACCTGTAATGTCATCATTTTTTATTGCTTGAAGAAAAACAAGGAATGGTTTTATGGTTGTCCACTGCTCTAAAGGTATTTTTAGTGCCAACATCTCCACTCCTGCCTCATATCCAAACACATTGAAGATGACGATAAGGTGGTTTAGGATGAGTCTTTCTGCTAGGTCTCCACTCTGGTGGTACCGATTGACCAGTCTCTTTACATACTTGAATCTTTTGAGATCGTCAAAGAACTCTTCTCCGTCGATATGTGTAGGGTTGTAGTAGTTCTTTGCAGCATAGACGACAAGATTATTTTTAGTTAACTTCATAATATGGATCTTCAAACTCCGGTAACCTGTACCCTTTGGGATACATTTCCATCTTATTTAGTTTATCAATAAGATCTTGAATCCAATCAAGATTAAGTTTTCCATAACGAGTTGTGCTATTAGTATCTTGCATATACAGATAGGAATACTTGGGACGTTCATTACGAACTTGCATATCCAATGTCCCTTCATATGCAAGTTTCTTCAATATGTAATACTGCAATGCATCCTCACCTATCTTGTGCCTAGGGTCAAATTTGGTATGTTGTGCGGCTTTACGTGAATAGAACACCAGTCGATTAAGAGTATTTGACATATCACCATAGTCTATAGTATATTCCTCTGCGACCTTTCGGTTTCTCATCCATTGTCTGGCAGTCGATTCATCAATACCATGTCGCACCATTTTTTGTATATCCTGTTCACTAACTCTAGGGACATATGTATGTCGGTTATCTCTTGAGGTTAAATCATGAGTCCAAAAAGTAGTGTGTTTTACAGGTATAAAGAAGTGATCTTTTTTTACGGATCTACTATCCACTTGTTTTGAAAATAAATCGAAGAAGTCTTCTCGTGGAGTTTGAATGGACAGTTGATTTGCCAGACATATGATGTCTGGGGGAGAGTCACTTAGTGCAATGGCACGATAGAGGTTTCTACCGTAGGGGGTGATCACATCATCACCATCAACTTGTACCATATACTCGTTATCACTTTCTAGGAACTTATCGAGTAGTGAGTTTTTGCCTGTTGATGGAGTACCGTCTGATTCGGTTATGTGATGTTCTATATCGTTAGACGCACAGAAA
>ENA-UZWU01001270-UZWU01001270.1-metagenome-genome-assembly--contig:-Day-4--1m-contig-1270_pt1 | contig 32762 bp, 43 predicted proteins | sample MGYA00260345_ERZ794905 | MGnify/ENA metagenome assembly ERZ794905
GCTTCGCTCATTTCTATGCCTTGTAGTCTTTTTGCTTCACTCATTTTAGCGGTATCAATATTCATTTCTGCTTGAGCGGCTTTTTGTTGGTTAGCAACTTCTTGTTTTTCAATTCCAGCGGCTACTCCTTTTTTACTTTGTAATGCAGCTTGAGCCAAAGCAGTTGCTCCACCAGCACTTGCTCCTGTCGCAGCTAAAGTATCTAAGGTGTTAGCTAAAGAAATATCAGCTTCCTCAATTTGCATTTCAGCAGCCTGAGTAGCTACACCTATATTTGCAAATCTATTTTTAAGAATTCCGCTAGTGTCGCTAGCTAATCCAGCAACGCTTTCATATCCTTCGTAAGGGTTTATTATTTCTTGTCTAGAATTTTCCATGTCCTTTAAGACACCTCTTGCTCTATTAGCTTTACCTTTAGCTGACTGAGCTTTTTGGTTTGCGCTTATAGCTTGAATTCCGTTACCTACAACTGCCGCTGATGCTGCTACTATTGCCGTTACTGCTGCCATTTTTATAGTATTTTAATTATTTCGTAAGAGGGCTTTTCATCAACATGATACCCTAACTTTTTGTGTGTTTTTATTAAATGCTTATTTCTACCGATGCTAAATATATATTTGTAACCTTTTTGCTTACAAACCTCTTCAGCACCTGTTATTAAAAGCTCTAAGGCTTCTTTTCTGTCTGTTTCTTTGTACTCTGGATCAGATATAATCCATTCAAGTAAAGCTGTTTTAGAATTAGCTGTATAAACAAATCCCGCTACTATTGGTTTACCGTTCTTTTCGACCATAAATCCACCTTTTCCATTGTCAGGCAGCATATCCTTAGGAGGAGCTGTCCATTCTTTCCAAGCGCTCCACCAAGATACTAATGTATCCCAGTCTGAGTCTTTTAGCATTCTAATATTTAATTCCATTTAATTTATTTAATAAGATGATTCTACGTAGTTGCATGACACTGCAAATAATTCCTTAGTACTACCTAAGTTTGTTGAATCGTCTGTTTTTATTTCTACCGTAGCAAAATATCCTCTGATTCCAGAAATACTTCCGTCAAAAATAACTTCTCCGCCTTGAGCGCCAGTGTCATTCTTTATAATCGCATGGTATTTGTTTTCTTTCCGGGTAAAGCCAGCGTTGTAAAAAGGTTGAATTATAGCGTCTTCGCCAGTATTTGGTGGATTCGCGGAATCATAAGTTCCTTCTAATCTGCTGTATATAATTGAACCAACATCACTAGAACTATTTATATCTATAACTTTCCATCCGTCGCTGCCCTCGTAGTTTATGGTTTGAAATACTTTTGACATAGAAGCTTTAGGGTTAAATACAAATTTAACACTAGAATCAAACTCAACACCATAAAAAGAATTTTTAGTGCTCGGCGTTACGTTTTCAAAGTTATGTAAATACAAACCTCTGTTGTTAGTTGTATAAAACTTATTTTTTAAGTTAAAAGCAAAGCTAGGTTTATAAGTATAAAAACTACTCCAACCTTTAATAGCTTCGTCAAAAGATAAAGTTTTATATTCTATATCTGAATTAGCGGATTGTAAAGATATAATGTAATTTTTATTATGAATATCAAAACCTCCAATAGCTTTACCTTTGGCTGATGCAGTGTCTAAGTTAATTAAGTTATCTCTAAAAAAGTCTTTCATTCCATAAGAAGATATCTCAGTAATACCGTCTCTTGAAAGCCTTAGTATTGCATTTCTGTTTTTGTCGGCAAAATATTTTCTGTAACCGTATACTGCAAAGCTTTCAGGGTTTTTACTTATACCATAATTACCAGCGTAAGGTACTACTTGCCCAATTACTTGAGCTCCAGATGTAGTAAGAGCAGATCCTTCAGCTGAATAAATAGCGTCTTTATCTATTAACGCTTTACTTACTTTATTTTCTTGAAATATAATAAGGTTTGTATCTTCAGCATAAAGTCTTTGAACAGTTCCGTTTGCTGGATCTAAGCTTCTTGTAATATCTTGTCCAACAGGAAACTGATTTGTGTTGTTAAAATCTGTTCTAGAATTATATATACCAGAGTAAATCATTCCAGCTCCTAGTATAGAAGCTTCGTTAGTACTTTCAACTAAATAAGCCTTAACACCTAAATCAATAGCTGTGTTATTGTACCCACCTCTAATTCTAGATTCTTCTATGTACCAGTTTTTATCAAGATTTCCAATAGCATCACTTGCGTATTTCCACACAGGTTCATCTGAAGAGTTTACAACTTTACTTAAAATAAAAGAGTTAAAAAATTTTACTTCTACTATTGCTGCCATATATTAATAGTTAATTGTTTGTAATATTATTGAGCTATTCTCCACAATGTAACAGTAAGATCTCTATAATCTGTTCTACAGTATAATTCATTTGTAGTTCTTATTTTAGCACCTGTATTGCTGTCTTCATTACCCGGAGTTAGTATTTGAGTTGCTAGTACTATTGTATTTATTTTAGTAAAATCCGCGTTTGGATCGTTGCTTGAATTTGTAGATATGTCACAGTAAACATTATCGTCTCCTGCTTCGGTTATATCAAAAGGACCGTTATATCTAAGAGTAGGCTGTACTGCCGCTCCTGTAAAATTAAAAGAACCTAGTTGACCTTTGCCATCGTCAGCTGTAATGTTTGTTCTTCCAAACCACCCAGTTCCATATGTTACAGGCGTAACTGAAGACAAAGCTCCGTTAGCTCCAACAACTACGTTAAAAGTAGCTCCTTGAGCATTACCTCCGTTACTAGCAAAATTATACCCGTAAAAGTCTGTTTCAGGCGTTAGTGTAACATTATTGTAAGTTCCAGGAGTAATTCCAGAACCTATATTTTCTACCTCCCAAACACCACCGCCTCCTTGAGTCATAATGTTTTCATTAGAAAAGTAATTGGGGTTTAAATACAAAGTTCTATATCCTTGGTAGCCGCTAGTTAAGCCTTGTGTAAAATACCCAGACCAAACCATTTGAGGCTGATAATTACTTGTAACAATAGTGCGAACATCCGCAGCCGAAATAGCTTGAATGCTATTATCTGCTAAAAGCGCTTCTATTTCATGTTGATATTTAATGTTTGTTGTTGATGCCATTTTTTATTTTGTTAAAGATTGAATGCTGTTGAAAATTGATTAAAATTAAATTCTCCTTTTGTAAAGTCTACTGTTATTGTTGCTGTATCTGTTGCTCCTCCCGCGTCTGTTAAAACTATGTTTAAATCAAAAACTCCCCCGCTGTTATATGGGTTTGTATATGTTAACTGTACAGAGTTGTCGTAAAAAGGCTGCAAATAAAAATTCAAATTATAACCTACTGTTATTTCAGTTAAACCATTATCAAAAGCCCAAGACAAACCTCTTGTGTCTTGCGATATAGCTCCGTTTTCTCCAGTAAAAACTGTAATAGGGTTATTCATACCAACATATGTAGTAGGCATGGTTATTGGGTCTATCGTAGGATCAACGTTACTTAGCTTTCCTTTTAAAACTAAGTTTTTATTTAAAGCAGGTGTAACATCTGTATTTGTAACACTTATATTAAAAGTGTAACTTTCTTTTGTATTTGCATCAGCTCCATAATAAAAATCTTGTACCGTGGTTTCAAAGTTATAACCACTTGCACTGCTTCCAGTTAATGAAAAATCTGACGTTCTATCAACACCTGTATCATCTATTACGCTTTCAAGACTAACAATAGAAGTAAAGCTTTCCCCAGAAGCTGTTCTTGGTTGAAAAGGGCTAGAAGAAACTTCAGTTCCAGTTGGATCACTTTCGTTTAACGTAAAGCTATAGTCAACAATATAACTGGGTTCATCAGGGTTGCTACTAGCTATTAATTCATTTAACTCACTAATAAGACCTGATGTTGATGTTTCCCAATATATTTCTATTAAAGATTCTACAGGCTCTGTTTCTAATACGCCTAAAGTAATGTTTGTGTTATTATGATAAGGCTTACCTACTTCGTAAGGTGTTAATACTTTAGCAATTAAAGGATCAGATTCAGCTTGATAAACAGCTTGATTACCAGATTGGTCTGAACCTGTTAAATCATCCAAAGTAGCAATAGTACCAACAAAAGAACCTTCTTGGTCAACGTTGAACATTTTGTTATACTCGTTACCTGCAGGTCCAGGAGTATCTACTCTTGGGTATAAAATAGTATCGCTACTAAATATTCTTTGGTCTGGCCCCACTTCTTGCAAGTCCCTAGGTACTTTATTTATATTATCGTTAAGTAAAGGTATATAACATATGTTTAATTCTTGATCAGCCTGTGTCGCGGTTTCAACATTACCACTAATAATGTCAGGCACATATACATTATAATAATCCTGTTCTGTTTGTTTAACAACTACTTTATAAGAGTACCACCCTAAAGGATTCGGAGTCGCTAAAGATAAAACACTTAAAGCACCTCCAGTTCCTCCAGCTCCAACTAAGCCTATAATGTCTCCTATACCGTACCCAGACCCTGGTTCTGAAACAACTGCTCCTGTTATAAAACCATTAAAAGTAGTTATAGTAACTTTTAACCCTGTTCCACTTCCCCCGCTTGTTACTGTAGTATCATAAGTTCCATTTACATAGCCGCTACCTCCTCCATAAACACTTAAAGTTTCTACAGCTCCAGAATCTCCGCTAACGTACAAGCCTGGTTCACCGGTTTCTTCAGCATTGTCAAATTCAGTTAAAGAAGATTTTGTACTGCTTATTTGTGAATTAAACAAAACTTTTAAAGAGTCACCAAAAAATGTTTTCGGGTCTGCTACTTTATAAGGTGAATAAATAGTAGAACTACCAAACTCTTCTCCGTCCCCTGTAATTAAACTATCTGTGTTTTCTGCTAAAATAACTCCTGACTGCCTACCGTATCTATCGCTTAATACAATACCTACTTGATAGTTCCTGTTTTGCTTTAATGTATGCTCAGGATATTCTTCCAATGCTCTACTAGAAGAAGAACTAGTCGATGGTAGTTTTTGAGAAACATTTACAGAGTAATTTAAAGTAAGTGGAGCTGTATGTTTATTAACATAGTTGCTATACACAACTCTATTACTTATAATTTCTTGGCTTAAAGCTCTTACAGGTACTTTATCGTAAACTCTTGTTGTTTGTTCAGCTGGTAATACTCTAACCGGTTTAGTTGACTGATAATCAAATTCGTAAAAAGTATCTGTAGTATTTAGTTTTTCAACAGGTATTTCTTCTACTGACTTTACTAAGTTAGAGTCTGATTCTGAAAAAAGTATTTCTAATTGGTTTACTTTTAACTTTTCACCTACTTCATTAATAGGATACTCAAATGGGATAATCAACTTAATGTTGTTAACCTTATTTTCCATAAACTTAACAATCGAGCTTTTAAAAGCGTCGTCTTCATCGGACTCAGTTAATTCACCTGCAACATACTTGTCTATAAAACTACCATCTTGTTTAGGTATAAAAGCAGGTTGCGTAAATGGAGCCATAATAGAATACTCTCCGTCGTCAAATCTAAATCTATAAGAAAACCTTACAAACCTATCTGACAAATAATTTTTATCACCAGCATAATCTGCGTTATAGTCAGGATTATTTGTTCCATCAGGGTTAAACTCGCTTGTAACATCTTTCATTGTAGTTTCGTAAACTCCAGAACCAGGCGTCGTTTCTTTATATAACTGTATGGTTTGAAAAGGAGCGTACTTAGCTACAGAAATATGATCTTCAGAAGTATAATAGTCGCTTATATTTACTGCTGTTTGAACGTTTATTTTTCTAGGTTGATTTCTATTATCTGTCCAAAACAACAAGTTTTCAAGTAAACTTACGCCGTATACTGGGTGAGTTGTAGAAAAATTTAAAAAGAAACCATCTACTAAAGTAATAAGATCGTCAGTAAGTACGTTGTAAGAATATATTTTGCAGTTAGCTGAACTAGGAGCGAATGAATCAAGCTTATTTTGCGAAGTATCTGTGTAGTCGGTAGCAAATAAATATATTGTATTATTTACTTCACTAACAAAGCTACCTATAATTTTTTCATCTGCTTCTTGCAAAAGAGTGTTACCTAGAATTGTTTGTAGTGCGCCTACATCGTTTTGTTCAGAATTAGAAACAGAAATATTTATACCTTCTCTATACTCATTACTAGGTACAAGTCTATCATCTAAATCTTGATTCATTTTAGAACCAAGAAAGCTATTTTTAACTTCTGCCATTCAATTAGTGTTTTATGTGTTTAGATTTACCTCTCATAACTTGGGTAATCTCTGAAAGTTTTATATTAGAAAGTCTAATTTTAGTGTTTCTTAATTTAGAGCTTCTGTCTTGCTTTAATCTTCTAACTACATATTCTGGTTGGTTAGCTCTTCCGGCAAGAATAGAGTAGCTTATATGAGCATACATAGCTTCTTCCGCTAGTTTAGGCAATTTAGTATCCATGTCATATGCTAAACCGTCAGAAATGTACTCTAAAATTATTATACGATCAACTAAATCGTTAGAAAAAGAAAAAGTATGCTCTCTTTCGTTTATTGTAAACCAACCGTTAATTTGAGAAACTTCGGGCTGAATTCCGTATCTTCCTCCGTAAATATCTCTTCTTTCTCTAAACGGGTTTTCTTGGTCGCTTTTTATTTCACCTATGTTGTTGGTATCCCATCTTTCTTCTGTAATAGAAGTTCCTTGCGTGTTGTTATTGAAGTTATCCTGAGTTGGTACTCCGTTGTCGTCCTGTAAAGGTATTTCGACTGGGTTACTTGTCAATGTTGTAGGATATATAATATGTTTTATACCTGAATCATCTACCCAGGACATTCTTACGTAGTTAACGTAGTCTTGAGGTATAGGAACACTTAAACTAGGTTGAACCGTTAACTCTTGTGATTTTATGCTTTTTAAAGTATCGTAGCTAAATTCCTGCAAGCCTCTTTTTGCATGAAATATAACATCTGTTCTTTGTACACTTGGTATAAGTTTACCAGGTCCTACATATCCAACTAAAAAGTTGTTCACTATATCTTCTAGTTTTATATAAGAATAACCTCCCCAGTTGTCTTCAACTGTGTTTCCGTAAGCGTCTTCGTTCCCGTAGTTTCCGCCTGATTGAGATTTTAATTGAACAACTACAGAAGTATTTGCGTCTAAACTACCAGTTATAGTTATTGTATTACCATTAACTTCGTATTCTGCCGTGTATTCCGTGTAAGTTAAAACACCAGAAGCTGCTGTATAAAGTTTAAAGTTGTTTTTAGCGTAATTAGTTTCTAAAGGATTATAGCTGCCAAATACTAAGTCAGTATCAAATGTTGTAACAAACTCTAAACCAGCTTGAGCAGTTGCTCCCGATAAAAAGCTTTGAGCGCCTGCATAGTACTGACGATTATTTTCTTTTATTAATCCCATTTATTTAGCTTTTTTCGTTAATGTTGTTTTGTTGTACTTGAGCGGATGCTGCTTGTACAATATTAGGATCTCTAATAATAATACCAGCATAAGCTAATATTCTTAAAATAATTTCTGTTTGCTCGGAACTATGTAGTTCAAAGTCTTTTGAAGAGCTACCTGAACCAGGTGCTTGGAAAATAAATTGCCCTACAGTACCTACTGTATACCCCCAAACAGGGTTAACTGGTTTCTTAATATAATCAAAAACAACATTGCCACTAGGGTCTAATTGTATTCCATTACCTTGTAGTAAATAAACCGGATACGATAAAGAAGGTTTTGTAAGTGGTGATTTTTTTAAGTTGTAGTAAGCATTTCTAGATACTCTTTGTACTTCTATGTCATTCATTGTAACAGTACCTATATTATGAAGGTCTGTTGGAAAGGACACTATACCACTACTGTTTGGTGATTCACTTTCACCGTGTATTTTAAATACAGATATTTTTTCATCTAAATAAGCAACTCTATCCGCGTAATCCATGTCGTTTTGCGGAACTCTTGTTAGTTGGTTTAAGTCTTCAAAATATTTTTCAAATATTTCTAACTGAACTTGAGCACCTACTTTATTAAACTCATCAGGCGTCATATATCCGCGCTGCTCTTTGTTAAGTATTAATAAAACTGTTTTATATACAGTATCTACGCTTATTGCCATTTATTTTGTTTTTATGTAATATAAGAGAGGATAGGATTAGCTATCCCCTCTATTTTTATATTACGTGTTATTTAAGTTTTTTCTCTATAGACCTAAATACTTCTACTCCTTCATCTGTCTTAAAGAACGCAGCCATTGCTGAGTAAGGATTTTCATCAAAAGGAACCGTCATTAGTTTTCTACCGTTTGCAGCCCAACTAAATGTTCTTTGGTCTTGAGATAGTTTAATGATATTTCTTTCTGCTGCTATGATTGCTGTATTCCGTAATTCTACATTTTCGTCATTAGATAGTTCTAAGAACAAATAAGGATTATTACGAGCAAACAATAGCAAATCTCTTTTAAGCTCTTTAGAACTCATGTTAGACACTCTAGAACCTATTTCTGTACGCATAATAGCTTCAGCTTGTTCAATGTCAATTTGTTTTGCAGCATTTAAGGCTTCAATTTGCAATTCCAATATATCTAATTCGTCTTCCGCTACTTCAACATTGTCAAACTCAAAATAAAGCTTATTTTTTAAAGGATGATAAAGAGATAAAAGCTTTTGAAGATTTTGTTTTTCTTTTGGAACAATTAATGATCCATTATTAAAAATAATGTGTCCAATAGTAGCTTCTCCTTTTTGCTCTGATTTGAAAGGCGACGGTTGGTTTGTAGCGTACCTAAGTTCTTTTTGTACTTGTTCTTCTTCGTCAAAATACAATAAAGAGTATTTAGTTGTATGCTTTGATGGAATTGTATGTGTTAAAGGTGCTTTGTTGTTTTTCAAAATGTAAGTTCTGTCTTTAATTTCCCATTTTGGTTTTACGGGTTCTTTTACTACAGGTTTACTTACTACCTTTTCTTCTATTGTTTCTACTTGTTTTGCTACGGGTTTTGTAGCTGCTTTTTTTGTTGCCATAATATAATATAATTAAATAATTTAAAAAAGTAAAAGTTACCCCCGTCGATATAACGAGGGTAAAATTTACAATAACTTACTTCCGATTAGGAAGCTTTGAAAAGTACAAAGTTGTTAGCTCCTTGTACACACAAACATCTTTCAGACAAGAAGTTTACTTCCATTGCGTCTAAGTCAGATGTGTATGCTCCACCTACAGAACCAGTTAACCAAGTTTTCATTCTTCTGTCGTCAGCTTGAGAAGCTCTATAACGTACGTGCAAGAATGGACGTCTGATGTTAGTTCCTAAGATTTGGTCATATACAGTTGATGTTCCAGCTGGAATCAAAGCTCCTTCGATAGATGCTGCAGCAGATGCCAAAGCTCCACGAGTAGATGCGTCGTTCAAATATTTCCAGTCAGTTTTGTAGAAGTCATAAGATCCTCTACGGAAACCTGTAAATCCAAGATTCAAAGCCATAGACTCAGAGTTCTCAAACAATCCGTATGCAGTACCTCCATTTGCTCCAGCAGAAAGATCAGCAAGCATATCGTCAAATCCTAAAGATACAGAACGGTTCAAGAAAAGCATGTTTTCTTCAATAGCTCCTTGAGTATCCAAGTTTTTAAGGATTGTATCAAAATCTGCAAGTCCAGTAGCAGGTGTAAATCCTGTAAATACGTTACCTCTATCTTCGATAGCAGCGAAAAGACCTTCAGTACCTTTGTTTCCGTTAGCAGAAGCGGATCCAGCTCCAGTTGCAGAAGCTTTTTCTCCTTCAACCACAGACATTTCTAAGTAATCTTCGAAACGCAAACGAGTTTCTGATTCAGCTTTTAGGTACCACAAGTATCCGTCTTCTCCTTCTTCAGTAGCAACGTTTACCCATCCAATCTGAGCTGTGTCAGATCCAGATACAGTGTATTTGCTTCTAATGATAATTGGAGAGTTAGAGAACTGTGTCAATTCTGGCTCTACACTTACGATGTTAGGTGTAGTAGATCCTTTTGCATATTCAGAACCGTATACAAAGATTTTTGCAGTACTAGTATCAGCAAAAAGGCTATCAACAGCAAGGTTTTGAACAGTGTAAGGTGCTACTGTCAAGTTTCCGTTAGAAGTATCAGAAGCAGTTACTACAGCTTTTACCTCAGCTCCAGTAGCTTCGTTAATAATAACGATAGTAGAATCTACTGAAATTACGTTGTTTACGTCAGCAGAAGATACATCAATGCTCAATGTGTTTCCTGCAGCAGATACTACATCTACACCTGTATAAGCAATGTGCAATCTGTTTTGCTCAGACCAAATTACTTGATCAGAAGACATAGGCATTTCAGCTCCTACCATTTTCAAGAATCCAGAAAGAGTTCTGTTTCCGTAACGCTCTACTTCATTTTCGTAGATTTCTGGTAAATACTGTTGTGCGAAAGTTCCTCCACCTGTAGCGCTATCAAAAGATAGGAAGTTAGAGTCTAATAGTTGTTGTTTTTGCGATGGTACGATTGATCCAAACGCGTTGTTAATTGATCCCATTTTGGTAATTGTTTAATGTTAAAATTTCTTTTTTATTTTTAGTTTTGAAGAATCAACACCGCTTATTGCTTTTACTCTTATTCCTCCAATGTTAATATCCGAAGGAGCAGTAGCTCTAGCTTCAGTACTAACATTTTTAGATTTTGCAGTAACATCTTTAATAGCGTCGGCTTTACCTTGCTCGTAAAAGTGTTTTGCAATAGTATCTACATTTTCCGCGGCATAAATAGCTTTATGATAACCTTTCGTATCCACTACATCACCTTTATCATTTAGGAACTTCCCAATTAGGTTATTAATGTTTGATTGGTTTTCAGCAACCTTGCTAGCGTTTTGAACACCATATCGGAATGACTTTTCACCTACTTTGATGTCAAAACCTTTGAAATCTTGTGAAAATAATTCTTTAGTGTCCGAAACAAACTTTTCGTGTTGAGCGTTTGCTATTTTTTGATTTTCGGTATATCGATTAAAAAACTCCGATGCTTCTGACTGTTCTTGGGTAGTTCCAGGTCTCAACTTGATTTCTGAATAGTACTTGTCCTTTAAACCTTCTAAAAACTTCTTTGCTTTTGCAACCTCTTCTTTTTTCGCTAATTTTTTTCTTTTGATGTCGCGATCTTCATCAATATCTTCATCAAAGTCAAATTTGTCTTCTAATAAAAATTCAATTTCATCAGAGCCTAAATGACTTTTTGTTTGTTTATAGTATTCTTTAAGTAACGCGTCATTGTCTACACTACTGTAGTCAGCGTTGAGTCTAATGTAGTCTTGCATAGTGCCTCCAGTTTCATTCATAAAATCCACTAGCTTTTCTACATTTTCAGGTAGATTAATAGAAGGCTCTTGCTTTACTTCTTTTACTTCTTCTTTTACTTCTTCTTTAGGTGTTTCACCTATAACTGTTACTTCTTCTTTTTCGGTAATTTCTTCAAGTTGGGCGTTTCCTTCATCCACTTCTTGCAATCCCACTTCGGGCTTTTCATCTTGAAGCACAGTTTCATCTGTTGTTTGCTCTTGAATGGCATTTTCTTCTTCTTTTTTAATTACTACCTTTGTTACTTCTTGCTCTTGGCTTAAAGGCTTTGATTCTAATTTAACCTTAATGGGTTCTTTAGTTTCAACCGCTTCTTTTTTTTCTTCCGTGACAGTAGCTTTTCCTTTTAAAGAGAAGCTGCCTTCTTGTTTTGTTGTTTCTGACATGATATAATATAATATAAATTAATAAAGTTTGTTTTTATTTAGGAGAAAACTGCTCCAATCCAAATCCACCTAAGTTGTCAAAACCTGCAGATTCAAAATCTTTTGGCAAAGTATTGTTTTTTCTTTGCTCAATTAATTCGCTTTGTTGTGTTGCTTGTATTTTAGTTCTTTCGTCTTTACGATCTTCTTTGTACTCTTCAGCTCCTTTTTTTACATCACCTTGCATTCTAGCTAGTTGCATGTTGTATTGAAATTCTAGTTCCATTAACTGTCTTTTCAGTTCTGCTTCTTGCTGCATTTTTTGAACATCAAATTGAGATTTTGACTGCTCTATTTGAATTTTTGTTTCTGCTAACGCTTGTTGCTTTTGAACTTCAGCTAAGGCAGCTGCTTCACTAGCTTGTGCGTTTGCTTGAGCTTGTGCTTGTATATTAGCTTGTTGAGCCGCTCTATCAGCTTCTTCTTTTTGTTTTCTTTTAAACTTAATAGATTCGTTCGCTAACTTAATATTTTTTATTTGTCTAATATCAATAGCGTCTTCTAAGTTTATACTTCCGGATTGTAATGCTACCTGAATGTTTTGTTCAAGAATAGCTTTTTCTTCTTCTTCAGGTTCTAACTCTAAGAAAATTCCAAAGTCATGTATGTTAATTGTTTCAATTTCTTTTAGAATTTCTGCATTGTATACTGAAATGCTGTTGTTTAAAGACTCTTTAGTTAAAGGAAAGCTTAATAAGTCTGTAACTTTTAAAGAAATGTTTTCACACGTTCTTAATGTTAAATACAAACTTGATTGTAAAATGTGTCTAGTAGCTACGTTTGATTGAGCAGCTGCTAGTTTTTGTAATCCTACTAAAGCGTTTTTATCTGGCTGACTTCCGTCTCTAGCTTCATTAAGACCAGTAACGTCTCTAATCATTTGTAAGTAATACTGATAAGTATTAATAAGAGATGCTATTTTACCTTGACCTGATGAAGATGCTAATTCTTGTACAGGAACCTTACCTCTATTAAGTTCACCTTCTTGAGTAAGCGATCTACCAACTACACTACCAGTTTGAAAGTACATATTAAGTGCTTCTGCTGGATTGTAATTTGTACCATTACCTAAATCAACTTCGGCCAAACCGTCCATATCCAAAAACACACCGTCAGGCACTATCCTAGACATTACTTGTTGTAGTTTTAAATGAGTTAACTGAATCATATCAGCAAACCCTGTTATTCTACTAACAATAGATTCAATTTTTCCTTTATACATTCTAGGTGCACAAATACTGTAATTCATAACAGCTTTGGTAGTATCAGCGTACGGTCTAGTCATATTTTCAGCTAGTTCCCACTTAATCATTTTATTTGTACCTAGTACTTTTACACCTGTATAAATTACTTCTATTGTTCTAGATACTTTTTTAAATGTATCATTTTCAGGTGGATCAAAGTCATCAGACTTTTCAATTGCTTTTTCAAGTCCCTGATCAGTTGTTTTAATTTTAAAAACTTGATCTTTAAAAGTTTTGTATTCAAAGTACAACAAAGAAACTGTGTCATTGTCGTAGTTGTTGTAACTGTAATTATGATTTTTATTACCCGGAAACTTTTCAATTTCTTCTAAATCTTGTTTAGACAAAAACGGAAACTGCTTTTTTAAATCAGAAAAGCTAATGTCTTTTACTTCACCTACATAATATATGTCTTCAAAATTAGGATCTTCTGTATACGAATAAACTAAGTTTGCTGGGTCTACGTAATCTATTGTAATTCCTTCAGCTTTGTTAAAGCTTGTTTTTGTAGCTGCGATACCTAAAACAGTTAAATCGTAGTTTAATCTTCTTTTGGTTAAAGCATACTTATTTTTATCTAAAATAGTATTAATTACTTCTTCTTGCGCTATTTCTATGTTTTGCTTATAATCTAGCTGCATGTGCAATGAAAGTTGATTTTCATTTTCAGGCAACATAGAAGGGTCTTGTACATTATATGTGTCTATACCTAAGTCAGACATCATTTTTTCGTTAAACTCTCTAGTATTCATATCTGCTACAATAGCAGAAACGTATTCTGTTCTTTTTTTGCTAGACTCAGGGTCTTGAGCATATGCTTTTATTTCGTAATTTTTTTGTGATATACCATTAACTACTATATCAACAAATTTAGCTATAACTGGCACAGGTTTCCAATCTAAATTAAGATAAGACAAATCACCGTTTATAGATAATTCGTCTTTGTATTTTTGTATAGATTGTTCACCGCGAGCATAAAGCCTTAGGCTATGAAAGTTGTTTAAGTTAGTAATAAACCTGTTATTAGCGCTACGTGAGCTTCCAAACCATTCGCCTTCAATTGCACTTGCAACTTTCTCTCCGTACTCAATACTGTCTTTTTCAGCGTTGCTTACAACTTGACTAGGGAAGGAACTATTATAATTAGTGTTTATCATTTATATTATTTTTGACGTAAATCCGTTATTATCATATTTTCTAATACCTAAGCTTATTTTTTTATATTCTTTTTTAGCAACAGGAGTGTACTTGTTTTTATTACAAGCCATTATAGCTAAACCAGAACTAATAGAAGCATCGTGCTTTGTTCTATTATTAATATTAAATTTGGCCCAATCTTCTAAAGTACGCTGTAGATACATATCTCCATACCCGTCTTCTTGTAAACCTACAAAATCTTCTATATATGTTTCAATAGCAGAAGCGTGAGCTTGCTTTATATCTTCGCTAGAGTTTGGTATACCACCAATTTCTTTTTCTGTAACTGATAATTTATGTATTGTTTTATCAGGTCTATTCATTGCAAACCCTCTATATCCTCTTCTTTTAAAATGATAAAGAAGTCTTGGCTTATTGTTTTCCGCTAAAATGGGCATCCCATAAAATACACATGCCATTAATACGTCTTCAAAAAATATTTCAGCTGTTTGAGGTCTGGATATATATTCTAAAAAGAAATGATTAGGAGGAGCATCTTCCATACTAAACTTAGTAAGTCCGTGCAAAGATCCGTTAGAGCCTTTTTTATCTACAGTACCTGAAATATCGTAACTGTCACAACCAAAAGCCCCTACGTGCTCATTTCCTGGATACTTTGCTCCATTCTTTATTATTACGCGGTTTTGCATGTTATACGGCGGAACCCAAGTGATTTTAAATCTACCGTCTTTGTTAGGGTAAAATATTACCCTTGTATCTTTAATTCCATTTTCCCATTGAAAACTACCTGTGGTAACTACAGCTGAATTCCTTAAGTCTTCATTATAGTCTATCTGTTCATATATTTTAGTAAGATTAAACAAAGATTCTTTTGCTTCATCTCTAAACGCGTGTTTTTCTGTTCTTGGAAACTGGCGATAAAATTCATTTAATCCGTCTTGATCGTTTTTCAAACCATCTACCTCGTTTTCCCAGTGTTCAATAACACCCATATCTATTAATTCTCCATCAACACCTTTTATTGGTTCTTTTGGAGTGTCGAATACAGGTATTCCAAAAGAATCGATGTATCCTTCGTAATTCCATTCCATAGGTATGAACAAACTATATAATCCTGAACTAGTCTGTCCGTTGCGGTTTCTTTTTGTAACATTGGAATCTTCATATAATTTTTTAAAATTACCACCACCTTTTTCTAAAGCATTTGACGTTGATCCCATCATACACTTACCAATAACCTTGCTACCTAACCTTAAACAAGTTTTTGTTACTCGCCAGTTATTAAGTATGTTATCTGGTTTTTCCCACTTACCACTTTCATCGTGAACTAACAGTTTTAGCTTTTCACCATCATAACTGTTATCTCCTGTATTTTTCCAGTCAATTGTGGTGTCTAATCCCACAAGCTCCTCAAGCTGTTCATTTGAATCAAGCTTTTTACGAGTAAGCTTACTTGCTGGTATTCTATATGCTAATTCTGTTTTAGGTCTATCCATACCGTCTTGTATGGGTTTAAAGAAAAACGGATAGTTAATAGATATAGGTACAACTTTGTCAGTAAACATTTTTTTCGCATCCGCTCCCGATTTCGATAGTATACCAAATCGAGCATCACTAGACATAGTTGCTTGATGCGTTGTTTCTGCTGATGACATAAAAGAAAATCCAGAACGTCTATTTTTTAAATAACACATCCCATAACTTCTTTTATCCGCTTTGCAAGCTTCCCAAAATATAAAGAACAATCGGTTAGACTCTCTAAAGTCTGGGTGACCTACATCAATTTTAGTCCACTGCAAGTACATATAATGAGTTCCGGTAATATATGTTGGTTTACCGTTGTTGTAAAACCAAAAACCTTCTTCTCTGTAATTAAATTCTTGATCAATATAATCATACCACTTTTCTTTAAAATCAGAAGGATATTTTTCCCAATCAAAAACACTTTTTATTTTGCTTAAGTCTTTTGGGTATTCCGCTGCTTCCCAGTGCTGTTCATCTTTTTTATCTGAGCGTCTATATACGTTTTTTGCTGTCTTAGGTAAAGCGATCTTAAGATTCTGGATATCATATATTTCTCCAATCTCTCCAGTTTTACTAATAACCACGATATCATGCTCAGCATTATAACCATACTCCCATTTTTTATAACGGTTCATACGCTTAACAACTTTAGGTTTAACGTGGTCCGTATCTATTTTATATAAAGTTTGCTCGTACATAACTACTTAGATCTTCCTTCTGCAAAACCTCTAAACGACCTTTCTTCTTTTTTATCGTCTTTTGATTTTTCATTTAATCTTTCTTCTTCTTCTTCAATCCTAGTGAGTATTTCAAACGCATCAAATATAGCTAGCTTTTTAGTTGCTGCAGCGTTTTTTAATCTATCTGCAGATATATCGTCGTCGGAATCAACAATAGCTTCTTTAGCTACTTTTATTAATTCTTCAACCGCTTTTTGTCCAGCTTGGATTATACTTTTCTTCGTTTCCTTTGTATTCATATTTAATTACAATATCATTAGATTTCATACAGTAAAGTTTTTCTCCGTCGACTACAAATTCAAACTCACTGTTAGGTGTAAACCCTATTAAGTCTCCAGGTATTATTCCAGACTCTTCTAAGGACTTATTACCGTATTTTAGTATACCAACAAGCTCTTTTTCTTTTTGGTCGCTTAAAAAGCTAGTTTCTTTAACCGGAGAAACAAAACATCTATCCATAAAAGAATTCCAATTTTTATTACGCTTGTATAAATAAATTTGATCTGGTTGACAGAAGTAGTAATCTTCTTTAAAAAACTTACTACTATTTACATCTTTACCTTGTTGGTTGTAGTATCTTCTAAATACATTATGGTGAATTATAATTTCATCACCTTCTCTAATAGAAGTAGAATATGCTAAAGGTACTGATACAACTTTAGCTACCTTGTTTATAAACTTAAACTTTTCAATGCTTGTGTTTAATATAAGGCTTTTATCACCCACTTCTATTTCATTGTTATATCTATTACCTATAGGCGTAACAATAAAATCATAAACGCTTTTCATTAGTATTCTAAATCATATTCAACGGATATAGCCATGTTAGAGTTAAATTTCTTCCATGGCATAACCTCATCATTTTTTTTGATATAGATACTGTAAGAATTATCGTCTTCTGCGTATAATATAGCTGTTATAGTATGACCGCCGTAAACCGATTGCCCAACAGCATAATGCATGGCGTCATTTTTATAATCTGAACCTATACTTATTTTTCTTACAACTTTGTCCATTATTACTCTTTTTCTTCGATTTCAGTATATTCTCCTGTAGCTAAATCAATTTGAATTTTGCCATAAGTTTCTTCAAGCTTATTTTTAATTTCTTCGCTTTGCTTTGCTACTTCTGAAAGTTCGTGTAATAATGAATGTTTTTGAGCTTCTAAAGAGCCTAGGTTAGTTAAATACTGCTGTTGCAAGTTTTGATTTTTTACTATTGACTCTAGTTCTTCTGTTGCAATTTTGTTTGTTTTTACTGCTTTCATTTTATTAAATTTTATTTGATTTATATATTTTATATTTACTTACTTTTTGCTTTATTTACTTAGTCAACCCTTGCCTTTTATCATGAGACCTAACAATTCCTAAACCTAACATTCCTAAAAGTACTTGCAAAGTAATAGTAGTATCTATTATAGGGAAAGGTCCTTTGTATCCGTTCATTGTAGCAATAAACCTTAACAAAGGTTCTATAAAAGCAGAATANNGTTAAAGATAATCCGCATATCCAACCTATAAAAGGTCTCCACCCAGCCACAAAAACGGACCTGTGAGTAGCTTCTGCTTCATTTATTTTAGTTTGCACTTCTGCTAGCTTAGCTGCTATGTCTAATTGCTTATTAGGATCAAGCTCTTTTCCTTTAATAGCTTCGCGAATATCTTTTGCTAATACTCCTAAACCTTTAGTACCTGATCCAAATAATTTACCTATAAAGCTCATTATTTATTTTTTTTACTATTAATAGCCTTTGCTATATCTTTACCTGTGGTGTAACCTTTGCTTCCGCCGTGAGCTACTTTTCTAATAACACTTATTGATTTGTTATCTTTAAAAAGGTTAAATTCATCTTTAGTTCCTTTTTTAAGTGTAGCTTTAAATCCTGGGTAATCTCTTTCTAAGCTTTTAGCTATATCGCCAGGGTCTTTACTAAACCTTTTCTTTTTTGTTTCTTTTGGATCTGGGATCATTAGTTTTTGTTTTTTATTAGTATTTACCTCTAACTCCTTTTGGGCTTGATTTTGTAGAACCCCCTTTTCCAGCCCATAAGTTTTTACACGCCCAATATCTAGCGGTTAGCTTATCTTTAGCTGTACCGCATTTATGACGTGCTTTAAATGACTTTCTAGCAGCGGCACTGTAATTGTGACCATAGCCAGAAGCTCCAAAATGAATTAGTTTTTCTTTTCCACCGCTACAAGCTTTTACCATTTTCTTTTTACCTGCTCTGTCGCTTTTTTTAACGACATTACATTTCATTTTTGATTTGTCAGCCATATTAGTATTTTTTTGTTTTAGACTTTACTTTTTTACCTGTTTTTTTAGCATAAGCTTTTGCTGCTGCTTTTCCTTTTGCTGTATAAGCAAACTTTTTATTTCCTACTTTTGGCATAATTTTAATCGTTAACGTTAAATTTAATATTTTCACTAAGCTCGTTCATTTTTTACGCTTTAAAGATGAAGTTCTTTTACCCATACCTGTTCTTTTCTTTTCAGCAACTGCTTTTTTCTTTTCAGCAGGTGACATTTCTTTCCAGGTTTTAGGTGTTTTACCACTTACTCTTTTACTTGGTCTACACTTTTTTGTATTTTTATTTTTAGTAGAGCCGCAAACATTACCTTTTTCGTCTGTCCACTTTTCTTTAAACCATCTTTTTAAAGCAGCTCCTTTTTTTGTTTTTCTTACAGCCATTACTTTCCTTTTTTAGCTTTAGCTTTTCTACATTTAGCAATAGCTCCACTAGCATAAGCAGAAGGAAATACTTTATAAGTACCTTTTATTTTATAATAGCAAGCGTCTTTGTTTGTTTTTTTCTTTGCCATATTACCACATGTTAGTTATATTTTCGTATTCTTTTTTAGCATCAAAGCTAGGGCAAGCTTTTTCTGAAAAATCACAATGACCATAAATAGAAACTTTAGAGTATGTAGTTTTAAAGTATTCTAACATATCACATAAAGCTTCTTTTTGCTCATCTGTTCTAGTATCTTTTGGCTTTAAGCTGTTTTTATCGATACCTCCTACGTATGCAATACCTATAGAAGTTTTATTGTGACCTTTACAATGAGCACCACTTCTTTCCACTGGTCTACCTTCGTGTACTGTACCGTCTAAATAAATAAGGTAGTGATAGCCTATATCAGACCAACCTCTTTCTTTGTGCCATCTACGAACATCTTCTATCGTAGTATGTCTTTCTTCTGGAGTAGCTGTACAATGAACTATTACCTTATCTATTTCTCTCATATACTACTTTTTTCTGTTTACTACGTTAGCGTACCATTTATGAGCAGTGTACCCAATAGAAACTGTCAATAAAACTATTTTTAAAACTGTTTCAGCGTTAGATACGCTTATAGCAAAAGTAGTGCCGTTTAAAGCAAATATTTTTATATCGTCTAAGCTCATGGTATTACTTTGCTCTTTTAGTAATAGGCGTACCGGCTCCGCATTGGCAAGGTTGTTGCATTTTAAGCTTCATTGGGTTTTTGCCAGAGCTAGATCCTTTTACGTGTGGTCTACCTTCTTGACTTAATGGTCCATCCCATAAAGTGTTTTCTCCTATTGTTCCGTTTTTCATAATACTTTTATATTTAAGGTTTTGTTTTTATAATTGTTATAAGCTAGCTACATCAGACATTATTCTGTCTTTTACTTCTTGTTTAAAACCATTTACAGAGCCTTGTCTTTGGTCTTGAGATCCAAATACTTTTTCAGCTGCTTGTTGAGTGTTTTCTGAAAAAACAGGCGTAGAAGCGTTGTTATTTGCAGAAGGGGACATTGCTATATTAGCTGTTCCAGTTACAGCAGGGGGTATAGCGCTTGCTTGCGAAAAATTAAAAGCAGGTGTTGTTACATTTTGTTGTATTGCTCCTGCTATTCCTGAAAGGCCTTTACTAGCAAGTTTTTCCATATCCACGTTGCCTTGTCCTATTTCATATATTGCTCGGCTTGGTAAAGCTCCGGTTGCCGCTGTTAAGTGTATCATGTGTATCTAGTTTTGTCTTTGTTAACATTTTCTATAGCGGTTTGCAATACTTTATCTGTGTATGTTTTGCCGCGCATTATTGAGTTTCTTTTTTCGCTAGTGGGTAAATCTTCTTCGCCTAACATTATTCGATACATTCGGCTTATAAGCTGTTTACACTTAAAGGATACTTTGTATATATTATATTTTTGAGTGGTTCTGTTACGGTTTCTCCATACAACAATCCAACCCTCTTTTAGTAACCTATTCCATCGTCTATTATCCCAGCTATAAGCGTATGTACCTATTTTAAAGTCTTGTTTTGTAAACAAGTCCATGCAGTCGAAGTAAATTAATAGCTCTAGATCTGCATCGTTTAAGTTGTTATTTCGGCAAGCCCATTTTCTTATTACTCTATAATGCTTTAGTAAGCCTAAGTCTTTTATGTCTTTTGCTCCTAAGCTTCTCATAAAACAACAACTACATCTTGTATTTTAATAACGTGATAAGAAGAGTCTTCAAAATCAATTGAATGACCTGCATGCTTGTCGTAATATATTTTATCTCCTTTTTTAATACCAGATACTTCATCACCGACTTCAAAAACTGTCGCAACTATATACCTAACATCTTCTCTATCTTTTTCTCCTAGAATCAAACCTCCTTGGGTTTTTTTAGCTTTTAACTTTTCTGGAGTTATAATTAAGTTTCTACCTATTGCCTTCATCTATTCTCAAGTTGTTAATTACACAATCGGTTGACAATATAGTAGTAGCTACAGAAGCAGCATTTCTTAAGGCGCTTTTTGTAACTAAAGAAGGATCAATAATACCTTTTTTAATCATATTGACGTTTTTACCAGTTACAACGTCAATTCCTTTACCTTTTCTATCTGGGTAAATTTCGTCGAGACCAGCGTTGCTTAAAATAGTCTTATAAGGTGCTTTAATAGCTTCAAGTAGTATTTTTTCTCCATCTGTTTTTGGGCTGATGAATGTAGAAGCATTTAATAAAGCAATACCTCCACCTGGCAAAATACCTTCTTTAACCGCAGCTTTGGTTGCGCAAATAGCATCTTCAACTCTGTCTGCTTTTTCTTTTAGCTCTATTTCAGAACTTGCCCCTACTTTTACTACTGCTACTTTAGCTGATAAACGCGCTAGTCTTTTTTCAAGTCTAACAATTTCACCTGGAGCTTTTGTTTCTTCAATTTTATTTTTAATTGATTCTATAAGCTCTTTAACTTCTGGCTTATCTTGTTCTACAGTTAATACAGTATCTGTGTCTGTTGTAACGCTTTTTAAACAAGAACCTAAATGTTCTGGCTGAATTAAATCCATATCGTCTCCAAGATCTTCATTTATAACAGTTGCTCCTGTTAACAAAGCTAAATCGTCGAGAGTATCTTTTTTATTAATACCGTATGTTGGTGCATTAATAACATTTACTTTGATATTTCCTTTAGCTTTATTCATTGCTAAAGAAGAAATTAAAGGTGTTTCACAATCTGCAATAATAAGTAAAGAGTGGTTGTTTTTAATAACATGTTCCAGTACACTCTGAATCTTTCTAATGCTTTCAACCGGTGACTCTATAATCAAAACTAATGGATTGTCGAGTTCAGCTGCTTTTGTTGTTTTGCTTGTGACAAAGTGAGAGTTAGTTAAACCTTTGTCGTATTCTACGCCGTCAACCACTTCTACTTCTGTGGTTGCTTCCGCAGTTGTTTCCATAATTACAACACCTGTTTCTCCAACTTCTCTAAAAGCATCACCAATAATTTTACCCAACTCAGCATCATTGTTTGTTGAAATAGTAGCAACTTGATCGATCATATCACCTGTTACTTTAACAGACTCTTTTTCTAATCTTGCAACTACTTTTGCAACAGCTGAATCAATACCGTTCTTTAAATCTCTGGTATTGATATTTGCTTTTTGTGCCTCTTTTAAAATAGAGTGCGCTAGTACTGTAGCTGTTGTTGTTCCATCTCCAGCTTCTTTCACAGTTTTTCTAGCAGCTTCCTTTAGAAGCGTAGCACCCATATTTTCAATTGGGTCTAATAATATAATAGAATCAGCCACTGTGACTCCATCTTTTGTTATAACGGGCTTACCCGCTGAATTTTCTAGTAATACGCATTTACCACCGGCTCCTAATGTAGAACTAACTGCTTTAGTTAGCTTTTCAATACCTGAAAATACGTTTTTTCTAGCCTCGTCTCCGAAGCTTAAGTTTTTGACAATTGCGTCTGACATAATTTAATTTTATTTAATTTAATTCAATATATATATCATTACCCAAAATAATACTTTTTTACTTTTTATCCATCTATTGTAATGGTTACAGATGTTGGTGTAATTAAAGAATTGATAGCTTCTTGAATACTTGTCTCTAAAGCGGAAACTTGCTCTTCTCCCATAGCTGTTTTAGTCCAGTTTGTTATTTCTTCGTTTGTCAAGTCTTCAACTGGTATAAAGTCTGTAATTTCGCTAGTGTCTAAAACTTGAGTACCTATAGATGTAGCTGTATAAGGATTTCCTTCGCTATCTAATTCTTCAGATGTCCCTGTTAAAATCCAATGTACATTGTATACTACATCTGCGTAGCTTCCTTCTGTAGGGTGTACGTCTACTGTTTTGCAATTCCAATTATAAGTTGTTGCCATTTTGTTAATTATTTTCTAGTGTTTGTATTCTATTTTCTAATTGTTCTATTTTTTCTATTGCTTCTTTTAAAGCTGCCGTTAATAATGGGACTATTTTACTTTGGTCAATACCTTGATATATAGGCTCATTGTTTTCGTTTACAGCATCTTTTTCACCAGTTACGGATTCAGGTACAACATCAGCAGCCTCGTGGGCTAAGAAACCATCTACTACGTTATTAGTATTTGCGCCAATAAAGTTAAATCTACATGGATTAAGCTCTTTTACTCTTTCTATCCCATTAGATATTGGAACTACGTTTTCTTTTAATCTATAATCCGAAGATGTACTGTATGTAACAGCATATTGATTAACCGCTATATAGCCTCTTTCTGTATTTGCGTTATAGTAAAATGCAGCAACTTTTTCTGGAGCATTTGTAGCTGTGGTGCTTCTTAATTTTAACAAGCTAGAACTACTTGTGTTTGTAGCCCCAAGTATATCTAACTTTGAAGTAGGCACATTGGTTTTTGTAGGCATAAGACCTATGTTTCTATTCTCGTCCCAAACGTAAGGATATTGAAGCTCTTGCCCGTCACCTTGATCACCCGCTCTAGCCGTCATCATTTTTACTGAAGAAAGCTTTATAACACCGGTGTTGGTAGAGGTTTTTGATATAGTTATTCTTACATAGTTGTGACTACCCCAACTGTTTACGTAGCAAGATTTAGTACCTGTTATACCGGGGGCTGTGGAATCGTGCCTAGAAGTCCACGTTGTTCCGTCTCCAGAAGATTCTATAATTACTCTTGTTTCAGGATGTGCAGCGTTGTAAGTAAAAGCAATGTTTACGTATTTAGCAGTGTTGTAATTTGTTCCCTCTATAGTCCATCTAACCGCGTACTCGCTCGAACCTACTACTGTTAAAGCCTGATCTTGTTTTTGACTAAATAATCTTTTGTCAAGAGTTTCGGACGAAAAGTTTGTGCCGTCTGTAGACACCTCCTGAGTTACGGTATAGTTGTAGTTGAATGCTAGTAAATCATGATACAAGTAACCAACTGGTGAACTAGCTATATTAGAAATAGTTGTTCCGTAATTTTCATACGAATTAGTTGGGCTATGAATCGTGTATTTACTTACACCACCCGCTCTAAAGCTTGTTGCGTCAACTGTTCCGTTTACATCTAATGGATATTGTGGACTAGTCGTGCCGATCCCTACATTACCACTAGAATTTACCCTAAGTCTTTCAGATCCACTAGTTACAACTCTCCAAGTATCATCAGTTGGAAAACCTATGTAAGCGCTGTTACCATCATTATCATGGTAGATATTAGAGCCTAACCACATGTTGTTTGTGATTCTAGCTGTGCCTGTTACATCTAAGTTATAGCCAGGACTAGTCGTCCCAATCCCGACGTCTCCTCCAAAAGGATTTATAGCAATATCTCTTCCGGTTGTAGCAGAACTATTTACAGCTTGTATAAACTGCACGTTACTTGATCCAGAACTAAAAGTAAGTTCGCTATCGAAATTTCCAGACCCCTTTAAATATAAGCTAGAACGAGACCTAGCATCGGATAAGTTTACTGCGTAAGTAGTGTCAGTTCTGTAAACACTTAATTTACCAACTTGCGAAGTAGTACCAATACCTACGTTGCCGTTTTGGTTTACGCTTAATTTAGTTGATCCGCCAATTTGTAAATCTAAAGGCTTAGAAGCATCGTCTGTTGTTATTCTAGCATAACCAACTCCATAGCCTAGTTTTAGTGTTTGGGTACCTATTTCACTATAAGAATGTAACTGATATTGTGGACTAGTTGTTCCAATACCTACGTTGCCAGAAGAATTAATACGCATAAACTCACTAGAGTCTTTACCAAAGGTATGCAGCAAAGAATTATGAGATATAGTTCCCCAAGCACTATTAAGAGCTCCGATGTTTAATGTTTGACTTTCGTCTGCAGTAGGTCTTATATATGAAAAATTTCTAGACATATATAATCCATACCCTCTAACAGAAGTGTAAGATCCGTCACTAAAATAAAACCTGCTTTCAGTATCTGTTGTTCCGCTTCCTACTTGAAAATTAACCGCAGGACTAGTCGTGCCGATACCGACGTTACCTGAAGAGTCGATACGCATTCTTTCGCTACCATTATTTGTGGTAAATGTCAAGAAACCGCCAGTAGTACTCCCTCCTCTATAAAAAGTTATAGCTGCGTTTTCTGTAGTAGTATAGTACAATCCGTGCTTAAATGCGTAAGCACTAGAACCATTATTTGTACCGTTATTGTATGTTGTTAACCTAAACGCAGATTCATCACCGTTTATTAAATTCATCCAAGGAGCACTTGGCGTAACTGCAATATCTAATTTAGCACCTGGGGTTGTAGTTCCGATACCGACGTTACCGTTTTCTTGAACTCTAAATAGTTCTGTTGCACTAGAAGAATCATTAGCTCCATGCATTACGTTGAAGTATCTTGTGGTATCGTTATTGTCTGAATCAATAATCATTGACAAATTGCCCCAGTGAGATAATTGTACGTTATTTCCAGAATTACCACGTCTTAACTCGCTTGAAGTTGAGCCAAAACCAAGTCCAGTACTAATTGTATTACTTGAACCTAAATCTAATCTTGCGACTGGACTAGTCGTACCGATACCGACGTTACCTGAGTTTTTAATAGTAAAGTAGTCGTTTGTATTAAAAGCATCGCTGTTAGATATTTTAAAAGCATCTTCTCCTCCGTGAAGCCCAGCGGTCCATTCATAGTTTGTGGTTTTATATATTACTGCTGCTTGGTTGTCTCCAGACGTGTCTTCAATAAGAATTTTAGGATTACCTGAGTCCGATATGTGTAATTTTTTCGACGGGCTAGAGGTCCCAATACCTACGTTGCCATTAGAAGCAATGCGCATTCTTTCACTATTACTAGTTAAGAACGTAATATTAGCAGCTTCTTGAGCATAAAACTTAAAAAGCCCTGTTCCTCTATGTTTTATTTCACTAAACGTATTGGCTCCGGTGTTACCTCTTATTATACGTAAACCGTGGTCACTATAAGTATCGTCTCCCACAAAGTCTAAAAAAGCGTAACCATTACCTGTTCTACCCTGCCCTATTTCTATACTATAGGCTGAGTTACTTGTTTCACCAATAGCTGGGGCAACATATATATTCGAACGAACAGCCATGTTACCGTTTACGTCTAGTACTCTGTTGACTTCTGGGCTGTCAGTGCCAATTCCAACGCTGCCACTGACGTTTATTCCATTTAAATATTGTATTGCCATTAAATTTTATTTAGTTTTAAATTACGCTATTTTTTGTACAAGAACTCTAACCGCGTTGGTTGTAGCGCTTCCAAATGTAACAACTACCGTATTAGTGGTAGCTCTATCAACGTCTGCGTAAACAGTTTCTTTTGTTACGTCATCGAACAACTGAACAATTACATCGTAAGTACCAAGGTTGTGAGTTATAGTTCCTGAAGTACTAGCCGCTGCGATAGTTCCTTTAGCGCCGTTTGATTCAGATATTTCAGTAGCAAGGTTTGTTATTGTTATTTTTCTGTTTCTAGCAGAGCCAGTCGATGTGTAAACAGGTAAAAAACTATTATTTGGATCAAAATTAGATTCAGTTGTTAATCCAGCTATATCAAGACCAACAGAAGCTGTACCACTAGAGTAAAATACGCTTATACCATCTCTACTAGCATTTGCGTTAGCATTTACATTTCCAATACCTACAGTAGTAAGATCAGCAAGATCAATGTTGTTTTGAACAGTTGTCCAGTCAGCTAATGTTGTCGGTGCGTTTACTTCTGCAATAATAACATCACCAACTCTAACTTGTTCTGTAAAGAAAGTACCATCAGCTGTTACAGTATATGTCCAACCTTTTTCAATACTTGAGCTAGGTGATGAATCTAAATCCGGAGTATTTGTAGCCGCGTTATAACCTCCTTGATAAACAAGGCTACCTACAACAGAGGCATCTACGTAAGCTTTGGTAGCGGCGTCTTGAGCACTTGTTGGATCTGCAACGTCTAGTATTTTGTTACCACCCATGTCTATATTTCCATCAGCTTCTCCAAAATCGTTTAAAGGTATGTTTTGCAAACGAATTTTTTTAACTTCTCCGCTGGGGACACCTGGGTTACTTGGGGCTATTAAAATAAAATCAGTATATGGAGATCCACCATTAACGGTAGTCGTTGTTGTTGCAGAATGGATTAGGTTGTCTGACCCAGTGGTGTAATCTACAGCTACTGTAGCTGAGTTTGTCGCACCACCTGTTACAGCAATACCATCACCGCCTGTAATAGTAGATACATACCTATTATCTAAATCTGTAGTACCAATAGTTTGTACGTGTCCAAAAGTATCAAATGTAATATCTTGAAGAACCACGCCGTTTGAGTTGTCGCTGTTTGCAACAGAAGAAGTATCTGCATGAGCCAGCGATATGCTTGAACCGGTGGACGCAATGCTTATACCGCTACCTGTTGTGGAAGATGTAAAAACCACACTACCTAAAATAAGGCTACCTTCTTTAAGATCAACACGAGCGACATTTGATGTTACAGACGTAGGCACTAAATCAAGGTCGCCATACTTACCAACATCCTTCCATTCACCCAAAGTACCATCCCATACTTTTATTAGTTCGTCTGTAGTGTTGTAGTAAACTTGACCTTGTACACCTGTACCGGCGTTTACATCACTTGTTTGGTTTTCGATTACAGCGTGCTGTAGTTCGTTTTTGTTTAAATCTATACTGTTTAAATACTGAATTGCCATTTTTTTGTTTTTGTTTTAGTTTAAGTAAGCTTTACCTGAAAAGCCTGCTGAAAAAGTTATTGTTAAGTTGTTTGTATCTACGTATTGCACTTCACCTAGTGATTCTATGTTATTTATATTCACAGCTGTAACCGAAGGGAATTTACCTAAGTCGTGTTGTATTGCCCAAATCGCTGAAGGCGTGCTCTGGTTATGTACATACGTTTTATCTGTAGAACCTGCAAGCGCGAAGTTTACAATGTCATAGTAATCATCAGGTACTAAACTACCGTTTCCTCCTATATAACCAATTGATAAAGTATAAAAATTACTATTACTAGGATCTACTGTATAAGATAAAACGGTGTAGTGCCCAAAAGAGCTTACGTCAGACTGAGAGCTAATGAGTATTTGATCACCTACTAAATAATCTAACCACGCAACAACATTTTGACCTGACTTTTCTATAGTAGATATCTTTAATGTATCTATTTCAGAAAAACCCGCACCCGCGCCACCTCCTCCTGGAAGAGCAAAAGTACCTGTAGCTCCAAGCTGTAACGTAGAGAACATGTACACCATTTGACCGCCTATGGAAATCTTACCGTTTATATTAAGGTAATTAACCAAAGCCTCAGCTGAGTATTGCTTAGTTTGTCTGTTTATACTATCAGTACCAATCCAAGCATCTTTATCACGTATTACTATATCATAAGGATATGATGATATTGCTGCCATATTTTATTTTCTTACGTACGCTTTAAACTTATATTTCTTTCCAGACTCACTTTTAGTACCTTTACCACCGTTACCTCTATTAGACTTTACGGATTTAAACTTACCATCTTTGTGATCCCAATCTTTACCATCAGCTTTACTACCCGCTTTATTCCTCATTCTCTGAGCATGCGCTTTCTTTTTACGTCTTTCAGGTGTCATTGCATATNNTATATTTACGTTGATAAAAGTGTGACGATAGCCTGCTACTATTATATATAACCAGCTATTGTCGCATTCCTGATAATTATATTTTTTTTATTAAAAAAATTTTTGTTAGATATATAGAAGTAAAGTGTTATATACTATAATTACGCTACCCGGCGCTTTTGGAAAACGGTTTTGTTTTCGCCCAGTCCCCCTACTTTTTTATGTATTCGGCAAAAGGTTTTGGCTTTTCTAGGATTTTCCTGTGTATTTTTGGGATACTTCCTGGATATACTGCTGCGAGAGTGTAGGCTTATGCTGAGTCCTGCGTTTGGATCCTGATCTCGTGACAACCTCAACGCGCTGCATCACTAGAGGCTGAGGCGATAGCCGAAGGCGTATAGCATTTTTTCCAAGTTCACTACGAAGAGCTATTGATAATATAAGTGAATAAAGAATATAAATAATAACAAATAAAAATAACTATTATGACTTTAACAAAATCAATCAACATCAACTCACAAGATTTTTCTAACATTGAAAAAGTATTTTACAAATATCTTCAAGAAAATCCAAATGACTCTTCAACTTTAAAAACAATCCAATCTATAATTGATCAATCCATTGATTAATTATTCCCAAAACGGGTACGAAGTGCCCACGATAATATAAGTGAATCTAAAAATAATAACTATTATGACATACAAAATAAATATCAAAGACTGGAAGGGAAGATACGGCACGAGGCTGATAACATTCCGAAGCGAAGATCACAAAGCAAATTACATTGCGAGTATCAATCGGAGCCCATACACAAAGCTCATCGGGCTGGAGCCGATCGAATAACCTCAACGCGCTGCATCATTGAAGAAATCAATATAAAAAAATACCAATCCAACACGAAGTATAAACGATAATATAAGTGTAACAAGAAAACTAATAATAACTATAAAATCTAATATTATGACTAAACAAGAATTAATGACTCAAGCAATGGCTAAATTATCAAGTGAAGAACTGAAAGCAATCTTCCCGCCAATGGAACGCAAGAATTTCGTAGTAAGAAAATCATGGCTCGGACGCAATCAAATCATAACGTTCAAGAATAATAAGAATCAAATAATGACTTATAATCACGATGAGGTATTGAATGCAATGCTACCTAAACTAAGCATCATGCCATGCTGGATCAAACGAGGCTACTGGTCACAATCAACTAACATGCCTTTAAATGTAAGACATCTTGCAACAATTGAAGAACTCGAGGCGGCTGAATAAGCCCTTCGGGATCCTCTAAGGTAAAAAGTGCGACAATAGCCTGTTACTATATATACTTAACAGGCTAACGTCACAGTTTTAAATTCTCGCCGTTTCCTATAAAGTAACGGAATATGGGCCTGATCCTGAAATAAGATCGGAAGAGTAGACTCCGACCTACAACACTGTTAAATATCGGTTACCGAACACCGCCGGAGGCGTATAGCATTACCCAAATCACCGCTTTTTAAGAACTTTTACCGTCTTTGACGTATAGCATTTTTTTCCAAATCGGACACGATCGGTGTTTGATAATATAAGTGTAACAAAAACAAAGAAATATGAATAATAAAAGATACTATTGGAACGAAGACACTATAGAACACTTCAAAGAAGTTTATAGAATTAAAGGTAAACACACTTTACTCGAAGAAATCGACGAATTTGTAGCAAATAACTGCGATATTGAGGAAAATGAGACCGAATATGACCTAATTACCGACCTTTTTGAGCAAACAACACACTAAGAGATCGGTTGTTATACCCTAGACACTAAATTATACTATAAATAAAAGTACACCTTTGAGAATTTACAAAGTCAACACGATTACCTTATGATAATATAAGTGTAACAAACAATAAATACTAACTAATAAAGAAGCAATACTATGTCTACTAAAGAAACAACTAAAACTAAAGAAGAAATGTTAAAAGAGTTAACACCGGAGCAACTAAAAGCGGTATATCCACCGATCGAACGAAAGAACTTTGTAGTGCGGAAGTCGTGGTACGGTAGAAATCAAGAAATTACTTTCACCAATAACAAAGGTCAAACTATAAAGTACAATCACGATGAAGTGCTTAAAGTAATGTTACCTAAACTAAATATCTCACCGAATTGGTTGAAACGCGGATATTGGAGTCAAAGTACTAACCTACCAACTAATGTAAGACACTTAGGTGAAATCTTATCAACCACCGAAAAATAATATACTATGAAAAATACAATACACAAAGTAGAACACGTATGGTGTGAATCCGACGATCGATGGGTTTATATAGAGTACAACGAGATAAACAAAATATGTGGTTTAAACTACATGCAAGGTGATGAATATGAGTATTTCAAGAAGCATTGGAATACAAGTGATAAAGGTTTAACCGAGTTTTACAAGCAAATGTTATACACTTTCCCTATCGAAAAAGCAAGTGTAACCACTATAAAGTTTATTAACAAGTGCATGTGGGCTTACCACGCCGCAGTATCTCTAAACGAAGAATACAATTAAAAATATTAACTATAAAAACTAAACTATTATGAATCCATGGGAATTGGCACATTTAAAACTAGGTCACTTATACACTAAAGAAGAAATCGACGATATGACCTTCGGCGAAGTTGTAGAACTATTCAATCAAGAAAACAATGAATGATAAAAAAACTATACAAATAAAGTCTACCGACTTGCTATACATCACTCACCTTTTAAAACGTGAAAGTATGTCTGACTATCTTGACCATGAAGATCGAGTTGCTATAAAACAATTAATTAACGAAATAAACGAATAATATGAAATTACTACAAATTACAAAAGACGGTGCAATGCACTTTGAATTAGACGACAAACGACGCGGTGTTGTATACGAAAGCGGTTATGTTAGAGTATCAACTAAAAACACTATTGAAAAATATTTCAAGTATTACCAAATCAACAAGCAACTAAAGTACAAAGACTCTGTCCGCAGAGAAATGATACCTAACCACGTCGATCGATTAAGAAAATTAGTAGAGTTTAACCAAAACAACTGTCAACCATGCAAGAACTAGAAACACTATTAGAACAACACGATTGGCACTATGAACGATCGGATGATATGAGAGCTTGGCGTCGCGGTGTCGAGAGTAACAAACAAATACACGCTGCGATGACAAAATTAGGTAATACACCTGAAGTAATAAAACTATATGAACAATATAAACCATTTTAATATGAAAGAAACTATAAGACTAATTTATCTACTTGTACTAGTAACCGTCTTTGCAACACTAGCAGTAACTCTACTATATCACCAAATATAAATTTACAAAACCAACACGATCACCGATTGATAATATAATCAAATAACAAATTAGCTTTTATGCCTTGTGGTAGTAATGGTAACTAGCGGAATATGTGCGAAGCATTGACTGAAGATTCAGGTTCGATTCCTGACAAGGCAACTAACTTTTAAAACAAACACTATGCCACCAATTAAATTATTTAAAGAATCTATAATGTTAGGTAAGAAAAAATTCAAAGGTTACCAAATTGGTAACTTACCCGACAAGTTCGCTTTTATCTATGATGAAAACAAAGATCGAGACGGTGTAACCGAGTGGTTCAACTACAAAGGTCTTACCTTTATCCACAAATCACAACTATAGTATTATGAGTCAAAACATAGACATTAAAAAAATAGCTACCAGTATAACTGAAAACGTTATAAATGAAATGTACCAAGAAATAGATTGGCAAGTACACAACGTTGAACTTGATGGCGACGAATACGATGCTATACGTTTCAAGATCGGTTGCGAAGTAGCTAACCAAATGTATAACGAATTTAAAAAATAATTAGCTTTGATGTGGTGTTACGATGACACCTTTAACACACAGAAATCGTTGTGCATCAAGCTGGCAAGCTAGGTATGGTTTAAACTACTGACGAGTATGAGGTTCGATTCCTCACTAGCTACTAATTCAAAACTAAA
>ENA-UZWU01004833-UZWU01004833.1-metagenome-genome-assembly--contig:-Day-4--1m-contig-4833_pt1 | contig 32543 bp, 30 predicted proteins | sample MGYA00260345_ERZ794905 | MGnify/ENA metagenome assembly ERZ794905
GGACCTTGATTAATGTCAGCTACGATACTCCAGCTTGATTCTTCAGATGCCGCCAGGTTAATAGTATCGTTGACAAAATAAGCACCGCGACGACCTCTTACATCAAGCTCTTGCTCGATAGACGCACCATCACGGAAACCGTCTAGTTGTAATGATGAAACCAATTTCTTCGAGTTAGGTAAGCCAACAGACCAAACTGTGGTGGTTGAAAGGGCTTCACTAGGTTCAGCGCGATCCACCAAAATAGAACTCATGCTGTAAAGGCCAAGACCTGAATCTGCTTCAAGTTCGTTCTTTTTATAGGCATCAACCAAACAACTCAGAGAACCCTGAACATCAGACTCAACACCATAAGGGATCAAATTCTCGATACCATCAACAATTTCTACCTGAGCAGTAGCATCAGAGTTATTGACCAAAGTAGATGTCTTAACAAAACCAAACTTATCAGAGGTGCGCCATGAATAACGGAAGGTCAGTGACAGATCATGGTTAATTTCTTCAAAAACTAACTTGTCACCAAAAACGTTTTTATACAGATTGCGCGTGACGTTATAGATACCATTGTATTGCTCAGAGAATGGTTCCCATAATGAGGTTTTATCACCTTGGGTTGCTAGCGCAATCGTTCGGCTCCCAGTAAAAGGTGAACCGTCACTAATTTTGTCATCAGTATAATAAGGAAAGAGTGCACTTTCAGAATTGACTCGACCTGCTGTAAGACCGCCTCGAGTAGAGATAAACATCCAATGATCTGAATCACTGACCACGCTGATGAAGAAATCCTTCATCTTGTTGTAATTTTCGATCTTATAGAAGGTTTCACCTTCTAAAGTGACGTATTTGCCACCTACATCAACATTATTTGTTTGATAAAGTTGTTGCCCTAAGTGAATTTGCTTATGAGTCATGTGTAACCTAACTAATTATTTTATTGAAAGTGTGTTCAGGAATCCTAATAAATGGATGCCCTCTAGCAAATCCTTTTGTCTGATTTAGACTTTTAAATATTTATTAACAATTTTGGTAAAACTCAAAAAAGCGGCTATTCTAAGGGGACTATTTTAATTTCGCTAGTTTATCGGTCGACTAAATAGTTAATTTTGACGAAAATATACTAAATTTTGTTAATTTATTCGTTTTTAAAACTATTTTTTTAATGAATCATCCATAGCAATTGCCCATTTTTGATATATAAACCCCTATTTTGACCATGAGAATTCTGCAGAAAATTAAAATAAAAAAACAAAAAAACAAAAAAAACAGCTTAATATGGAATCCCCCCCCTAATAATTACTTCAAACTTAATGTAAAATAGTTCTCTAATTTAGAGTTTTCGAGGTTGTATTAATCAATGTCAAAAAGAGAAAGTAAAATCCTCTCCCTAACTGGTACAGATATTTGCCAGCTAAGCCAAAGCCAGATGCAGGAGTATTTTAAAAAGTGTCTGAATGAGAAGATTCACGGTATTGGTTTTAGTGCATACCGCGAGGGACAAGAACCTGGTGAACAACTAGAATTAGAACAGGTTAAGGAGCGCATGAGTATCCTTAAGCCGCACGTAGGTTGGGTGCGTTCGTTCTCCTGTTGCTTAGGCAACGAATTTGTTCCTATGGTTGCAAAACAGATGGGAATCAAAACTCTTGTTGGAGCCTGGCTTGGCGATAACCTTGAAAAAAACGAACTAGAGATTGAAGGGCTAATTGATTTAGCTAAAAAGGGTTATGTCGATATCTGCGCAGTAGGTAACGAGGTTCTCTATCGCGATGACCTTTCTGAACAACAGCTTCTTGACTATATTGCCAGAGTAAAAGAAGCCGTTCCAAATCTGCCTGTAGGCTATGTCGATGCCTACTATGAATTCGAAGATCGTCCAGCCGTAACTGCAATCTGTGATGTTATTCTCGCTAATTGCTATCCCTTCTGGGAAGGCTGCCCCATTGAATATTCACTGTTATATATGAAAGATATGTACAGACGAACAGTTAAGGCTGCGGGCGGTAAAAAAGTGATTATCACCGAAACAGGCTGGCCAAATCGTGGACAAAGTTTCCACGGTGCAGTGCCTTCCGAAGAAAATGCCATTCGCTACTTCTTAAACAGTGAGCAATGGTGTCAGTCAGAAGATATAGAAATGTTCTATTTTTCATCCTTTGATGAACCATGGAAAGTTGGCGCTGAGGGGGATGTTGGTGCCTACTGGGGTTTGTGGGATAAAGATGAAGAATTAAAATACTCAAAATAAAAATAAAAATAAAATAAAATGAATAATAAGAATTTACCTTATGCAAAGGCTATTTGCTATTCGGGGTATCGCGATGGACAGAGTCCTGATGGCGATGGGTTTCCTTCCTATGAGCAGGTCAAACAGGATTTGCTTATTCTAAAAGACGATTGGAAGTCACTGCGACTCTATGGTAGCGATCAACATTCGGAAACAATTTTAGACGTTATCGAAAACGAAGATCTGCCCTTTGATGTAATGTTAGGTGCGTACATCACAGCTGAAATTAGCAATGACAACTGTCCATGGGGTGGAACCTACTCTAAAGAAGAGTTAGCCCATAACAAACAACATAATTACCAGCAAATTGAACGTTTAATTCAGCTGGCTAACCAATATCCTCAAATTATTAGTTCAATTTCTATTGGCAACGAAGCTGCTGTTAGTTGGACAGATCACTTGGTGCCTACAGAAAGCCTTGTTGCATACGCCAAACAAGCTAAGTCAAAGGTAGAGCAACCAGTTACTTTTTGTGAAAACTATGTACCCTGGCTAGAACATCTAGGTCCTCTTGCCGAAGAATTGGATGTGATCTCAATACATTCCTATCCAGTGTGGGAGTTTAAAAGTATCAAAGAAGGTCTGGCTTACACGATTGCAAACTACCAAGCAGTGCAAGATGCTTACCCCAACAAACAGATTATTATTACTGAAGCAGGCTGGGCTACCAACTCCAATGGGCGTGGAATCGAAAACCACAATGTTAATGAGATATTTCAACAACAGTATTTCCATCAACTCATGGACTGGGCTGAGCAACAACAGGTATTGGTTTATTTTTTTGAGGCCTTTGATGAAAATTGGAAAGGCTCGAATGACCCACTCGAACCAGAAAAACACTGGGGTATATACAAAGCCGATAGATCTCCTAAGCTGGTGATGCAAGGTTAAAACACCCAGCATCTGCGCTTATACTCTAAATCCAAGTCAGATTTAATAGGTTGTCCTGCACAATCCAATTACACCAGACTTTCATACCAAAAGTAGACTAACTCAAGGTCAACATAAAAGGACTATGATTGGCATAAATGCTTGTAACACCCTTTTATGAATCCCTTTTTTCTATTCTTTCGTAACGAAATTAAGTCTGTTGCTTTTTTATCAGGCATCTAGACAAAAAAAATATCACAATAATTAAAGGGTTTGAGGGTACTTCTATGAATAGACATTTTTATATTAGTAACGATTTAAATGATTTAGAACAGATTGAATTAGAGTTAGAGCAAGAAGGTATTACTGCCGCCCATTCACATGTATTAAGCTTAAATGATGCAGAAGTTGCCGCGCATCCCAGCCTTAACGAAGTCGAAGCCGTTCTCCGTACTGATGTGGTGCACAGTACTAAGGTAGGCGCGGTAGTTGGCGTTATTGCTGCGACATTAATGATTTATATTGTCTCGCTAACCGGTTGGGCAGAGAAGGCTACTTGGGTACCCTTTATTTTCCTAGCAATTGCCATGCTGGGGTTCTTTACGTGGGAGTTCGGTTTTATTGGTATCCAACGAAAAAATAATCGGTTTGCTCGCTTCGAAAAGGCTTTGAAACGAGGAAAGCATATCTTCTTTGTTGACATAGAATCAGAGAATGAACGCACATTATCAAAAATACTTAAAAAACATCCTAAGCTCAAACGCGCTGGGGATGGGCCATCAGTCCCACAATGGTTCGTCAGCTTACAAGGGAGATTTGGTCTATTTAAACGATCAATTTCTTAGTGTAAAGGGTGAAAAAAAGCCAAAGAATAATCTAATTACTCTTTGGCTTTTTTATAAAACGAGTTCTTCTATTTTGCTAATCCACGACCCCAGTCAATTCTGTTCTTGGGCTTAATAAACACCAAGTGGGCATTGCCCAACACCCGCTCCAAAAATCCCGCCTCGCAGTAACAGAGATAAAAGTCCCACATCGCAATAAACTCCTTAGAATACTCCAGTGCTTTAATAGACTCGATATTATCGAAAAAACGCTGTCGCCAATCACGCAGTGTGGTCGCATAATGCGGTCCAATGTCTTCCAGCTGGAATAGTCGCATATCCGTTGACTGTTTAACTGAGTTAGTAATTGCACTAATGGATGGAATAAAACCGCCGGGGAAGATAAATCGCTGAATAAAATCTACCGACTTGATAGCACGATCATACTGTTGATCAGCGATCGTAATCGATTGAATTAACATAATCCCTTCTGGCTTGAGTAGCGAGCTACATTTAGCAAAATAAGTATCAAGATACTGATGCCCCACCGCTTCAATCATTTCAATGGACACTAGCTTGTCATAGGTTCCCTGCAGGTCTCGGTAATCTTCCATTAAAAGGGTAATTTTATCTTCTAAACCTGCCTCAAGAATGCGTTGGTGCGCCCAATCATGTTGTTGCTGAGAAATAGTCGTGGTGGTGACCTTGCAGCCATAATTTTTCGCGGCATAGAGTGCAAAACCACCCCAACCGGTCCCAATTTCGATCACATGATCGGATTCATTGAGCTGTAATTTATCACAGATACGCTGTAATTTAGCCAGAGATGCCTGCTCTAGACTGGTCTGATCATCTGGGTAATAGGCACAGGAGTACATCATGGTAGGATCAAGAAAAAGCTCGAACATCTCGTTGCCTAAATCGTAATGCGCCTCAATATTGCGGCGACTACCTGCCTGACTATTGCGATTTAACCAATGAGCCAAACGCAGGAACCCATTTTTAATCAGCGAAAGATTACCTTCCATCTGATTAAGAATATGCCGATTACCAATCATAATGCGTATTAAATCTGTTAAATTACTGCAGCTCCAATAGCCCTGCATATAGGCCTCACCGGCAGCCACAGTCCCACCAAAAGCAATATCTGAGTAAAATCTTTGATCAGATACATTGATAGCCACTGTTAGCGGATTATTTGTTGTAGTGCTGCCAAAGCTTTGACTTCCATCCGTATCGGTTAGTTGAATTTCACCAATCTCTAACTTTTCAAGTTTTTCTATAAATAGATTTCGACACCAACGATCAATTACGCGAATTGAATTATCTGGAACCTGTGCAGTCATGTTTTTACTCATCTTTCCCCTCGAATTTTTTATTATTCTCATTCGCGTGCCCAAGAAATGGGACGCCTTTTATCCATATTTTTAGGGCTTGCCAGTAGATACCCGCAGTTACCTTCACTGACATCAAGGGTATCTTAATTAACTGCTTAGCTAAAGCTTTACTGTTAATCGGTTGAGCTTTTAAACTCAGCGCCACATCAAAAATTTTAGTGCCCTTCCGATGATTTTCCATTTTCACTATACAGTCCTCATCAGGCTGTGAAAATTCAAATTTATATTCCATATCTAATGGCATAAAGGGAGATACAGTAAAGGCTTTTGACGTCTTAAAATATAAGTGATTTTGCTCATTAGAGTCAGACAGTAATTTTTCATTATCAGTTAGTACATAACAGTACATTTCACCCCAAGGCGTATTAGTAACCTCAGCTACAATCGCCTGAATAGTTTGCCCATCGGGCTGATAGCAATAATAAAAACTTACAGGATTAGATTTATAAAAGAAATAGCGTAAATTGGTTAGCAGTCTAATAGGGCCCTCAGGTCTTTTGCCTGTGCGCTCATAAACCAAACCCCTTACCGATTCAGCCAATGGTTGGGATTTATCACCTAGATGGTCTTCACGTTTAAACCAAGCAAAATTCGCCCTGCGAGTAGACCATAACCAAAATTGATTAAATACAGTGTCTAGCTCATCTAAATCTAGATAGAGCATAAACACTTTGTAGGTAAATTGATTCATAGTCGGCATATGCCTACAGTGACCGAGATCACCACTGTACAGCCGACTATTCATTAATGGTCCCGCTTAAATTTTTCAAGGGCATTCAGCGCGCTAACCACCCCATCTTCATGAAAACCATAACGCCAGTAGGCACCACAAAAATACAGTTTATCGGTATTGATTTCCGACTGTCTTGACTGCGCTGCAACGGATTCTTGGGTATAAATAGGATGATGATACTGCAGACGCTTTAAGACCTTAGTTTGATCAATCGCATTAGAATTATTCAGGGTGACACAGAAAGTTTGATCTGAGTCTAAACCCTGTAAGATGTTCATATTGTAGGTGACTGGTACCTGTCCCTGATCATTCTCTAATAAATGATAATTCCAAGCTGCCCATGCGGTTTTTCTTTTCGGCAAAATAGAGGCATCGGTATGCAGTAAAACCTCATTTTCTTGATATTTAATGGCGCCTAACACCTGCGTTTCTGATGCCGTGGGCTCTGCTAATAGACGCAAGGCCTGATCACTATGACAGGCGAAAAATACTGCATCATATCTTTCTTCACCTCGGGCACTGTTGACTACAACTGCCTCTTTTTCTCGCTTGACCCCTGTCACTGGTGTAGAAAGCTTAATTTTATCTTTAAAAGACTCTGTTAGCGCAGTGACATAGGTCTTTGAGCCGCCCTTGATGACATACCAGTCAGGACGGTTAGTGACGCTCAGCAACCCATGATTATGAAAAAATTGAATCAAATAACGGGCTGGAAATTGGTACATCAGATTTAAGTCCGCAGACCAAACAGCGGCCGCCATGGGCACTAAATAATAATTGATAAATGTTTGACTAAATTTTTCTCGTTTTAAATATTCACCCAAACTAATATCATTAGATGCGTCCTCAAGAAGATCGGTTGCCTGGCGATTAAACCTAAGGATATCTAAGATCATACGCCAAAATGACGGGCGAAAAATATTGCGCCTTTGAGCAAATAAACTATTAATGGTTGAGCCCATATACTCAAGGCCCGTTTTTTCGCACTTAACGCCAAAACTCATTTTAGACAGCTGTTCTTTGACGCCCAGTTCTTCTAGAAGACCAGTAAAATTTGGATAGGTTTTGTAATTAAAGACAATAAACCCAGTGTCCACTGAGTATGACTTACCTTCTAACTCAATATTATGGGTGTGGGTATGGCCACCCAAATAATCATTAGCTTCATAAACAGTAATATCATGCTCTTTATTCAAATAGTAAGCGGCAACATTACCTGATATGCCTGTTCCAATAATGGCTATTTTCATACTGTTTCTTATTATCAGTGACTCAAGGGTAGCTTATGAGATGCAAGCTCCAGTTGATTGATATCATATCCTATAGAAGCCACGAATTGGACTAAATTAGTGAGCATTTCTTCAGTAATTTCAGGGTTTCTGGCCATTATCCACACATAATCTCTTTTGTTTCGACCAATCACCGTGTATTGATAATCACTATCAAGATAAACAATTCGATAATCAGCTTTTATGGGCCAGACAAATTGCATCCCCCACTCAGCATTGGTGTCAGTATTTTTAACGAAACCTCTTGGGTAATAGACTTTTCTCTCGCCCTCTAAGCTATCTGCATTAAAGCTAAAGGTGGTGGCAATACTGCCATCGGCGTCGAGGGCATAGGATTCAATGGGGTTGTAAGCGTTTTTCTCAAGAAAGGTAGGAATATTAGCAATAACGTACCAATCGCCCATAAATTGTTGTATATCCACATAATCAACAGTTTTTAAGGGCTTTTGACTCTGACAGCCACTGAGTATGCAAAGCGTAAAAACTACTAGCAGGTTTCTTAGCCACATAATTTAACTCCAGGCAAAGCATTTGGTGAACGTTAATTCTAATTTAAAGTAAAAAAAAGCGGTCTACCAATGAAATCGGCCAATGCTTGCTAATGAGTTCAGGAAGCTGAGTTATAGTAAGCTAAAAAGCCGCCAAACTAAATATCGATCACTTTTCTAAGAGGTTTACCGGGTATTAAGGTGTTTGTGGATTCAATATAAGCCTGATAATCGGGTCTGCGATCGGTAATACCCTGCTCCATATTGCCCACACCAGAGAATTTAATCAGTAAATAGGTCATCACTAAGGGGGCCACTAGTATCCACAGGGAGTCGGTTGGCACTGCGTACAAACACCATCCCCACCAAACACAGAGCTCGCCGAAGTAATTAGGGTGACGTGAATAACGCCAAAGGCCTGTATTAAGCGTTGATCCAGAGGTCAATAGCTTGCGATTGAAGCTATGCAACTGATGGTCGGCAACAGACTCATAGATAAATCCAAATAACCAGATAACTGCGCCTATACTATGCCATGCTGTCCAACTATTTTGCTGCTCAATGCTCATATCAAACACGGGCACAAAACTCACACTCATTACCCAAGCCACAGTGGCTTGGAAGATAAATATTAGGTAAAGACTTTTAAAGGTGAAATTAGGCGAATGTCTCTTTCGAATCACCTGATAGCGCCGATCTTCAGGTTTATTGTGGCCACGAACCACTAAAAAATAGGCCAGACGCAACCCCCAAATAGCTACCATCAGTAGCATGCCCATGCCCACAGGGCCTAATACGCCAGATATATCAGATGAGTAGCTGTATGTCCCCACTGCCAATAGGGTTAACAATGACCAGATATAGTCAACAATACTGACATCCTGTAACCAGGTACTGAAGACCCAAGTCACCACCGCCAATACCATTAATGCCTGAAAGCTTAGGATCAAAAAATCAGTGTTCAAGGCAAATAACCCACTCATCTGGCATTCTCCTGTTTATCAAAATTACGATTAATACGTTCTGCTAGCCACAGTAATAAAGGCATCAATAGCCCCCATCCAATGGCTAAGGTAATCATAGAGAGGGTTGAATCCACAAATACAACCGCATCTAATTTTTCACCCGCCACAAAAGCAAGGGGTCCAAAAATTGCCCCCATAAGCATCGCCAAAATCCAACGACCTTTAAGCCAGCCCATGGAAAGATTAATGGTAGTGGCGAACAGCGCCCACATCATAATCAACCAAGCAGGGGCCCAAAAGGCGTTTGCAATGTGACTCGGATATTGGAGGATATTTAGGTTAAGTACCCAGGTTTCCCAAAACAAACCAATGACTACGGCTGACGACACAAGCTTAAGCTCATTAATTAAATTAGCTTGGGAAACCACATGGTAAATAACAATACCTAGGGCAATGATCATTCCCAAAAGCTCTTTATTGTTAGCCGCACCCAATACACAGGCAAACCAGCCGATTTGAAAACCTATGAAATTAATCAATAAAGCCATTGCTATCCCTACTTATACTTATTGGTTGTTTACGCCAGGTTTCTAGAAAAGGTTTAGTTCGAGGTCTAACAATAATGGTGATATAGCCACCTTGAGAGCAGATATAAAGAACAACTGAAACAAATTGAATGGACAAAAAAAGGCCCCTAAGCGTTTAACGGCAAAGGGGCCTGATCTTACTTCTTGAAAACATACATTACACTTAAACTTCCTTGCTTTTAAGGAGCTTGTCTAATTCCAGCTCTTGGGAGGACACTGGACCCTTTAGACACTCCAGTCACTACTTAGAATGGTAGTGAGTAAGTAGCTACAACGATAGTATCAGCATCTTCTGGCTCACTTACTGTTAGAGACAATGAGTCATTTACAGCATAGCTTACATCGAAGTGAGTAGTAGATTCGTCATCACCATAGGCGAATGAGAAAGCACCAGCTTCATAACCGATCACAGTGTACTCGTAGTCACTGCCTTTACCATCAAAGATAGTAACGCTTGCAGGACCATAGCTTAGGCCATAGATATATTCAGCAGCATCGTCAAAACCGATTCCAACAGATGGATAGTTGTATGATGCATAACCGATGCTATAACCGATTTCACCTACAGAGCCGCCGTAGCTGGCATACAGATCATACTCAGTACTACCTGCATCTTCTACACCGCTATCACCAGACGAAACCCAAAGGCCGTAAGAAATAGCACCAGCGCTTCCGCTTACATCAACAGCAAGAGCAGCACTGCCATTACCTAGCTCAGTACCACGCCATAGGTATGAAGTAGCTAAAGATGCAGAAGCGTCTAAAGCAACAGCAGCTGGAGCAGCAGCTAGACCGAAAGTAGTTAAAGTTGCAGCAGCAATTAAAGTTTTATTAAAAGTTTTCATAGTATGTTTAACCTCAAAGTTAAATTTATGTTATATGACTTAACTAACCCCTAGTAGGCAAGCAAATCAATAGAACGCAGATTCCGTAGAATTTAGCGTGATCGAATATTAATTCAACGTACAGAATTTTACAAGAGAATGAACTATACATACATTACGTTAAATGACGTAGTTACAAACCCGCATAAATACAGGGTTTTTATCCATTATTGATTAAGGTATTTTAAAGAAACCGCTGCTGCAGTAGTTCTGTTCTCTACACCCAATTTACGAAAAATTTGCTCTAAATGCTTGTTAACAGTGCGCGGACTGAAGTCAAGAATCATAGCAATTTCTTGGTTAGTTTTGCCGCGTGAAATCCAAACAAGTACCTCTGATTCCCGAGGTGTTAGCTCAAATTTTTCACGAAGCAGGTCTTCTTCCTTGGGTTTATTAGCCAACTCAATGACCAGCAATCGCTCTTCAGCAAACTCTTTATCCATTGTTTTAATTAATAATGGCTGTGTTAGATCCTCAATCAAAAGCGGATCATTCGTACCCAGATCAAGCCAAGGTGAAATATATGTTGGCAATACACTTGATATCCATTGCTGATCGGCACCATAACTAACCAGTAAACTATGAGTATTTGGAGTCGACCAAAGTATATTGCCTTCTTTGTCCACAGCAAGTGAGTTCTGGCCTAAGGTATCCAGTGCTTGTCTAGCACCAGCTGCAATTCGAGAGCTGACCAGATGCGCCCGAACACGAGCAATAAGAGCCTTAAGATCGATAGGCTTGGTTACGTAATCAATGCCCCCAGAGTCAAAACCCTTAACCATATCTTCACTGGCACTCAAACCAGTCATAAATACTACGGGTATATGAGCAATGACGGAATCAGCTTTAATTTTTTGGCAGGCCTCAAAACCATCCATGCCTGGCATCATGGCATCCATTAGTATTAGGTCAGGGCGAATCCGCCGAGCAATTGTCAGTGCTTGCTCTCCAGACAGTGCCACCAGCGCTGTCATCTGCGCCTCGGAAAGGGCTTCATTTAGCAGGCTGATTGCATCGGGGTCATCATCTACAACAAGAATAACGCCATTGTTTTTAGGATTTGATTTCATTTTTTAAGCTCATCAATTGGATGCGAATTTGCGACAGATCTAATTTTTTTATGCATTTATATAGATTATCGCAAACATTTGGGTCTAGCGATCCCTGCTGCTTTGCCTCAGCAAGAGTATTTTTAAAACCTTCTAGGTAACCAATCTCAATAAGTGATAATAACTCATTTACCACAACCAAATCTGTTTCTGAAAAAGGGTTGTGAGGATAAATGTCAGGCAGTTGTTTTTGATCAACCTGATCAGCGGTTATTAACTGGATATTCAAATGAAAAGCCAAAGTATGCAATAAGGCAGGGATATTAATAGGCTTCACAAGATAGTCATTGTGCAGCGGAGCATCTGTATCCTGAACCAAACCCTCACCCGCTTCAGCAGAGATCATTACAATGGGTACTTTAACTGGCTTCGCACGAAGTTTTTCCGCTAACTGCCACCCAGTCATACCTGGCATCGAAATATCGAGCATAAATAGTGCGGGCGAGCAGTCATCAAGCATACTTAAGCAGGACGCTCCATCGGCGGCAGTCATCACATTAAAACCAAGCGGTGTCAAAGCATCAACCAAAAGACTCCGCTGATTAATATCATCATCAACCACCATCAAACTTATTCTATCGCCATGATAGCCAAGTATTTTTTCAGTCATAACGGGTTGATAATCGATTTCTCTAGCACTTGGTAGCATCAACGATAAATTAAACGTCGATCCATCACCCAATTTACTTTTAATATTCAGATCACCCCCCATACAGTGAATTAGGGCTTGTGTAATTGCCAGACCTAAGCCGCTCCCAGTAGTGTGGTAATTGTCATTAGTCACCCGCACAAAAGGCTCTGTGATAGATTCAATGTCAGCTTCTTTAATACCCACACCAGTGTCTTTTACACTGATAAATGCCACCTGATTACGGTATTTAAGATTCACTGTTACTGATCCCTCTTGTGTGAATTTTATGGCATTAGAAATAAGATTAATCAGCACCTGTCGAAGACGCTTGCTGTCAGCAATTACAAATTTGGGGAGTTTTTTTTGATGGGTAAAACTAAGTTCTAAATTCTTGGCTTTTGCCTGTATTTGAAACATATGTACTAACTGTTCAATCATGCCAAAAAGATCTACTTCATTCCTATGTAAGTCTAATCTTCCCGCTTCAATCTTTGACATATCAATCAGGCCCTCAATCAAGTCGGTTAAATGCTCACTACTACTGCGCATGACTTTAATTGATTCTCGCCTTGATGGAGGGATGTCCTCTGCACCTTCCAACAGTTGTGCATAGCCCATCACCGAGTTTAGAGGTGTCCTAAGTTCATGGCTGATTCGCTCGAGATAAAGGCTTTTAGATACACTAGCTGCTTCAGCACTCTTTCGCGTCTGCTTAAGCTCGGTATTTGTTTGCTGATGATCTTCAATTTCTCTTGCTAACAATTGAGACTGATACTTGAGTTCTTTTTGAGATAAATGATATTTTTTGATGCTAAGAAAATATAACCAAAAAACCAACAAAAGAAGAGAAATTATTAATATCAACATTGCCAAAGAGGGATATAAAAACTCGATTTCTTGATAATCAGACGACAAAGCTTTGGCAACAAATCCCATTGTAACTAAGATCGTAATATTTAATTTTACCCAAAAAGAAATAAATAGATGGCATGGCTTTGCAACATAGAATCTTACAACAGTAAAAATAGCACTACCCATAGAACACAAATCTTTCGCTGTGTATTTGGTGTATAAATATCTGTTTTTTTTATAGTTCATTAAAATTTTAAGCATATTCAAGAGTAGCAATATATATGCCAAAAATTTTTACGCCCTTCTAATTACACCTTCGTATACCAACAAAAAATCACATCCAACTTTATATCTATATCATTTGATATGGGTAGATTTCCCCTAAACTGCCAAGTGCTTTGAGATCAGTTCGTCTGACAACTCTGGCATTGCGCCTGACGCTACTATACGTCCCTTTTCCATTAGCCGAAACTCCTTACCGACACGCCGAGCAAATGTAAGTTTTTGCTCCACTAGGACAACAGTCATTCCTTCCTCTTCATTCAAGAGGGTGATTACATCACCAATTTGTTTCACGATATTTGGTTGAATTCCTTCATTAGGCTCATCTAATATCAATACCTTAGGGTCAATGACCAAAGCGCGACCAATGGCTAATTGCTGCTGTTGCCCACCTGATAAGTCACCGCCACGACGCTGCAACATATCATGCAATACTGGAAATAATTCGAATATTTTCTCAGGTATTTTTTTTGATTTGTCTTTGCGTGCACCTAAGCCGACACGCAGATTTTCTTCCACGGTTAACAATGGAAAAATATCGCGCCCCTGAGGCACATAACCAATACCATTACCAGCCCTAGATTCAGCTGATTTTGTCTTAAAATCTTCACCACCTATGAGTAATTCACCCGTGCTGATAGGCAGGAGTCCCATAAGGCATTTTAATAATGTGGTTTTGCCTACGCCATTTCGCCCCATAATGCAGGTACAGGATCCCTCAGCAATTTCCAGATCTAAATCCCATAAAATCTGTGTACCACCATACAGCTGATTTATACCTTTTAAAGCGATCAATGCTCTTCTCCTAAATACACTTCAATGACTGCAGGATTATTCTGCACATCCGACATGCTTCCCTCGGCCAATACTGATCCCTGATGTAAGACAGTCACCGTTTTCGCAATACTGCGAACAAATTCCATATCATGCTCAACCACCACTACCGTTCGCTCTCCAGCTAATGAGGTCAGCAATTCAGCAGTACGCTCCGTCTCCTGCGCGGTCATTCCAGCCACAGGCTCATCTACTAACATTAGCCTAGGGTCAGCAATCAGTAACATCCCAATTTCTAGCCACTGCTTTTGTCCATGTGACAGAGCACCCGCCATCATTGTATAGTGAGATTTCAAACCAATGGTATCCAAAACCTGACTAATCCAATCCAACTCTGAGGGCGATAATCGCGCAAAAAGTGTTGAGGTTATGCCCTTGTTGACTTTCATAGCTAATTCAAGATTGGCAAACACTGATTGCTCTTCAAATACCGTAGGCTTTTGAAATTTTCGCCCAATACCAAGTTGAGCAATTTCAGCCTCAGTCTTTCCTAGCAAATCGATGGTCTGACCAAAATAGACGTCTCCGGAATCGGGACGAGTTTTTCCAGTAATTACATCCATAAGCGTGGTTTTACCGGCACCATTAGCACCAATTAAACAACGTAACTCTCCATCATTAATATAGAGATTAAGATCATTCAAAGCCTTAAAACCGTCAAAACTTACTGATAATCCCTCAACATAAAGTAACACTTGATGTGAGATATCTATGTTGGGCTCTTTCTGGATTGCTGAAAATGATCGTTCTCGATAACGCTGTGCCGCTTGTCTTACATTGTCTAGTGCTATCATTGAGTTTCTTCCCCTTTTCTTCGGCCTTTTAGCCAAGGTAACCCTTCGCTACTAAACAGCTTTCTTCCTTTAAACAGACCCATCAAACCCTTTGGTAAGAAAATAGTTACACTGACAAACAGCGCTCCTAGTGCAAACAACCAAGCCTCGGGAAAGACTGCTGTAAAACGCGTTTTAGCATAATTGACCAACAGTGCCCCAGCAATAGCACCGTACAGGGTTCCGCGACCACCTACAGCCACCCAGACAACAACTTCAATAGAATTTAATGGTGAAAATTCGCCCGGATTAATAATGCCGACCTGCGGCACATATAGAGCCCCAGCTATAGCAGCTAATACGGCTGAATATACAAACAACCAGACTTTGTAATTCTCTGTCTTAAAGCCGATAAATCGAGCTCGATCTTCAGCATCTCGAATACCGACAATCACTCGCCCAAATCGGGATGACATAATTAACAGGCTACAACAATAAGCCAGCGCCAATACTAAGGCAGAGCATAAAAAAAGTACCACTCTCACACTGTCAGATTGCAGGCTAAAGCCCAATATATCTTTAAAATCCGTTAAGCCATTATTGCCGCCGAAACCCATTTCGTTGCGAAAAAATGACAACATCAGCGCATAAGTTAAGGCCTGTGTCATAATCGATAGATAGACACCCGCTACACGAGAGCGAAATGCCAACCAACCAAACACAAATGCCAGCAGACCTGGCACCAATATCATGGCCAGCATAGCAACCCAAAAATGATCAAATCCGTACCAAAACCAAGGTAATTCCTGCCAATTCAAAAACACCATAAAATCAGGCAATATGGGATCACCATAGACCCCGCGATCACCGATTTGGCGCATCAGATACATGCCCATGGTATACCCACCCAAGGCAAAAAACGCACCATGCCCCAAGCTCAAAATACCACAGTATCCCCAGACAACATCCACTGCCAAAGCCAATAAGGCATAACAGAGATATTTACCCAATAGGGTAATAGTATAGGTACTGACATAGAAGATGGAATCTTCGGGTACCCAGAGATTGCACGCAGAGGCGAAAATTGTAATGCCAAATAATAACGCCAAGAACAGCGGCGCTTTCTCTCGCAAATCGTGTAGTGAAGAAAATTGATTTCGGATCGCATTCATCCTGCTGCCCTCCCTTTTTGTGGAAACAGTCCACGAGGACGCTTCTGTATAAACAAGATAATGGACACTAAAATAATAATATTAGCCAATACAGCTCCCGTTAGAGGCTCTAGGAATTTATTCAATATACCTAAACTAAAACCACCCACTAGAGTGCCCCAAAGATTACCCACGCCACCGAATACAACCACCATAAAAGAATCTATAATATAAGCCTGACCCAAATTAGGGCCAACATTGGTTAATTGACTAAGAGCAACGCCAGCAATACCAGCAATACCTGAACCCAAACCGAAAGTCATAGCGTCCACCCATTCGGTTCGAATACCAATGGCTTTGGCCATACTCCGATTTTGTGAGACCGCACGAACATTCAACCCCAAAGAAGTTCTTTTAAGCACAAGCTGCAGAATAAAAAATACCAATAGTGCAAATAGTAAAATATAAAGTCGGTTATAGGTCAGAGAAAAAATCGGATTGAGATCCAATGAACCACTCATCCAGCTAGGGCTAGCTACCTGTCTGTTTAGAGGTGAGAAAATACTACGTACGGTCTGCTGCAAAATTAGGCTTATTCCAAAAGTCGCCAACAGTGTCTCCAATGGACGACCATGCAAAAATCGAATCACACAGCGCTCAATTAAAATACCCACAGCACCGGCTATGAAAAAAGCCATTGGTATGGCTACCAATAACGAATATTCGATAAAATTGGGCATCAACAGCTGCACCACATACGCGGTATAGGCACCTATCATAATTAACTCGCCATGAGCCATATTAATAACGCCCATCACACCAAAAGTGATCGCCAAACCTGTTGCTATTAACAATAAGACTGAACCTAAACTTAGGCCAAAAAACAATTGCTCTATTATTTCGTAAAATTTTATCTTCTGTTGAATACTGTCTTTAATTTTTAATGCTTTTGTATGAACTAACGTATCTGATTCAAGATTATTTCCCGCATCATCTTGAGCTAACAAGTCACTAAGGGTATTAAAAACCAGAGGTTCTAAGCTACCATCCATAGTCTCTAACGCTACTAACCGCTCTGCTTGAATATCGGATGTTTTAAGAGTATTTATTGCTAGAGCCAACTCAATCAGTGCCATGATTTTTGCGTCTGTCTCAACCTCTTTGGCTTGAGCCAGCATTGCAATGTTACGATCACTCATTTTATTGAGCATATTTTTTACTGCACTTTTACGGATCTCACGATTCTCGCTATATAGCGTAATCCTCGCAATAACTTCTCGCAGTTGAACTCTTATGCGATTATTTACTTTCACCTTTTTGAGTCGCTTCTTGGAACTAGAAGCCATAGACTCTGCACTCAGCGCATCTACAAGTGCGTAGTCACCATCCTGCTGTCGTTCACCAATAACAACCAGCTTATCGCTTTTACGTACAAATAATCGCCCATTTAACATCGCATCCAATAGCGGTATTACCTTTTCTCCACCAGCCTCAAACTGATCGACAATCAATGGAAGTGCTTTAAGCTTTGCACCGACCAACTGTTGCGAAATTTGACGCAGATCGGTGTCTGTCATTTCAGTAGCATGAGATACCAAACTGAACATAAAAAATATAAAGACAAAAAAACGTTTAGCTAAGAAGATCAACTTTATACCACCATTAATTTCAATGGAGCTTTGCAGCTACAAAAAAAGAGAGGCCTTTCGGCCTCTCACATTTATTAACTAATTCAAGAAACACAACATTAGAAGTTCTGACCTGAACACTTCGCTGTCTTAACATTGAAGTTACCGCAACTTACTGGTGCAGTCCAATCTGAGATTAGATCTTTAGAGCTGGACAAGTGATCTGACCAAGCATCGCCAATAACCGTTCCATCAGTTTCCCAAACAGTCTCTATCTGACCATCGTCTTGGATTTCGCCGATTAATACTGGCTTAGATAGGTGGTGATTACTATTCATCACAGCGATACCGCCCGTCAAGTTTGGAGTGGTAATACCAATCATGGCTTGCTCAACTGTATCTACATCTGTGGTGCCTGCTTTTTCAACTGCCTTTGCCCACATGTTGAAGCCGATATAAGTAGCTTCCATCGGGTCATTAGTTACACGTTTTTTGCCCGCAAACTTTTTCCACTTTTTAATAAACGCTTCATTTTCGTCACTTTCAACGCTCTGGAAGTAATTCCACGCAGCAAGATGACCAACTAACGGCCCTGTATCCAGACCAGAAAGCTCCTCTTCACCTACCGAGAAAGCAACTACAGGAATATCTTCAGCTGAAACACCCTGGTTACCCAATTCTTTGTAGAAAGGAACGTTGGCATCACCATTAATGGTAGATACTACCGCTGCTTTCTTTCCAGTGCTGCCGAATTTCTTCACGTCAGCAACAATACTCTGCCAATCTGAATGTCCAAACGGAGTGTAGTTAATCATGATATCAGACGGAGACACACCTTTAGAAAGTAGATATGCTTCAAGAATTTTGTTGGTAGTACGAGGATAAACGTAATCAGTACCCGCTAAAACCCAGCGCTCAACTTCAAGTTCGTTCATTAAGTAATCAACAGCCGGTATAGCCTGCTGATTTGGCGCAGCACCTGTGTAGAATACATTCTTTGAAGACTCTTCGCCTTCATATTGAACGGGGTAGAATAATAAGCCGTTGAGTTCTTCAATGACTGGCAGTACCGATTTACGCGAAACTGAAGTCCAGCAACCAAAGATAACATCGACTTTTTCTTTGGATAACAATTCGCGAGTTTTCTCAGCGAATAATGGCCAGTTAGAAGCAGGATCTACAACAACAGGCTCTAACTTCTTACCCAATAAACCACCCTTCTTATTTTGCTCTTCAATCATCATAAGAACAGTATCTTTCAAGGTTGTTTCTGAAATGGCCATAGTACCGGACAATGAGTGCAATACACCTACTTTAATGGTGTCAGCCGCTGTAGCCGTTAAAGAAAACAACATTGTTAGAACAACCGCAGTCGTTTTAATAATTTTATTAAACATCATAGTATTACCTTTTAAGTATTTAGTGAGCGACATTAATTAGGTGTCGTTTTAAACTGGGTGACAAAAAAATCTCGAAGCCATATTTACCAACCCATTGTCCACCAAAAATGGACGCTTCAACTATTCGTTAATGCGCGCACTAGGCTACGTTATTTGACGTATTTAGATGATGAAAGAAATACTTTTTGGATTTACTGGGTGTGAAGAGTACACGTGGTATTAGTGGCAATAAGCTCTCTAAAATAAAAAATCACTAAATCATCTTTTAATACTTTTAATCAACTGATCAGCTATTTTTTCATCAACCATATTAAACCAGCTCAATTCTGGATAATGCTCCCCTGCCGCCTTAAAACAGCAAAGTAAAAAGTCTCGTGGATTACGTCCAGAGTTGTCGCCGCCCACATGAAAGGGAGTTGCTGTGTTGGCCAGCCATATCTCACGCAACTGACGCACCAAGTTTTTCTCAACAAAGCGATTGGCCCGCTCTGCTGAAAAATTACTGCCGCCTTCAATGAGTTTGTTTAAAGTATCATTCATTGCAGCAATTCGATATGCCATTTTTCCAGCAGGATGAGGAAGGCTTTCAAGCAATTTCATGGCTTTTTGTAAGTGGAATTGAGACTCAATATAAAGTCTACGATTATCTTCAGCCTCACCCCCAAGTTCAGACAGTGATAGCAAAACATAATCAGAGAATGCCTTTTGTATAGCTGCCTCGAACTCCTCTAGAGTCATCCGCCGGAATCCGTAAGTTTCCATTACCTGAGAAAGCGCCTCAGAGCTAAAAAGTGATTTAAGAACAAATTTATTGACCAATTAATTAACCTCGATTATTATACAAAACAGTAAAGGCATGCTTTAACTGCCTCGCATTGATCATGCGTTAAAAGACCGCTTATTCCTTTATCTGAGCTCAACCAAAAAGCTCACAGGAGAAGTGTTATGAAAGTTAATAAAAACTCATTCGTTTACCGTGGTGTAACTCAAACTCGTAAGTCTATTTCAGAAAGCGGAAACCGTCGCAGTCTGTCTAAAACTTATCGTGGCTCTACATACAAAGCTTTACCTAAAGATTCACATAAGCCTTGCGAGCACACTTACAGAGGCAGTATCTTTGTTGCATAGATACTAACTCAACGTTGCTTTAATGCAACTAGGTTAGCACCAAAAAAGCCGGGATCAAAATCCCGGCTTTTTTGGTTTAAATGGCTCAATAATGGTGCGAATTTTAGTGTAAACGCACCGCTATTGTGCTTTTTTTAGCCCTTTTTTAATTAATTATTCAATTTCATGTTCATCGACAATTTCTGATGGTAGTCTTTATTTAATCAAAATAATTTTCAAGCCTTTTTTCTATGCAAGATACCAGTCAGATTAAACAACGCGATCGATGGCAAGCCAAACTTGAATTAGACTATCGACAGAAAGGTCATAAAACCTATTTGGCAAAAAAATCGCAAAAAGGCCCTTTAACAGTGCAAAGACCCTTTTATCCAGAAGGCGGTATCTGTCACAACTATATTCTTCACCCACCTGGCGGCGTTGTTGGCGGTGATCAACTTGAGATTGAATTAAAGGCTAGTAATGGCGCACACAGTCTGATCACAACGCCTGGTGCTACAAAATTTTATCGATCAAAAGCTGATCTTGAAAGCCAGCAAACGCAAACAATATTTGTTGATAACAATACGATTGTCGAATGGCTACCACAGCAAAATATATTTTTTAGCGGCGCAAGGTCGCGCCTAAACACTGTGGTTGATATTCAGTCGGGGGGTAAATTTATTGGCTGGGAGATGCATTGTTTCGGGCGCCCAGCTAATCAAGAGGGTTTTGATGAGGGCGCTATCAAAAGTTGCACCCAAATAATAATTGATAACCAGCTTGTGTTAGTAGAACAGCTCAACACAGAAGGAAACGCACTATCTCAGTCATCTTGCGGTCTTCGCAACCACTCTATGCAAGCCAGCTTTATGGCCGCACCTTTTTCTGAAGAACATAAAGAAAAGTTGGAACAGTTATTGCAACAATACCCTTATAAAGATTTAATCGGCTTAACACTGGTCGATAAAATTTTAGTTATACGAGTATTGGGGGACCATATAGAGCCTATATTCGATATTTTTATTAGCCTGTGGTCAGTACTCAGATCTGAATGGCTACAACTACCAGCGTGTACACCGCGTATTTGGGATACTTAAGCAAAGTAAATTATGGAATTAACGCCTCGCGAAAAAGATAAATTATTGCTATTTACAGCATCAATGTTGGCCCAACAAAGAAAAGCCAGGGGCCTCAAACTCAATTACCCAGAAGCCGTTGCTCTTATTAGCGCTGCAATTGTCGAGGGTGCCCGAGATGGTCAAACTGTAGCTGAATTAATGGACTATGGTCGCACATTACTGTCTGCCGAAGATGTTATGCCCGGTATCCCAGAAATGATTCATGATGTCCAAGTTGAGGCTACATTCCCTGATGGGACCAAGCTTGTCACTGTTCACAACCCGATAGTCTAGGAGCCCCAGTCGATGATTCCAGGAGAACTGATTACTGCCGAAGGTGAAATAATCCTTAATGAAGGCAAACAGCTCATTACTGTTAGCGTTGCTAATATTGGTGATCGTCCCATTCAAATAGGCTCTCACTACCATTTTTATGAGGCCAACGAGGGATTAATTTTTGATCGAGACAAAACCCTTGGCTTTCGTCTCAATATCGCCTCAGGGACAGCTGTCCGCTTTGAGCCAGGACAGGAACGTACAGTTGAACTGGTTGAATTTGCTGGCGATCGAAAAATATACGGATTCCAAGGCAAGGTGATGGGAAAACTGCCTAACAACCACGTAGGTAATTCCTAGGAGAGCATCATGCCAAGATCTATTTCAAGACAAGCCTATGCGGAGATGTTTGGTCCCACTACCGGTGACAAACTTCGTCTAGCAGACACTGCGCTTTTTTTACAGGTAGAAAAAGACTTTACCCAGTACGGTGATGAGGTCAAGTTTGGCGGCGGAAAAACCATTCGCGATGGTATGGGGCAAAGCCAAAGAGTCAGTGCAGATACCGTAGATTTGGTGATTACTAATGCGGTTATTATAGATCACTGGGGCATTATTAAAGCTGATGTAGGGATAAAAAATGGGCGCATTTTTGCGGTAGGTAAAGCAGGTAACCCCGACACTCAAAGCAATATTGATATTATTATTGGACCAGGCACCGAAGTATTAGCGGGTGAGGGGCATATTCTTACCGCTGGCGGTGTGGATGCTCATATTCACTTTATCTGCCCGCAACAAATTGATGAAGCGCTAATGTCTGGTGTCACCACCATGCTTGGCGGCGGAACTGGTCCCGCCACAGGAACCAATGCAACCACTTGCACACCAGGGCCTTGGAATATTCACCGTATGCTTGAGGCAGCGGACACTCTCCCCATGAATATCGGCTTGATGGGCAAAGGTAATGCTAGCCAACCCGAACCATTGTTGGAACAGGTGGCAGCCGGCGCCATGGGATTAAAGTTGCATGAGGATTGGGGCACAACCCCCGCCTCAATTAACGAATGCTTAAATGTCGCTGATGAAACTGATATCCAAGTAGCCATTCATACCGACACACTAAATGAATCTGGCTTTGTTGAATCAACTCTTGATGCTATTAACGGCCGAACTATTCACACCTATCACACCGAGGGTGCTGGCGGTGGGCATGCGCCAGACATCATCAAAGCCTGTGCAGAATCCAATGTACTCCCCTCCTCAACAAATCCCACTCGACCTTACACAGTTAATACCGTCGACGAACATCTCGATATGCTGATGGTATGCCATCATCTAGATCCCAATATCGCTGAAGATGTGGCCTTTGCAGAATCACGGATTCGACGTGAAACCATTGCCGCAGAGGATATTCTCCATGATCTGGGTGCATTCTCTATGATCGCTTCAGATTCTCAGGCTATGGGTCGTGTAGGTGAAGTTATCATTAGAACTTGGCAAACCGCACATAAAATGAAAGTTCAACGTGGCCCTTTGGCAGAGGATTCTAGCGAAAATGACAATAACCGCATCAAAAGATATATTGCTAAATACACCATCAACCCAGCGATAGCCCACGGTATCTCTCATGAGGTTGGCTCTATTGAAGCTGGGAAATTAGCTGACTTAGTTTTATGGAAACCGGCATTTTTTGGTATCAAGCCATCAACCATTATTAAGGGCGGCATGATTGCAGCTGCACCTATGGGCGATCCCAATGCATCAATTCCCACTCCGCAACCTGTTCATTACAGGCCTATGTTTGGCGCTATGGGGAATGCTTGCAGTAATACTTCCATGCTGTTTTTGTCCGGCGCGGCTGTCCAAGCTGGCATCAAGGACCAACTTGGTCTTAAAAGTTTGGTGGGCACCGTTAAAAATTGTCGTTCTGTGACCAAGCAACAAATGCTACTGAATAACTACCAGCCAAAAATTGAAGTGGACTCACAAACCTATGAAGTCAGGGCCGATGGTCAACTTCTGGTTTGTGAACCTGCCACTGAAGTACCTATGGCACAACGCTATTTCTTATTTTAATTGAGCTTCTATGATACGTATTACAGAAATACTTGAATCCAAGGCTTCGCCCTCAGTAACGCTTAGCTTGCCGATTAATTCCCGTGTTAAAAGTCGAATAAAAGTGATGCTAGATGATGGCCGTGAAGCAGGACTATTTTTACCTAGGGGCAAAATTCTTCGTAACGGAGATCTGGTTGGCAGCGAGGACGGCATCATCGTTGAAATAAAGGCAGCACCCGAATTAGTCTCAACGGTTACCAGTGATAACCCGCATACGTTGGCTGTAGCTAGCTATCATCTTGGCAATCGTCATGTACCTTTACAGGTAGAGCCCACATGGCTTCGGTATCTGCATGATCATGTTTTAGATGACATGGTTAAAGGCTTAGGCCTTAGCGTCAAGACTGAAACAGCACCCTTTGAACCTGAGGCTGGCGCCTACCAAAGCAGCGCCAATGGCCACCATCATCATTAACCCAAAATTTTAAAATCTACAGGCAGTATTATGAAAAAACTTGTGAACAGCTTAATTTTTACAACGACCTATCTAATTAGTCACGCAGCCCATGCACATGGCGCTCATGGCTCAGAGACCAGTCTTATGCATTTACTGACCGAGCCACAGCATCTCTTCGGCTTCATAGCTGTAAGTGCCGGCCTAGGTCTATTTATTATGTTGCGAAAAAATCAGACTCAACAGTAAACATGACCAATAGCAATATTGCAGAGCTCAGACTTTATCAGCTCATTAGCCCCTCATTACCCATTGGGAGTTTTACCTACTCTCAAGGCTTAGAGTGGGCCATTGAAGTGCAGTGGATAACAGATACACCAAGCCTAAAGCATTGGCTAAAAAGCATGCTAACTCATAGTATTGTTACACTGGAGCTACCGGTTTTAATTCGCCTTATGGAAGCATTTAAGAAAAAGGATGAAGCCAGTGTCGCGCGCTGGACGCAGTGGTTAATCGCTTGCAGAGAAACCTCAGAATTACGCAAAGAAGAGCAACAACGTGGCGCTGCACTGACCCGATTGTTACCTAATTTAGGCGTTTCAATTCCAGAAAATTTAGCCCCTTATGTCAAAAAATGTCAGCTTACTGGGTTTGCGCTAGCTGCTTGCCAGTGGGGAATTGATACCCATAAACTCTGTTACGGTTACTGTTGGGGTTGGTTAGAAAATATTGTATTAGCTGGTGTAAAGCTGATCCCTCTGGGTCAAACCGAGGGTCAACAGATCATGTTTGAACTCGCAGAACAAATTCCCTCATCCGTGGAACATGCAATGACCATTAAAGATTTTGATATTCATAGCTCCACACCAGCACTGGCGATTGCTAGTAGTCGCCATGAAACTCAATACACCCGATTATTTAGATCATAAACAAGGAAAAACCCATGTCTGCAGTTGATCATTCCACAGCACCTCTAAGAATTGGCGTTGGTGGCCCTGTCGGTTCTGGCAAAACCGCCCTACTTGAAGCTTTGTGTAAATCCATGAGAGATACCTACAACCTAGCGGTGGTCACCAATGATATTTACACCCAAGAAGATGCAAAAATACTGACCCGCGCCGAGGCCCTTGAAGCTGATCGCATAATTGGTGTAGAAACTGGCGGCTGTCCTCATACTGCTATTCGAGAGGATGCCTCAATGAATTTGGCAGCGGTGGAAGAACTCAGCCACCAGCATGAAGGTCTGGATTTAATTTTTATTGAAAGTGGAGGCGATAATCTCAGTGCTACCTTCAGCCCTGAGCTGGCAGACATTACCATCTATGTCATTGATGTCGCCTCGGGTGAAAAAATTCCCCGCAAAGGTGGCCCCGGCATTACTAAAGCTGACTTATTAGTAATCAATAAAATCGATCTTGCGCCCTATGTAGGGGCCAGTTTAGAGGTTATGGACAGTGACACTAAGCGGATGCGTCCCAATACCCCGTATGTTTTTAGCAATCTGCATGATGGCACTGGGCTTGGGGATATTATTTCCTTTATCATCGATAAAGGCATGCTAAGAACCTAATAAAAAGCCCACTTTAAATAAGTGGGCAATTCTTTTCATTCACTCAGGAACTGCGACTTGGATATAACTCTCGATTTCTTTAGCCGTTGATCGGTCTGCACTTGTTGATAAGGCTTCACTGACTAAGCTACCACCTCTTAAGCCAAACATATAACGTAACAAAAGTAAGCCATCAGTGAGTGCATCGATATCCAAACTATTATCAATATCTGCATTTAAATACATAGTTTCAGTGCGGATTATGATTTGGTCATTCGTATATAGAGCATTATCCGCCACAACTGAGTCAATCAAAGTTTCATCACGAAAACCAAACATGTAACGCAACATTATTAAACCATCAGATAAAGCATCTATATCTCCGTTACCGTCAATATCCCAGCTATTAAAAAGACCCTCGCTAGGATCCAGTGGAGCGTAATCATTAATATCTATAACCCCATCATTGTCATCATCTAAGTCTGTATTATTACCTACGCCATCCGCGTCAGAATCTAAAGTTTCATTAGGGTTCAATGGAAAAGCATCTTCAGTGTCATTAACACCATCATTATCATCATCCGTATCAATCTGATCGAGAATACCATCATTATCAGAGTCTAAATCGATAAATGCCGCTAAGCTGACGGGTGTTGGCGAATTAGCGCCATTATGAATAATTGAAAAAGTATCCCTGAACTCACCCAAGGATAGATTAGTTGAATCCAAAACAATACTTGAACACTGTATAGAGCCAGAATCAAGATACCCATTATCACCCAACCAAGTAACTCCATTTGGCATCGTAGAGTCATATAACTCAATTTGAAACTCACCATTATTGGTTAAGCAAAACTCTAAGGAGGGCTTTTGTGAGCGCTCAACAGAACCCCAATCCAGCATTTCAACATTTAATTCCAAACTCGGTTTGATGCTGGAAGGTATCTCTGAAGAGGCAAAACTAATAAAAGCATAAAAGGGATTAATTTCTCTAGTTGCAGTGCTAGTAATTATTGGGTTGTAGTTATCCAGCTCAATGATGTATGAACGCTCTGTATTATCAACAGAATACGAAAAGACAATACCCGAATCATTTGCAGTAAATGACGGCGAACCCCAAGCACCGGTTTTCATTGAAGTACCATCAGGATCAGTAATCATTTGCGATTGTCCTGTTTCTAATGAATACAATACAACTGAGGAAATTACCTCACCACTTTCAGAATATTCAATCATATCAAAGGTGATGTATTTATCATTTAGATTACTAAAGGCTGGATAGCCTATATCAATTCTTGACGGCTGAGACGGAAAGGGAAATGTTAAGGCCCCCGAATTTATATCCAAAATACCAATTGCCCAAAATGAATTTTCACCATCAAAACCACAACCACTGGCCCCCAAAGCACAGGTTAAGTAATCAAAAATGACATAACGGTTAGTTGGGTCAAAACGCAATGTGTCTATAAATTCTACTGTTGGCCCCTCCTCTTGCTGGCCATAATTGGGCAATACCACATCAAATGCTGATATCTCACCCGTATCTGTGTTTAATATGTTAATTATCGGTTGATTTAAGTCAGAAATAGCAACTAACTTTCCTTGATGGTCGCCTGAAATATTCGCGATACTAGACCCATCGTCTAATAACTCTTCGCCAGCACTATTAAATAGATAAAATTCACCTGTGATTCTCTGATAAATTATTTCAAACTCTCCATCAGGAAATACTACTAATGAGGGTCTACGATAACGAGACAACTCTTCGGTTAATGGTCCGTAATCGAGTTCACCAATATATTGAGGATTAGCATTATCTATAAGATTGACGTAAATAGAGTACGAATTATCTTCTTTTTCCGTGGTTTCAACATCATTCATAGGGAAAAGTGACACAACCGCAGTGAAATCGTCTGGAATAACTGCATTAGAGGTCGTTTCTGAGGACTGGATAATTTCCTGTGGCAGCCCTACAGAGGACCATGCCTGTCGTGTCGCCGTGTACTCGTCAGAACCCTCACCATATATTTCCTGAGCTAAAGCCATCATGTTTTCGGCGGCTTCATTAAAAACAGAATTACCACTCATTGATATTAAAGTTTTAAAGACTAGGTCAGCTGTTTTTGTCTTACCAATTGATGTGCCAATGCTTTCTTGTGTCAGTCCTTCCGCCAACAAATACATGGCGCGATTAGGAATTCCACTATTTACATGCACGCCGCCATAATCACCTTCTGTAGTATTTGGTAAATAAGCGTAATCGTCAAAGTGGTAGGGCTGCTGTGAAAAGGCCGCAAGTGGATTTGCCATATTGCGCAAAGGAAGTCCAGAGGGACTCAGCAAATCCTCACCAATCAACCAGTCATCACCATCAACCATAGAGCCAAAGAAATCAGAAAATGACTCATCGAGTGCGCCCGACTGATATCGATACTGCAATGCACTAGTTGAACTCACCACACCATGAGTTATTTCGTGAGCCATTACATCTGCACTAACGGCTAAACTTAACCCCTGCTGCGCAATAACTCCTTCACCAATACCCAAAACGATTTGCTGTGAACCAGAATTCCAATAAGCATTTTCCATATTATCATCAACCGTAATATAGAGCTTACTACCCTCATTATTAACTGCATTGTAACTATGATTCTCACTATAATAATCCACGGTTTGTTTAGCATAATTTAGCGCTGAAACTGCACTTGCAGGCCATCCTGAAGCTGGCGATAGGGAAGAAATTGGATTGCTGCGATCGTTGGCCGCATAGACTTCGGTACTGTAATTTAAAGGAAATCGGGTATCTATCATATGGTAAAGAGAGCCCACCTGCTCTACTTGAAAATCCACCACATCACCATTCAGATCTTCGCCAGAGCCTTGCACCGATAAGTCACAGATTAACGATGTAATCGACACAACCTTATTGGTTTCAGCAGAAATAATAATATCGAATGCTTTATTCTTTACTAAAACATGGGGCAACTTGTAGCTATAAATATCACGATTTCCAATCCTAGAAATACCTAGCTCACCCCAATCAGCAACCACAACATCCAGTGTTGTTTTAGAAAAATAGCGGGCAATTGAAGATCGGATTTTAGATTTATCAGGTACGAATTGTTTAGGCGCACTGAGATTAGGCGCATAAAAGTTACCGGTAATAGCAAATATCTTATTGGCCTTGGTACTAACACTTAGCTCATGGTCCCAAGCAGGCAAACCATAAAAGCTTTTCGATAACTTGGTAGCGCAGATATCATCCGAGCAGGTTGCCTTTGATTTTACGACCTCACCGCTGCCCCCAATACCAAATAAAATGGGGTAGGACATGGTTATTTCTTCAATTGTCATTGCCAGCTCAGCAGGCACATGATGATCTACTCCAGACAAAGTAATTGCATCATAAATGGCTCTTACCCGACCTACGGAATCAAACTTTAAGTCACTTTCATTATTGGCATTAAATTTTTGCTTAAGTAGCGTTAATTCTTGCTGTTTATCTACCGATAATTCTACTTGACCTACGCTTGATGCGCGGCTCTGGCGAATAGTATTAGCAATTTTTTCTAATTTTTCTTGATTGAGCGCAGCACCCGAATTTACCGTTCCACCACCTACTCGTAATTTTGCATTTGTTTTTTTCACCACCAAGACATCCTGTTTATCATTTTCAAACAGGGTATTTAGATTCACGCTGGGCAAGGGACTGCTCTCGGGTTCGTTTAGAAAAAGACGGGCACCGAAAAAGGTTGATACTACACTAGTTACTAATAGTACGGCACATAATAATAGTAGCCGCGTTTTATTATTATTCACTCAGATTACTCCCGAACTGAGTATTTATACGTAACTTATCGAACAATATATGACAGTAAGTCAAATAATGGAATATGCTTTACATAAATTTGCACATACGACCTGATAGAGCCCCTAAGAAATGAACAAAAATATTTTTTACTCAATGCTCATCATAATTTGCTTTCCTACGGTTAATGCAGAAACAAACCGTCAGTTTGAGCCTGCGCCTAAAGATGAAAACAATCGCTATACCAACCAAGACCCAAACCTATCCAAGGGCTCCACTGCGGTTAATGTCGGGTTTTTACTGCGACGATTTGGTACAGTCATTCGCGACTATCAGGGGTTACCAAAATATGTTGCCAATAATGGCGAATGGCTTCGTGCTAACCATCAAAAATCCACAGTCACTTGGGTGGGTCATTCAACACTTTTAGTGCAGATCGATGGCATTAATTTTTTAACCGACCCTATGTGGTCAAAAACTGCCAGTCCAATTCCTCCCATTGGTCCTCGCAGACTGGTGAAGCTCGGGCTGGCTATTAAAGATTTACCCCCTATCGACTTCGTGGTTATATCCCATAATCACTATGACCACATGGATGTTCCCACATTAAAGGAACTCTTTGCCATAAACCCAGCTACTGTATTTTTTGTGCCTATGGATAACGCAAAGCTTCTTCGTAAAAATGGCATCAAAAATATCCATCAGATGGACTGGGGAGAAAACATAGAATTTAATAATCTGGTTATTCATTGCCTGCCTAGCCAACATTGGAGCAAGCGTAGTCTGACTGATACCAATAAATCTGGGTGGGCATCTTGGGCCATAACCTCAGTTAATAAGCGGTTTTATTTTGCTGGTGACACCGGATACTTCGACGGCTTTAAAACGATTGGTGAAGCTTTGGGGCCTTTTGATTTAGCCGCGATGCCTATAGGAGCCTATAAGCCTCAAGCCATGATGCAATCCTCACATATGGATCCCGAGCAGGCTGTTCAGGCGACCCTAGATATTCAGGCATCAAAAGCGGTAGCTGTTCACTTTGGAACCTTTGATTTATCCGATGAACCAATCAGTGAACCACCCCTGCGTTTTAAACAGGCGGCTCAAGCTAAATTAGGTAAAGAAAATAGCTGGGTACTAGCGATTGGTGAGACCAAACAATTTTAACATTAACTTTTTGACTGTTTTTTATTATAATGTAAATCAAATAATTATGGGTGTATTTCAAATGAAAACAATAACAAGTCTTTTAATCATCTTAGTTAGTATTAGTCTTACGTCATGTGGCGGCGGGGGTGGTGGAGATAGTACTGGCAATTCAAATACTGGCAATTCAAACACTGGTAATTCAAACACTGGTAATTCAGGAACAGAAACCTGCCCAAATAGTTTTACCGATACACCTCAACAATCAAATTATCAAATAGTTTACGATGACTGCATTGATTGGGTTGGAAACACAGGCAGTGTTACTGTGAAATATAAATCTGATTCATCAGAATTAACCGGTCTGGGCTTGAGAATTCATTATGATAGCTCATCAATGACGCTTGTTGGCGCAAGCAATGTTTATGATGAAAGCCTGATTAGTTCGCCAGAAACATCTTCAAATGATAGCCAAAACTTTGACCAAAATATTAGCACGGACAAATATTTAATAGCCGCTTGGGCGTCATTAGACGGTGACTGGCCAGGGAAACTGAATCAAGACCTTGCTACACTGGAATTTCAGAAAATCGAGGGTAGCTCAACTAATTACAATTTAAGCTACTCTGCTAGCAGCGTTCCACCGGGTATTACTCTAAATCCTTAAAGATACAAATCATGCGGGCTTAGGGACAGGCCCGCATTACGTATAGTAGTCAAACCCCTTTTTACAAATTAGACTTCATCACTAAACAAACTGCGACAATTTGTCACATTGTCCTTAAGTCCCTAAAACCTTAGTATGCCGCCCTAAATTCATTAGGTATCGGTATCCATCTTATGCGCAACACAGTTCTTTTTTGTCTTGTTTTTTTTACATCGCTATCTCAAGCCAATCAATACTCATCATTAGAAGAAATTACTATCCAAGCATACCCGCTTTCTAGTGAAATAAGCGCAGATTTAAGTGGATATTCAACGTCCAGTGCTGATAGTGCGGATGTTCTAAAAAGAATACCCGGCGCCAACACCAATGGTAATGGTCCCATCACCGGTATAGCTCAGTATCGCGGGATGTTTGGTGATCGTATCTCAGTCAAACTTGATTCCGCACCAACCCTAACAGGTGGCCCAAATGCGATGGACACACCTCTTTCCTATGCGCCTTCGGGTTTATTAAGTGAGTTAGTTATTTACCGAGGAGTTACCCCCGTCAGTCAAGCGCAAGAAAGTATTGGCGGCCATATGGTAGCAAAACTGAATCGTGGTAGCTTTACCCAAAGCCAAGCACTTAACACTAGCGGTTACGCCATTTTTCAGCAAAACAATAATGGTCAACAGACCAATACTGACGTTCAATTAGTGAATGCCAACAATCAGCATAAAATTTCACTGCTAGGCTCATACAACGAGGGTGATAATTTTTCTGCTGGCGACAATAAGATCGTTAATGGAACCCAGTATCAGCGTGAGCGTTATGACCTAGCCTATGGGTCAAAAACTAGCACTGGTGAGTTTTTAATCTTTGCCGGCAGACATAATGTTGCCAATAGTGGCACCCCCGCCCTTGCTATGGATATTATCAATGTAAACACCGATATGGCCGGACTCAATGTCAGCTCAGATCTAGATAACAGCAGAGTCTTTAGTGAACTCAATTTAGCTATTGCGTGGGCTAATGTAAATCACGGCATGGATAACCATAGTCTGCGCAAACAACCGCCAATGACTATGAAGTATCGCCATAATCAAGCTGACGCTGAAAATCTGTCTTGGTCTTTTGATACCCTATTACCTCTAACTGCGGGTGAGCTAAAGTTAGGTATTGATGGCAACCGTCAAACCCATGACTCCCTAATTACCAACCCAACAAATGATCATTTCGAAGTGAACAACTTTGTCGACAGCGAACGAGACAGTCTAGGTGTTTTTGCAGAGCTTAGCGGCAACCATGATAGCTGGGACTATGAGATAGGTTATCGCCATAATCGTGTTGAGCTCAATAGTGATCCCGTAGGTGCCATGGGCATGATGGGCAGCAATATG
>ENA-UZWU01006949-UZWU01006949.1-metagenome-genome-assembly--contig:-Day-4--1m-contig-6949_pt1 | contig 31986 bp, 25 predicted proteins | sample MGYA00260345_ERZ794905 | MGnify/ENA metagenome assembly ERZ794905
CAAATTTTAAATTTCTTTTTATGCGCTGTTTGCGTCATCAATTAATGTTATTTTTGATGCATACCTAAACCCAAAGATACCATAAATATGAAGATCCTTCTCGTTGGTGAATATAGCAGGTTGCACAATTCTTTGCAAGAGGGACTCCGCGCTTTGGGCCATCAGGTTATGGTTATTTCAACGGGAGATTACTTTAAAAAGTATCCTAGTGATATTTTATTACAAAGGAAATTTGATACAGGTCTGGCCCGAAAAATAAAAATAGCAATCTACTTACTATTTAAATTTGACATCACCTCTTGGCATATAACCAGACAGTTTTTTAAAAACGCATCATCCCTAAAGGGGTTTGATGTGGTTCAACTCATCAATGAGAGTTCTTTTGGGGCTACTCCAAGGGATGAAATAAAAATGATTTCGTTTTTAAAACAAAACAATAAAAAACTATTTCTGCTGAGTTGCGGTACAGATTATTTGAGTGTACAACATCAATTAAGCGATATAAACCCTTACTCTATACTAAGCAATTATAAAGAAGGTAGGGTGTCAAAAATAGAGTTCAAAAGTATTTTAAAATACACCACACCTGCTTTTAAAAAACTTCACCAATATGTTTTTCAAAATATTGACGGCGTCATAGCGAGTGACTTTGATTACCACATGCCACTACAGGGTCATAAAAAATATTTAGGCTTGATACCAAACCCAATCAACACCAAAAAGCTTCGTATTTGTAAAGTAGATACAAAGAGGCCTATTACAATATTTATGGGTATTAACAGAACAAATTACCATAGCAAAGGAATCTCTTACTTTGAAAAGGCGCTAGCTATTATTCAACAAAAATTTCCTAAAAGGGTACACATAGAAATTGTTGAAAATTTGCCGTACGAGCAGTACATAGAAAAATACAACAATGCTCATATTATTTTAGACCAAGTATATGCCTATGACCAAGGATACAATGCATTGGAGGCTATGGCAAAAGCAAAAGTAGTTTTCACTGGTGCAGAAACAGCCTTTATGCAACACTACAAGCTAGATACACCTGTTGCTATTAATGCATTGCCAGAGGTAGATAGTTTGGTAATTGCGCTTGAAAAACTTATAGATAATCCAGAGAAAATTACAGAAATTGGTTTGGCCGCTCAAGATTTTGTGATACAACACCATGACTATAAAAAAGTAGCACAACAGTATCTAGATTCTTGGCACTAGACTAGGCTATAGAAGTAGTATCACTCTGTGATAGCTTTTGGTTGTTAAAGTAACGCCACACCAAGAAAACCACCACTATAAAGTAGATGATATACCTTAAAAAGTGTCCAATAACAACACCCTCTACCCCATAGTGAGCCACCAGGTAATTGGCAAAACCATAAAATAGCCCTAAAGACAATAGCTCAGAGAAAATAAAGTTGCGTACCATCTTTTTAGCCAAAAACTGATGCGCCAAAACCAAAGAAGCTAGTCTAATAAAGTCTCCAAGTAGTTGCCATTTAAATAAAGGTAACATTTCATCTAACCCAGGGTACAAGAGTTGGATAATTATAGATTTACCAAAAAAAACAAGCAACATCCCAAGACCAAAAATAGGCAATAGGGTTTTGTATATACTGTACACCTCATTTTTAAAAGCCTTACCTGAGTAAATTCCTGCAAATTTAGGCAAGACATACAAGGTGAATAAAGATCCAGAAAAGACCATGTAATTTCTTGAAATAAAGCTAATGTTTGTCCAAACTCCGGCATCTCTCTCAGACATTTTTTCTGCAAGCATAGATCGAATATCAATCTCCACAAAATGCAACAAAATAGTTGCCACAAAAGACATCAGAGTGAAAGCCAATAAATTTTTTAAAAATGGAGTTTGAAATTTTAATTTAGAAAACTGTACATACTGGTTTAGCAGCTTATAAAAAATAACCACAACTACGGCCACTTGTATTGCAGGTGCTAGTGCAATAGCAAGTAATACTCCAGATAGGCTATAATGGTAAAGACACACTAACAAAAGAGCGATACTAAGTAGATAGCTAATGAGCTCTATTTTAGCAAACTTTTTATATTCAGATAAGCCATTTACAACACCGCTAAAAACACGCTGTACAGCAATACTAGGAGCCACTATCGCTACAAACCGTATCACAAAACTATAGTCTACACTATCTGTAAACAGATAGTCACTTATAGGGCTTGCAAAGACAAAAAGCACCACACTAGACAGTAGTGTACCCACCACCATAAATACAAAAGCGGTAGAAAAAAGTTGTTGCAATTTGGGCTTATCATCCTTATACTCAGACAAGTATTTAACAACCCCATTAAACACCCCCAAAGAGGTGAGAGAAGTAAGCAGTTGAGTAAGACTTCTTAACTGTCCTATTTTAAAAAGCCCTTCTGCGCCTACTAAATCAAAAAGTAAGCGCTGTACTACAGCAGAAACTAACAACCTAATAGATACCACTATGGCATTTAAAGAGGTCATCTTTAACAGCAAATTGCTTTTAATAAAGTCTGGGATTTTCAATTAATAGGCGTTTACAGCGTTAATTACTTTTTTAATTTGTGCTTGAGTCATCACTGGGCTCATGGGCAAACTAATCACTTGTTGATGAAGTGTCTGTGAAACTCCAAAATGTAAACCCTCAAGTTCTTGTAGGGCTTTTTGCTGATGTGGCGGTATTGGGTAATGAATTAAAGTGCCTATGTCTTTACCTTTAAGATAGTCTTGAAAATGATTTCTGTCATCTACCTGAACCACAAACAAATGAAACACATGGCTTTTTAATCCCTCATAGGCAGGTAGGGTGATTTTTGGATTGGTAATTCCCTTTAAGTAGGCCATTGCGATATCTCTTCTAGTTTGATTATCTTGATCTAAAAAAGGTAGTTTTACAGATAAAAAACTAGCCTGTATTTCATCTAATCTAGAGTTTACTCCAAGAAGTTCATTAACATATTTTGATGAAGATCCGTAATTACGAAGTTTTCTTATAGCAGTAGCCAAACTAGCATCATTAGTGGTAACAGCCCCGGCATCACCCAGAGCTCCTAGGTTTTTGGTTGGATAAAAACTAAACCCAGCAGCATGCCCTAAATTTCCTGCACGTTTGCCACTACAAGCAATAGCACCATGGGCCTGTGCTGCGTCTTCAATTATTAATAAATCATGAGTGTTACTAATGCTGTAAATGGCTTCCATAGGTGCAATTTGTCCATACAGGTGCACAGGCATAATAGCCTTTGTAGAGGATGAAACTGCTTGTTTTAATGCAGAGATATCAAAATTAAATGTTTGGTTTTCAACCTCAACTAGCACTGGTTTTAAACCCGCTTGCTTTATGGCTATAATTGTTGCTATATATGTATTAGAGGCCACGATAACCTCATCAGCGAGTTTTATTTTACCCAGAACCTTATACCCTTCCAAAATAAGACGTAATGCATCCAAACCGTTACCCACTCCAACACAGTATTGTGTTTCACAATAGTCTGCAAACCTGCTCTCAAAGGCACTCACTTGATTGCCTAAAACGTAGTAACCGCTATCTAAAAAATCTTGAAACTGATTTTTAAATGATTTTTCAAACCGTTTGTTAATTGCTTGTATGTCTATAAATGGAATCATAGTATATGCAAATCTAAGGTTTTATAGCAAGCTGTATCTATAAGATAGTTATCTGCTACATAGGTGCGTGCTCCGCAACTCTCTTTCCAGAAAATAAGCCCGCTATTTAAAGCTTCCCCGTTTTGCTCGCTAGAGATATTAAAATCAAAATAGCGTTTAGAGTCGTCAAAATGATTGATGATATAATCGTAAGCTAAATCTAATGATCCATAAGCATTCTTATCACTATTGCCAGAAACATATTGTGGATGTATCGTAGTTTTGGTCAAAAACACGGTGGTTCCTGCTACAAGAACATTGTCCTTATACACATTTACTTGTTTGATATTATCTGGAAACTTTGCAGCCAGTGTTTGTATTTCTTCCAGGCTATGTACGGGAGCTATGCCGTGTTTTTTTTGAAGATTTGGAATTAGTATCTCATTCCAAAATCCTTCAAAGTTGTCGTCTACAGCTATCGTGAGGCCACTTCGCTTAGCTTTATTAATACCCTCTCTCCTATTTTTCTGAAATTTTATTTTATGGGTTGTATCTATTACCATTAAAGCATCTCTTTTAATAAGAGTTGCATGTGCCTTGAATAAAAAGTAAGACAGCTCATCGGAGGGCATTGTATTGTAAAATGTTGGTATGTTACGCAGCTCTACTGTAGAAATAGATTGGTGATGTAAAAATGTAAGAAGCGCTTTAAAAGCCTCAAAGGTATACAAGAGTTTAGCCTTTTCACTCAAAACGAAGCTTCCATAGGTGAGCCCCTTGTGAGAGTATAGTTTATTACCAATAATATTTGCAGGTAAAACAGCATATAACTGCTCATCTTTATACACTAGCAATGAATAGTCTGTAAATCTATCGCTGTGGTACTCCATAAAATCACGGGCAAACAAAAACGTAGCATTTTTGGCCCCGGCAATAAAAGTATCCCATGCTAGATGGTGTTTTGGTGTGTATTTTTCTACGCGATAATTTGACATAAAAATAGAGTTATCTATATGCTACCCCTAGGGGCAGTATTACTTTACAACGGGCTCAAAAACGATAGTGCCTTCTGTATCTATGTATTTATAAACCCCTTCTGGGGCCTCTTTGTTTAAAATGACATAGCTACTATCATCTTGAAGATGTTCAAGATATGATGTGTCTTGTGTTAGGTAAGATACCAAAATCCTGAAAACGTTTACAGCACTTTTAAAATTTATATCATACGGGGGTATATCACCCTGTGGCCAATGAATAGAAAGATTGCTACTAAAGATAGAATAAATTAAATCTCTGTCTTGAGTTTTGGTATAGGTTTGTAGGGTGTACTCCATACCTACAAAGCCTCCATGATCTGCCATAATAACAATTAGGGCCTCTGGATCATTTTGTTTAATAATATCCAGGGTTTGGACAAGTGTTTTATTGGCCTTGGCCAGAGTCTGTTGCCAAAGAGCCCTCTCTCCCTCTACACCCAAAGATTGCTGCTCTCTACCGTGCACATGTCCTGGATTAAAAATTTCAATGAAAAAAAACTTAGGTTGGGATATTGCTTCTTTTGTATAGGCTTTTAGAGGGGTAAGTATATCGTAATAGGTACCTAATCCTGTTCCTATATAGCCCACATCACTAGATTTAAAATTACAAACATCATACCCCAAGGTCGGTTTATTGAGAAGCATATAGGGCATCTCTGCCAAAAAATAACTTTTATATCCGTTATTTTTAAAGATGTTTAGCACCGTGTTATCTGAGATAATCATATCTCTGGCATTGGTGTTTTCTGTAATATCACTTCCGCTGCCGTAATAATGATGCTTCATCATAAAAGTGGCACTATTTGATGTTAGAGTGGAGGCATAATTACTCCTAAAATTTGGATAGGTTTTAAAGTTGTTTGAATCCAAATAGTTTTTAAAACTATTGTTATCTATGTTGTAATAGCCTTTGTCAATTTCTGAAAAATTAACGTAGCCATCAGGCTGTATAAAATACACATTGGGCTTTTTTACAAAACTAGCCTGTTGTATTGCATCTGGCTGCAGTGTCCAAGAACTGTCATACAATAGTTGATTGCTCAAAACGGGTATGAGTGTAATTAGCCCCATGATTGCTAAAAGCAATTGCAATACAATTATTTTCTTATACTGTTTCCACAGAAAAAAAGATAGCATGGCGGCTATTAAAACAATACCTAGTATCATCTTTTTTTGTATCCCTGCATACAAACATATTTTCATTAAAAATAAAAAGGTGAATACCCCTAAAAAAGGAATCACATACTGCTGCCATTTTTGTAAAAAAAGCACCTTTGAAAATAGTTTTTTAACTACAAAAAAAAGCGTTGCAGGAAGCCCTATAAAGCTTGCCACAAAAAACAAAAAATGCTGCCAAGTATTAACTAACTGAAAATTGTTACTGTAATAAAATAGAATTGGATAAAGTCCTGCAGCAATAGCGGCAAGTATAACAGAGTCATTGCTAGACTTTAAAAAAGAAGCAACAAAAGACCTAGTGTTCTTTGCAGACATCTATACTTTGTTTTTTAATAAATATAAAACTCTTTTGGTTCCAGGAACAGTTTCTTTTTTCTGGATATCAAAATATTGCGTGTAGCCAGCTTCAAAAGCCTCTTGATTATAAAAATCAAAGTGGTTCATGAATTCTCTCTTTCTAACCAGTAGCGAGGTTACCCAAGAATCTTCTCGGGTAGGAAATTCTAGTATCAAATATTTTGAAAAAGCGGCAAAAAACTGAGCTGATCTATCAAAGGGAACATTTCCACTTAACGTTATATGGTGTATAAGAGCCAATGCCATGGTAACATCTGGGCTATAGCCTTGTAACCTCTCTACTAAAGAATTACGCTCTAAATTGTTTAAACCTATACCAGGGGCAGGCTGCAACACATCACACACAAAAGCCAGCATATTTGTCTCTTTATTTTGTTGTATTTGCCGGTAATTATAGCCTACTGCATTGCTGTCAATATCTGTAACAATTACATGAGGTACTTTGGTTACCACAGTACGAGCAAAAGTTCCGTCATTGCCTCCAATATCAATAAGTCTTTGAGGGGTTAAAGCAGTTACCCAATCTTCTATTAATGTTTTTTTGCCTTGAAATGCGGCATCATTATAGTTTGTCTTATCATAATAATTTCCCCATTCTGTTTCTTGTTTAATGGAGAGCTTTTTAATAAAATTAAAAAGATTGTCTATAATGTTATTTTGGGCCTTTAAAGAAAGTTTTGCAATTTTGGTTTCTGCTTTGTAATCTTCACTGTGAGATCGTTCCATTTTGGCAAGCAGATGTATGTTGGTATATATCGTTGAGCTTAATTTGCTTTTTCCTGGCAGTAAGGATGCTATTAATTTTACAGGTATCCCATCTATATGAGTTTGCATCATTTTAAAAATCTCTGTGCCATGGTAAGAGGCCAACACTAGTGGTCCAAAAAAATGAGTAATAAACTGCTTATAGGCTCTCCAAGGCGTATCCTTTTGGTAAAAATCAAAGGATAGCGTATCTATAAAAATAGGACTACCATTGTCAAAGGTAACATTGTAGGCTGAGGCATCTTTTAAAATAAAGCCTTTTGAAAGTGCATATTTGTGCACCTTTAAAGTATGCAGTGCGGCATGTTTATACTGCTCAAAACTCCACTCATATGGATTGGTAATAAAAGCAATAGGCTCTGGAGTAATAACGATCTGGTCTTGTGAAACTGAGGTTTCACTATGAGGCACTAAGAGCTTGTTTTTAATTAAAGTCTTAAAAAAACCACCGTCTTTTAGGGCGTTGTATTGTTTGAAATATATAGGATTAACGGCACGCCTTAAGACATCTGCGTCATAAAACATATACCCAGAAGGGTCTCTAAAAGAAGCTTGGTGAGGGCGAGTGTTATTTTGTATCATCTGTATCTTCTTTCTCATCAATGTCAATAGAGTCATAGGCATCATCCTCTTCTTTAAGTATACCAAGAAAGCCTTTAATTTTATACATCACACCTTTAGAGAACAATAACACACCTGCAGCTGCAGCCACAACGGCTTGAACTATCATAGCTCCTAGCCCTGGATCAAAATATAAAAAATTCATACTGTTATTTTTAAGAATAGCATTATTGCTTCTACAAATAAACTAAAAAACGGCTACTTTATTGGGAGTATCTCTTGTTTTATTCTTAAATAGAACGCAAGCAACAATAGTCAAAAACTTGCTGCACACAAAAACCTATCAGTTTTTCTTATCTTTGGGTAAAAAATAATTCATGACCATTACCCAATTAAAATATGTGTTGGCAGTAGCAGAAAATAAAAATTTCACAAAAGCTGCTCAAAAAACCTTTGTCACACAACCTACCCTAAGCATGCAAATTCAAAAGCTTGAAGAAGAGCTTGAAATTTTAATCTTTGATCGCAGTAAAAAACCAATTGAGCTTACCCCAGTTGGAAAAAAAATCGTGAGTCAAGCTAGAAATATTGTAAATGAAAGTGAGCGCATGCAAGATGTAGTAGATCAAGAAAAAGGCTTTATTGGTGGAGTATTTAAAATAGGTATCATTCCTACAGTAATGCCTACACTATTGCCTATGTTTCTTCTAAACTTCACAAAAAAATACCCTAAGGTACAACTCAAGGTAGAGGAACTCACCACAGATGATATTATCACAAAACTTCGTGATGGCCATCTTGATGCTGCAATTGCAGCAACCCCGTTACTTGAGCATAATATTAAAGAACGTGTTTTGTATTATGAACCTTTTGTGGCTTTTGTTCCAGAGGGACACACCCTTTCTAAAAAAAAGAAAATTAGTAGTGATGATTTATCCCTAGATGACTTGTTATTACTGGAAGACGGCCACTGTTTTAAAGACAGTGTGATTCATCTTTGTAAGTCACAACAGGGGCAACTAGACAGTAATTTTCAATTGCAAAGTGGAAGTTTTGAAACGCTAATAAAATTATCTAACGAGGGATTAGGGATGACACTTCTCCCCTACCTTCATACCCTTGACCTTTCTGAAAAACAAACTAAAAAGTTACGGTATTTCATAGACCCACCACCGGCTAGAGAAGTAAGCCTTATTTACAATAAAAGTGAATTAAAAATGCAAATCATAGATGCCCTTTATGATGTGATTGCTGGTGTAATTAGAGGTGCCATACGCTTTAATGATGTGAAAATTATAAGCCCTTTAAAATAACTGTAGATACAAGCCATAAAAAAGCACTCCTGTAGAGTGCTTTTTTATTTATTTGTTTAATAGTTTTAAACATGGAATGAGTTGGGGTTGTTGCTTTATTAAAGAATCTACCCAAATCGCTAACTCATCAATTTCATGGGGTAGTAATCTTGTAATTGCTTTTTTAAGCTCCTTGCTAAAAAGCCGTACATCAAAGCTTACTTTAGATAAAACTGCTTTGGTGTATTCAAACATTGCTCTAGACATATGGAATAATTATAAAATGGTTAAGTAGTCTTTTATCCTATGGCAAGTTGGTTTTAGTTAGACATTAAATATAAGAAAAATATCTTAAAAAAAGGACTAATTTGTCAAAAATGAAAGTAAAAAGTAACTAGGCTCGCAGCTTTAGTGTCCATTGAAAATTAAATTCAGACACCACATTACCATGACAATCTTTACCGATGGCTTTGGTCCAGCAACTCTGACCCTCTTTGGTTTGTATAGCTTTTGCGATAGTGTCTTTAATTAAAAGCCCATCTTCACAACAAAACGTAATTCTTCCGGTAGCCTTTTTATCAAAGCGTGCATTATTAGTGGCAACGAGCATGGATATTTTAGCGCCGCTTTGAGCAATGCCTGCCATCACTATGGCGCCTGTTGCTAGTTCTGCAGCCATACCTTGTACGGCCCAAAACATAGATTTAAATGGATTTTGATTGATCCATCTATGCCTTACAGAGGTTGTACAACTGGTGTTATCAATACTCTTGACACGAACTCCAGTAAAATAGCAAGAAGGTAATTTAAAAAAGATATAACTATTAATCGCCCTGGGAGTTGCTTTCATGTGCCGTGATTTTTTAACGAAGATAATTTAAGAAAGTCAAATAGAAAAGCTAGATAGATGTTGTGTATACCCTACAATAAAAAAAGCCCGCAAAATAGTAGTGCGGGCCTAAATATATTAAAAAGTTTAAACCTCTACAGCAGTCTCTAAAGTAGCCAAATAACGCTCTGCGTCTAAGGCGGCCATACAACCCGTACCGGCAGCTGTTACTGCCTGTCGGTATTCTTTATCTTGCACATCTCCACTGGCAAAAACTCCTGGTAGATTGGTTTTGGTAGATTTTCCTTCTGTGATTAAATAACCTGTGTCATCCATGTCCAATTGACCTTTAAAGATATCTGTATTAGGCTTATGACCAATGGCAATAAAAAGTCCCGTAATTGAAATATCTTCTGTTTGACCAGTTACATTGTTTTTCATTCGTAACCCTTCAACAACCATGTCTCCCAACACCTCATCTACTTCTGTATTGTAACGCAAATCTATATTTGGTGTAGAGGTTACTCTATGCTGCATGGCTTTACTTGCTCTCATATAATCTTTACGGACCAACATTGTAACTTTATTACATATGTTGGCTAAGTAGGTTGCTTCCTCTGCTGCAGTATCTCCGGCGCCAACAATGGCAACATCTTGACCTTTGTAAAAGAAACCATCACAAACAGCGCAGGCAGAGACCCCTCCACCACGTAATTTTTGCTCACTTGGTATTCCTAAATATTTTGCAGTTGCACCCGTAGAAATTACCACAGATTCTGCTTCTATTTGAGTTGTTCCATCAACGGTTGCTTTGTGAATACCCCCCTTTTGTGTACTAAACTCGACGGCAGTAATCATGCCTATTCTCACTTGTGTACCGAAACGTTCTGCTTGTTGTTGTAATTGCACCATCATGGTAGGGCCGTCAATTCCTTCTGGGTATCCAGGAAAGTTATCAACCTCTGTTGTGGTAGTTAATTGCCCACCGGGCTCCATACCTGTGTACATCACAGGGCTTAAATCTGCTCGCGCAGCGTAAATTGCAGCGGTATATCCCGCAGGACCACTTCCAATTATCAAACACTTAATTCTTTCTATAGTATCGCTCATGGCTCTTTTTTTCTGATAATTTAATAGGATTTCAAAAGTAAACATTTTCATAAAAAGGGAACCAAAAAGTTATTAAGAAACCAAGGGTATAAATTGTTAGTTATTACATTTAATATCTTGGTTATAAAGTAGAGGTGTTGTTGGCTTGCTTTTACGTTATTTTTGAGTTAAAATACACAATTGATCAATGATTTATAGTATTTGATAACCTGAGTATTGTGTATCTTTACACAGAAAATAAAGTTTTATGACAACTACAAAAGAAGGACTCAAAATACAATTAAACTCCATTGAAGAGGCCATTGCTGACATCAAACAAGGGAAAGTAATTATTGTAGTTGATGATCAGGATCGTGAAAATGAAGGTGATTTTGTAGCTGCCGCAGAAAACATAACTCCAGAGATCATAAATTTTATGGCAACCCACGGTCGTGGTTTAATATGTACACCCATCACAGAAAGCCGTTGTAAGGAGTTACAACTTGAGATGATGGTTGGCAACAACACAGACCCTATGGAAACTGCCTTTACCATCTCTATAGACCTAAAAGGTCATGGGGTGACAACAGGTATTTCTGCCAGCGATAGAGCAAAAACAGTACAATCATTGGTAGACCCCTCTATAAAACCCTTTGATTTGAGTAGACCAGGACACATTTTTCCGCTCAAAGCAAAAGAGGGTGGTGTGTTGCGCAGAACTGGACACACAGAAGCAGCCATAGACTTTGCAAGATTGGCAGGGCTCAAACCTGCTGGTGCCATTGTAGAGATAATGAACGAGGATGGAACCATGGCCAGACTCCCAGAACTTGCTAAAGTTGCTAGAAAGTTTGATTTAAAGTTAGTTTCCATTGAAGATTTGGTTGCCTACAGAATGGAGCATGATTCTTTGATAGAAAAAGAGGAGGATTTTACCATCAACACCAACTTTGGTCCCTATCGTTTACGCGCCTACAAACAAACCACTAATGATCAAATACACATTGCCCTTACAAGAGGTGATTGGAAAACCAATGAGCCTGTTTTGGTGCGCATGAACTCTACCCTGGTTAACAACGACATTCTAGGCACATTAACAAGCAGTGTAGACAAGAAACTTGATGACATGTTTAAAGTTCTGGAAAAGCAAGGTAAAGGTGCTATGGTTTTTATCAATCAACAAAGCCAATCTTTTAATCTTATCAATAGACTTAAAACACTAAAACAGGTGCAAAAAGATAATGAAATCACAAAAGCACCAAACATAAAGATGGATGCTAGAGATTTTGGAATCGGAGCCCAAATTTTGCATGATTTAGGAATTCAAAAAATAAGATTAATGTCTAATACCAAACAAGAAAAAAGAGTAGGTATGATTGGATATGGTCTAGAAATAACAGATTATGTAGGGTATTAAAACGTGTCATGTTGTCTTCCTTACATCTATTACTTAGTGTCCTACATCTTAACTAAAAGCATACTTAAGCCACATGAAACAAAGCCCAAATAGTAAGAGCACAGATCCAAACAAAAAAAATAAAGTAACAATAGTCTCTGCTTTTAAAACTATAATTTGGCCACGCAGAAATTTAGTTTTTATTGGTCTTTTACTTATTATTATTGGGCGTCTGGCAGGATTTGTACTCCCGTTAAAATCTAAAGAGCTTTTAGATAGCATCATACCCAACAAAGATATCCAAGGATTATACAGTATGCTTTGGATGGTTGGTATAGCGCTTTTAGTTCAAGCAGTAACCTCTTTTTTATTAACCCGTATATTAAGTGTACAGGCACAATACCTCATTAGTGAATTACGAGCACAGGTTCAAAAAAAAATACTTTCCTTACCTATTAGTTTTTTTGACAACAATAAATCTGGTGCCTTGGTTTCAAGAATTATGAGTGATGTGGAGGGAGTACGCAACCTCATCGGTACAGGACTTGTACAGCTCGTTGGAGGTAGTATTACTGCAATTATATCTGTGGTATTACTCATTAAAATTAATGCATGGATGACCCTCTTTGTTTTTCTTCCGGTAGCTATTTTTGGGGTAGTTGCTCTAAAGGCTTTTAAATACATTAGACCCATATTTAGAGTTCGTGGAAAAATAAACGCTCAGGTAAAAGGAAGACTTACAGAAACACTCTCTGGGGTTAGAGTTATTAAAGGGTTTAATGCAGAAAAGCAAGAAAATAAAGTTTTTGAAAAAGGAGTAGATCAATTGTTTCAGAACGTTAAAAAGAGTCTAACAGCAACGGCAATTATGACCAGCTCGTCAACTTTTTTATTGGGTCTTGCCTCAGTGGGCATTATGGGTATTGGAGGCTACTACATGATACAGGATACTATGACAGTAGGAGATTTTTTACTATTCACCCTCCTACTTGGTTTTATGATTGCACCTATTGTGCAAATGAGCAACATTGGAAGCCAACTTACAGAGGCACTAGCTGGATTAGACAGAACACAAGAACTAATGAATCTCACCGGAGAGGATGATCTAGAAAACAGAAGTATTGTTTTGGATGATATACAAGGAAAACTTGAGTTTAATGATGTTAGTTTTGCCTATGATGATGGTAAAAATGTTCTACATAATATCAATCTAAAGGTAAAAGAAGGAGATGTAATAGCCCTTGTAGGAAGCTCTGGCTCTGGTAAGTCTACCATTGCTGGATTGTGCGCTACTTTTCTAACACCACAAACTGGAAGTGTTACCATGGATGGTGTAGATCTGGCAAATGTAAAACTAAGTAGCTATCGTAAGCATCTTGGGGTTGTATTGCAAGATGAATTTTTATTTGAAGGAACCATCCGTGAGAATATTTTATTCTCCAGACCAAAGGCAACACAAACACAATTACTAACCGCTGTAAAGGCGGGTTATGTTGATGAATTCACGGACCGATTTGAGAAGGGCCTAGATACACTAATTGGAGAACGTGGTGTAAAACTATCTGGAGGACAAAGGCAACGCATTGCAATTGCAAGGGCAATACTTGCAGATCCAAAAATTATTATTTTGGATGAAGCAACTTCGAATCTAGACACAGAGAGTGAATCTTTGATTCAAAAATCATTAGAAACACTTACAAAAAACAGAACAACTATAGTCATAGCCCATAGACTCAGTACCATTAAACGTGCAGATCAAATTCTGGTAATAGAAAACGGTGAAATTTTAGAGCAGGGAGACCACACCACCTTAGTAGAAAAGCAAGGAAGGTATTACGATTTGTATACCTATCAAGCTAAAATATAATCCTACAACTCAATAATCACTTTTTCTGTACCCCGGCGTACTTTGGCCATGCTTGAAAACACATCATCAGCAGCACGATAGCCAACTGCAAGCACCAAGACAGACTGCAAGCCTTTATCTGTAAGGTCTAGAAAAGAGTCATACTTTTGAGGTTCAAATCCCTCTATTGGGCAAGCGTCAATATCCTCTAGGGCGCAAACAGTAAGTAAATTACCAAGAGCTAGATAGGCTTGTTTTGCCATCCAAGTGTTGATCTGCGAAGGATCTTTTTGAGAAAAATCTTTGGTAAGAAAATCTTCAAACGGCTGCACTATTTCTCTAGGTGTTTCACGTAAAGACACTACAGTGTCAAAATATTTTTTAATATAAGTTGAAGAAATTTTAGCCTCTGTGCACAATACCAAAACCTGAGAACAATCTGCAACCTGTTGTTGGTTCATGGTCAAAGAAACTAAATCTTGCTTGATTTTTTGATTGGAAATTACAAGCATTTTTAAGGGTTGTAATCCATAGGATGTTGCCGTTAGATTAAAAGCATTTTTAAGAATCGTAAGTTTTTCCTGAGTAAGTTTTTTTGTGGTGTCAAATTTTTTACACGCATAGCGCCATTTTAATTTATCAAGTATTTCTGAGCTCATGTGTATTGTTTTAAAAGTACTATGTAAGGTTAATTATCAGAGCTTTTGGTGTTATTTCAAAAACTTAAAGCGTTTATGTGTCCAAAAGTAATAGGATGGGTCCTGGTGTATTAATTTTGTTAAAATTGAAGCGTAAGCATCTGTAATAGCAAAATCTGGATGTTGTTTTGGGCTGTCTGCTAAAACACTAAAAGTGGAGCTATAGTACCCTCTTTTTACTCTAGTTGTGCCTAAAAATAATACAGGTAAATCATACTGTTTTGACAACTTCTCTACCCCTGTAAAAAAAGGAGTGGAAACGCCTAAAAAATTTGAAAAATGCTTTCTTTTTGGATTTGATGGAGATTGATCCATAATAAAACCAAACATGGTAAAGCCCTCATGGGTCTGCAACACTTCTTTGATTTTTTCTCGAGCTACTTTGTTAGGCACAAGGGTTGAATTCCATTTACTGCGTATATCACGAATCATTTTATCAAAATATGGATTCTTTATCTTTTTGTAAATAGCAAAACCGGGATCTTTGATAATGGTGGCTAATGCAAAAATCCACTCATAGCTCGCATAATGACCCATGGTTACTAAAACAGGCTGGCCCTTGTCTATATATTTTTGTAATACTTCAATATTTGTAAACAAATAACGATCCCTGAGGGTTTGCTCTGAAATACTAAGGGTTTTGATTACCTCAATAAACAAATCACAAAAATGATGATAAAAACGTTTTTCAGTTTTCTTTAAAGTTACCTCATCCATGTTAGGAAACGCGGTTTTTAAATTAAAACGAACCACATCTTTGCGATACCCAACAATATAATACAGGATAAAAAACACCAAATCACTAATTACATACAGCACTCTAAAGGGAAGTTTAGATAAAAACCAAATAAGAGGATAAACAAGTGCGAAAATTAAAAATTGCATGTAATAGTTTTATCAGTACAAGGGCAAATATACCCTTTAAATACTTAGAATTATAGCTGTTTATGTATCCCTATGATTGAAATAATTACACCAAGGGTATTGCAGTCTGTTTAATAGAGGTAAAACCACCAGTTACGTTTATACCTCCATGAATCCCTCTACTCTTTAAAATAGAAGCAGCAATGACAGATCGGTATCCTCCCGCACAGTGAACGTAAAAGGGTGATGATTTTGGAAATAAATCCAAATAATCATTTATAAAATCAAGAGGGGTGTGTCTGGCCTTTTCAATATGAGATGAGGAATACTCTCCTTGCTTTCTTACATCAAAAACAGGCATATCTTTATCTAAGGCGTCTTTTAAGATTTTCGCAGAAACAGTTTGCATGGTATCAATTTGTTTTCCTGCACTCTGCCATGCGGCAAGACCACCCTCTAAAAATCCGAGGGTATTATCAAAACCAACACGGGATAAGCGCATGATAACCTCAGACTCCCTATTTGGAGGAGTAACCAATAAAATGGGTTGTTTTACGTCTTTAATAAGAGCGCCAACCCAAGGAGCAAATCCACCATCAATACCTATAAAAATAGCATTAGGAATATGGCCTTTCATAAACTCAAGTTGGTCTCTAACATCCAATATAATTGCTCCAGTTTTGTTGGCTAAAGCCTCAAAATCTTGAGCAGACAGAGGTAAACTGGCTCTTTCTATAATGGTGTCAAGATGTTCATAGCCTTGTTTGTTCATTTTTACATTTAAAGGGAAGTAAGCTGGTGGTGCCAGAAGACCGTCTGTAACTTCTTTAATGAATTCTGCTTTTGTCATATCTGCACGCAAGGCGTAATTCATCTGTTTTTGATTCCCAAGAGTGTCTACTGTTTGACTCATCATATTTTTCCCACAAGCAGAACCGGCACCATGAGCTGGATATACAATTACATCATCAGGCAGGGGCATAATTTTAGTTCTCAAACTATCAAATAAAATACCTGCAAGCTGCTCTTGAGTAATATCTGCAGATTTTTGAGCTAAATCTGGTCTTCCTACATCCCCTAGAAAAAGGGTGTCTCCTGTAAATATAGCATGTTGTTTTCCAGAGGCATCACACAATAAATAGGTAGTACTCTCCATGGTATGCCCTGGAGTGTGCAAAACTGTAATGGTAATGTCACCTACCCTAAAAACCTCATTGTCTTTGGCTACATGGGCATCAAAAGTAGTAGTTGCATTAGGGCCAAATACAATGGTTGCTCCTGTTTGTTTTGCAAGTGTAAGGTGACCACTCACAAAATCTGCATGAAAATGCGTTTCAAAAATATAGGTAATGGTGGCCTTGTCGCGTTTTGCTCTTTGCAAGTAAGGCTCGGTTTCTCTTAAAGGATCAATAACTACAGCCTCTCCATTACTCTCTATGTAATAGGCGCCTTGAGATAAACATCCTGTATATAATTGTTCAATGTGCATGCAAGTGGTTTAAATACAAAGATAATAATTGTTTGGAAATCTTAAATTAAAATCAGGTATCACTGATAAGTAAAATTTTAAGAGAACTCAATAGCATAGGTCTCAAAAAATCAATATTTTGCAGTATAATTCAAAATTAACCTATACCTATATGAAATATTATTTTATGGCCATGCTTGTTTTTTCAACCGTGGTGAGTTCGGTTGCTCAAAATGCAAAGCAAGAAAAACTAAATACAGTAGAGGAGTACGCAGCAACTATTACTTCAAAAGAATTAAAAGAAATGTTATACATCTATGCAGGAGATGACATGAGAGGAAGAATGACAGGTTCAAAGGGTCAAAAATTAGCAGTAAATTACTTAAGAGACTATTACATAGCTCAGGGTATTGAATCTGCATTGGAAGACGATACTTATTTTCAAAGAGTACCGGCAGAGTACCTAACAAGATTAAAAGAACCCTCTGATTCTGAAAATGTAGTTGCCTTTATTCAGGGAAGCGAATTTCCAGAGGAGATTATTGTCCTCTCCGCCCACCTAGATCATGTAGGGGTAGATGAAAAAGGTAATGTTTTCAATGGTGCAGATGATGATGGTAGCGGGACCATAGCTATGTTAGAAATGGCAGAGGCCTTCCAAAGAGCTGTAAAGGACGGAAATGGTCCTAAGAGGTCTATTTTATTTTTACATGTTACAGGAGAAGAAATTGGATTGTACGGCTCTAGATATTACACGGAGAATCCAATATTTCCCCTAGCCAATACTGTTTGTAATTTAAACACAGATATGATTGGCCGCATAGCACCAGACAAAGTAGATACCCCAAATTATATTTATCTTATTGGTAGTGACAGATTAAGCCAAGAGCTGCATGATGTGTCTGCCCAAATCGCAAAAAAATACAGTGATTTGGAAATAGATTACACTTATAATGATTTAGACGATCCTAACCGTTTTTACTACAGAAGTGATCATTATAACTTTGCTAAAAATAATATCCCAGTTATTTTTTACTTCAATGGAGTACATGAAGATTATCATAAAATCTCTGACACACCAGATAAAATAGCGTATGAGTTAATGGAAAAAAGAACAAAACTTATTTTTCACACCGCTTGGGAAATAGCTAATCGAGAAAAACGAATCACCGCAGACAAGCTATAACAAAACTGTATACAAACAAAAAAACTGCCTTTATAGGGCAGTTTTTTTTGTTTGTATTAGGTTGGAGTTTTATATTTCTTTATTCACATCCCAAGACTCAAGATAATCTGCTACCGCTTTAACGAATTGACCTCCCAAGGCTCCATTTACAACTCTGTGGTCATAACTATGGCTTAAGAACATCTTATAGCGAATACCTATAAAGTCTCCATCTGGTGTTTCTATCACAGCAGGAACTTTACGTATGGCTCCCAGGGCTAATATCCCAACTTGTGGTTGGTTGATAATTGGAGTTCCCATAATGCTACCAAAAGTACCTACATTAGTTACCGTGTAGGTTCCTCCTTGAATATCGTCTGGTTTTAATTTATTATCTCTTGCACGAGCTGCCAGATCATTTACTGCCTTTGTCATGCCAACAAGGTTAAGCTGGTCTGCATTTTTTATTACAGGAACAATTAAATTTCCGCCAGGTAACGCTGCCGCCATCCCGAGGTTAATGTTTTTTCGTTTAATGATATTATCACCGTCTAAGGCTATATTCATCATCGGGAAATCTTTTAAAGCTTTTGCAACAGCCTCCATGAATATGGGGGTGAATGTTAAATTCTCTCCCTCACGATTCATAAAAGAAGCCTTAACCTTTTTGCGCCAATTCCAGATGTTGGTCACATCTGCTTCAATAAATGACTGAACATGAGCACTTGTCTGCACACTTGCTACCATGTGGTGTGCAATTAATTTACCCATACGTGTCATTTCTATAATTTCATCTGCTCCATTAACAGAAACAGGTGCCGCATTTGTTGATGCAGTAACTGATTTTGGAACCTCAGGGGTAATACCTCTATTTTTTATGTAGTCTAGCATGTCATTTTTGGAGACACGGCCATCCTTTCCAGTTCCTGGAATAGCATCTAGTTCTGCTTGTAAAATATTTTCTTTTTGGGCCATTTTTTTGACCAGTGGAGAGTAAAATCTGCCTTGGGTGCTAGATACTACAACTGGGGTTGCAACAGTTTGTTTTGCAGCAGTAACAGTAGCGGTTACTTGCTCTATACTCTCTGTATCTTGTGGAGTAATTTCAGGGGTGTCAATATCAGTAGCATCACTGCTAGTTTCAATGATTGCCATTGTTTGGCCTACTTGAACAACATCATCTGTGTTAAACAAGATTTCTACCAGCACACCATCAACCTCGCTAGGAACTTCACTGTCTACTTTATCTGTGGCAATTTCTAGCACAGGCTCATCTGCCTCAATGGTATCACCTATGTTTTTTAACCAGTTGGTTACCGTAGCCTCGGCAACACTCTCGCCCATTTTAGGAAGTTTTAGTTCAAATTTAGCCATAGTGGTATAATGAAATAGCGTTTTACGTTATGCTGCGAAATTAAGAAAATTTACAAGAACTGATTTGCTTTTTTCTAAAAAACAAGTACACTTCCCTTTTGGTCACTTAGGTCACTACCAAGAATAAAATTACAGTTTTGTGGACGTATTCTAAAATGATTACCACGACCTTGCAACTGCCTCATGACAGTAAATATTTGATCATAAGACATATATGCCGTATCAAAAACAAATAATGTATTGCGATGCAATGTGTCCTGAAATATACTTTTAGAGCTAGCTTTTAAGGGCACGTCAATAACTGCTGAAATTTTAGAAAACAGCGCAAGGTCTTCTGTCATAACAAAACCAGCCTTGCAGTTTTGAATCTTTGGGCTTTGGGCGAGTGATGATGAAAAAATATTGGTTTGTAACCAAACCATACACCTAATAGCACCGTCAATCAACAAATTGGTAGTAAAATGTTTTTTGTAAAAAATAGTCATAGCGCCATAAAACCGCTGTAAATAAATTTTATTTTTTGTGGTACTTTCTCCTTTATAATGAAGGGTGACGGCTGTTCCTAAATAATAATTTTTAAAACCTGCTTTTTCTAGTTTGTAGGACAGATCTATATCTTCACCATACATGAAATAATCCTGATCAAAACCATTAACTTTGTTGTATACAGAGCGTTTTAAAAGCATAAAAGCACCTACTAAAACAGCAACGCTCCCTTTTTCATTTCTGGAAACTGCATCTGCATAATATTTTTTGGAAAAGCCCAGAAGCTTTAATGCAGAAACAAGTGGTGTTGGAAGATTTCTTTTGCTCTCTGGTAAAAAACACCCTGTGCCATCCATAAGATAGCAACCCAAAGCGCCCAGATCTTTTAAAGAATATGCATATTGGAGGGCCTTGGTTAATACATCTTCTGCAACGGCGGTATCTGGATTTAAAATACAAACATAATCTCCATTAGCAATTGCAACTCCCTGATTATTTGCAGTACTAAAACCAACATTTTTTTTATTCTCTACAAGTCTTACAGATGGGAAATTATCTTTTACCATATCACAACTATCATCAGTAGAATTATTATCTACTATAATAATTTCTGAATCAATAGACCGCGTTGCTTTTTGGACACTAATGATGCACTGCTCTAAAAAATAGCGAACGTTGTAATTAACAATAATGACCGATAGTTTCAATACTCTAGTTATTTTTCAGAGAATTCTCAAAAGGAATTCTATTAATAATACTGCGTCCTAGTGTAACCTCATCTGCATATTCTAACTCATCACCCACAGATATACCTCTGGCAATGGTTGTTGTTTTTACAGCAAAGTTCTCGATTTGCTTAAAGATATAAAAATTGGTCGTATCTCCCTCCATGGTTGAGCTTAATGCAAATATAAGTTCATCTATTTGACCATTTTTTACTTTTTCCACCAAAGAATCTATGGTTAAATCTGAGGGGCCAATACCGTCCATTGGTGATATTTTACCACCTAAAACGTGGTAATGCCCTCTGTATTGACTTGTTGCCTCTATGGCCATAACATCTCTAATATCTTCAACTACGCAAACTAATTTTTGGGTACGATTAGGGTTTGCGCAAATTTCACACAAGGTAGCATCACTTAAATTATGGCAACTAACACAAAAATTAATTTGTTCTCTAAGAGCGGTAAGGCTTTGAGCCAGTCCTTGAGTTTGTTGCAAGGGCTGTTTTAACATATGTAGTACCAACCGCAGTGCAGTTCTCTTACCAATTCCTGGTAATTGAGACATTTCATTCACGGCATTTTCAAGAAGTTTTGAAGAAAAATCCATAGCCCGAAAGATAAAAAAAAGCTTCGAAAAAACAGGTCATAATACCTCTTATAAATTTACATGCAAAGGTTTATTTGTTAATCAAATCATATAACGTGTACATAAATAATAAGATAGTTAGGTATTGCAGGTTAAACTTTTATATTTTTACCTAAAGTCAAAATTTTTAAAACATTTTATGCAACCACTACACATACTTTTACTTATTGGGGGTTATTTCTCTATACTACTGGTGATTTCATACATTACAAATAAAGGAGGTAGTAATGCAGATTTTTTTAAAGCCGGGAAGCAATCACCATGGTATTTGGTAGCCTTTGGTATGATTGGCGCCTCTTTAAGTGGGGTTACATTTATTTCTGTACCTGGTGCTGTACAGGCAGGTAGTTTTAATTATTTTCAAGTTGTTTTGGGCTATACTCTTGGATATGCTGTTATTGGGCTTGTGCTATTACCGTTGTACTACAAGCTAAATTTAACCTCCATATACACCTATCTAGAAAGCAGGTTTGGAACCGCATCCTATAAAACAGGAGCCTCTTTCTTTTTACTCTCAAGAATTACGGGAGCTAGTTTTAGACTCTATTTGGTGGCTATTGTATTGCAGGATCTTGTTTTTAATGCAATGGGAGTACCGTTTTGGCTTACTGTTACCATTACAATTTTACTTATCTGGCTGTATACCTTTAAAAGTGGTATTAAAACGATTGTTTGGACAGACACCCTGCAAACCCTTTTTATGCTTANNATCAGGGTATTATTGATTTTATAGCACAAAGTGATTTATCACAAATCTTTTTCTTTGATGACTACAAAAGCAGTAATTACTTTTTTAAACAATTTATTAGTGGAATTTTTATTGCCATTGTAATGACGGGCTTGGATCAAGACATGATGCAAAAAAACTTGACCTGCCGCAACTTAAAGGATGCTCAAAAAAACATGTTTTGGTTTACCATGGTTCTTACTGTTGTTAATTTAATATTTCTAAGCCTTGGGCTTTTACTTACTGTATACGCTGAGCAAAATGGAATTGATGCTCAGAAAGACAAGCTTTTTTCTACCATAGCAATGAATGATAATTTTGGTTGGGGCATCGGTGTTTTCTTTTTGCTTGGGCTTATTGCAGCGGCCTATTCTAGCGCAGATAGTGCCCTTACTTCACTCACTACCTCCTTTAGTATTGATATACTAGATATTGAAAAAAAGCACACGCCAGCAGATCAAATAAAAGTGCGTAAAAAAGTACATATTGTCATGTCTTTAGCATTAGTATTGGTGATTGTTAGTTTTAACTATCTAATTGGAGACGCCTCTGTAATTGAAAAATTATTTATTTTCACAGGCTATACCTATGGGCCGCTTCTTGGCTTGTACGGATTTGGGCTATTCTCAAAACAAAAAGTAAAAGACAAATATGTTCCAATGGTAGCAATCCTTACTCCTTTTGTAGGGTATGGCATAAGTTTTTTTTCTAGCCTTTGGTTTGGTTTTGAGTTTGGCTTCTTTATTTTGATTTTAAACGGATTTCTTACCTACCTTGGCTTAGTACTGATTCGTACTAAGGAGTACTAGAGTACAAGCAATTTCATAGGGTATTTTATGGGTCTGTAAAATGGTGTAGAAAGAAGGATTTTCTGTGCCTGGGTTAAAAATAACTCGTTTTGGATGTAAAGATAAAATATACTCATAATACGCCTCTTGCCGCATAGCACTGAGGTACAAAGTAACTGTATCTACGCCTTCAAAAAGCTCTTTTTCTGTTGTGATACTCACATCATTTACCACTCCTTGTTTCATGCCAATGGCAACAACTTGGTGGTTATTCTCTCGTAATTTATGGATAGCGATGTTAGCATATCTATCAGGCTTTAGACTAGCCCCAAGAACTAATGTTTTTTTCATACTAGGGTGTATATGTTACAAATTATACAACAAAGGTAGCATCTTTGTTTAGTTATGGCATTTTATTTAAAAAAACTGCAACAGCATATAAAGATTTTCGTCTTTAAAGAAAGTTGCCCTATTACAGATGTTATAATTAATTGAATTAGCCGTTCATTAAATAAATATAAACGTTCATTTTTAGGTTTGTTTAAATGAAGACGCCTCTCAAACATTATTTTTTGAGAGGCGTTTTAAATTAATATTATTGGCTATCACTACCACCTAATTATTGCACTTCCCCAAGTAAAGCCACTTCCAAAGGCAGCCAATACCACAAGATCACCCTCATTTATTTTTCCCTGCTCCCAGGCCTCAGACAATGCAATTGGTATTGAAGCAGCCGTGGTATTCCCATATTTTTGTATGTTATTAAACACTTTACTATCGGGCAATTGCATCTTTTTTTGAATGAACTGAGAAATTCTTAGATTGGCTTGATGAGGTATCAACATATCAATGTCATCGCTATTTATATTATTGGCCAGTAACCCCTCTTGTATCACTTCACTGAAACGAACAACTGCATGCTTGAAAACAAACGGACCATTCATATAGGGGAAATATGGAATATCTTCCTGAGGATTGGTTGCTAATAGTTCTGGCACCCAGTGACCTGTACTGGGTCCTTGAAGGGCAAGTTCATCCTTGTGTTTTCCTTCGCTATGTAAATGAGTAGATAAAATACCTCCCGCTCCAGTTTGGTTTCTTGAGAGCACAACAGCTCCTGCTCCATCTCCAAAAATAACAGAGACACTTCGGCCTCTTGTTGTAAAATCGAGACCACCACTGTGGTTTTCACTACCAACAATTAGAACATTTTTATACATCCCTGTTTTTATGAATTGATCTGCTACAGATAAAGAATACACAAAACCACTACACTGGTTTCGTACATCTAATGCGGGAACAGTATCCATTTCTAATAATTCTTGCAACTGTACTCCTCCTCCAGGAAAGTACATATCTGGACTAAGGGTTGCAAAAATAATTAAGTCTATATCTTTGGGAGTAACCCCGGCGCGCTGCATTGCAATTTTTGATGCCTTAGCGCCCATAATAGAGGTGTTATTTCCATCTCCTTTTTTTATATGTCTTCGCTCTTTTATACCCGTGCGCTCTTGGATCCAAGCATCATTAGTTTCCATTAGTTTAGAAAGATCGTCATTGGTAACAACATTTTCTGGCACATAGTGCCCTACACCGCTTATTTTTGAGCTATACATATTATTTAATTTTAAGGTCCTTGCAAGATACTAAATTAGTCTTTTTTACTTGGTCTTACTTGGCTATTTTAGTGTTTAAGAAACAAAAAATATAAAGACTCAATACTACTAGTTTCATTACATTTGTTTACAAAATTTTTTACTGTAGTAATAATAAAACCCACAAAATGAAAAAAATCATTCTTTCCCTAGTGTGTATACCCTTTCTAATTGGGGCATGCAAAAACCAAACTAAAGACACATCTAAAATTAGTACACAGGCAAGCTTTGAGCCTATGTTGAAAAAATACTATGAGCAAGGGTTGTTACTAGATCCCATTAAAGCAACAACTAGCGGAGACAACAGATATGATGATTTATATACAAACGCACTTTCTGCAAATCATATTAATAAACAAAAAGCATACTACACAGACTACTTAAAAAAAGTAAACAGTTATGACAAGGCTTCTCTTACTAAGGAGCAACAAATGAGTCAAGAAGTTTTACGTTGGGAATGCGAGCGAAATCTAGAACGCCTAGCATTTAAAAATCATGCTTATTTACCGATAGATCAAATGTGGTCTGCAAATTTATTTTTTGGGCAATTGGCAAGTGGTGCAAGCGCGCAACCCTTTAAGACGCTCTCAGATTATAAAAAATGGACCCAGCGCGTGGAGGGATATCTGCAGTGGCTCAATAGCGCCAAAACCAATATGCAAGAAGGTATCGAGTTAGGATATGTGTTGCCAAAATCATTGATTAAAAAAGTGATTCCACAATTAAAAGAGATGACAAATCCAGTTGTAGAGCAACATTTATTTTATACCCCTGTCCTAAATATCCCTGCTAGTTTTTCTCAGGAAGATAAAAAACAAATAACCAAGCTATACAGCGATATGATCACAAACAAAGTGATCCCAACCTATCAAAGTATACATGATTTTGTAGCAACAACGTATTTAGAAAGTGGTCGAGAAAGTTCAGGTATTGATGGCATACCCCAAGGAGAAGCTTACTACAAACATCAAATAAAATTATACACCACCACAGATATGACCGCAGATCAAATCCACACTCTTGGTCTTAATGAGGTGGCCAGAATTTTATCTGAAATGGAAGCAGTTAAAAATAAAATAGGCTTTAAAGGAGACATAAAAGAATTTTTCAATGATGTAAGAAGCAATCCAGAATTAATGCCTTTTAAAAACCCACAACAGGTAATTGCAAATTTTAATACTATTCATTCTACGATGAAGCCAAGTCTAAAAAAATTATTTGACAAAACACCAAAAACAGCTTTTGAGGTAAGACAAACAGAAGCTTTTAGAGAAAAATCTGCTAGTGCAGAGTATAACCCAGGATCACTCGATGGAACGCGTCCAGGTATTTTTTACACCCCCATACCTGATGCTACAAAATACAACACCTATAGTGATGAGTCTTTGTTTTTACACGAGGCCATACCAGGACACCACTATCAAATATCATTAACACAAGAAAATCAGGCCCTCTCAGATTTCAGAAAAACATTGTGGTACAGTGGTTATGGTGAAGGTTGGGCACTATATTGCGAATCTTTGGGTAAAGAGTTAGGGCTATATACAGATCCATATCAATACTTTGGAATGCTTGGAGCAGAGATGCACAGAGCCATTAGACTTGTTGTGGATACCGGAATGCACACCAAAGGATGGAGTCGTGAGAAAGCAATCCAATACTCTTTGGATAATGAAGCAGAATCAAGAGAAGGCATTATAAGTGAAATTGAGCGATATATGGCTAACCCAGGGCAGGCGCTCTCTTATAAAGTTGGGCAACTAAAGTTGCAACACCTAAGAGCAAAGGCCAACAAACAACTGGGAGATCGGTTTGATATAAGAGAATTTCATAATCAAGTTTTAGAAACTGGTTGCATACCACTGGCCTTACTTGAGGATAAAATTGATCGATGGATTCAAGAGTCTATGTAGGGTGATTTCTGAAATTTTTAGTTTTCAATCAAAATAGTGGCATAAATAATTGCTACATAACAAAAATTAGGTATTTTTGCAGCCAATTAATTTAACCTCTGGCGAAATACGTGCATGTTACTTTGGTTTAACATTATAAATTAATACTATGGAATCGTTAATAAAATTTGTTCAAGACGAATTTGTTACAAAAAAAGACTTCCCAGAATTTTCTGCAGGTGATACAATCACAGTATTCTATGAAATTCGTGAAGGAGAAAAAACAAGAACGCAGTTTTTTAGAGGTGTTGTAATCCAAGTAAAAGGTACTGGACTTTTAAAAACTTTTACAATCAGAAAAATGTCAGGTACTGTTGGAGTTGAGAGAATCTTCCCAGTAAACATGCCTGCGCTTCAAAAAGTTGAGATCAACAAAAAAGGTGCTGTACGTAGAAAACGTATATTCTACTTTAGAGGTCTTACTGGTAAAAAAGCAAGAATTAAAGAGAAGAGATACTAGTCTCCTATCACATATATCAAAAAAAAGCGACTTATTTCAAGTCGCTTTTTTTATGAACAAAAGTTAACAAACTGTGTTTATAACAGGTTGAAAACAAAACACTTAATATATTTTTGCGCTTTTATTAATCGTGTATATTTGATATAGTTAATAGCTTATGCTTTTAAATGTAAAAACACGTTATTAGTATTGCTACTTTTTTTTATTGAGGACTCCCTTCAAAAAGGGTTGAGATAATTTCAAAAAGTAGTATGTGTATTTGTTTTGCTGGTATTATACAATTTGTATTGTTTACCTAAAAAAACAAAACACTCTTTGTAAAATACACGACAATCATGATCTAAGGGTCAATCTGCAGAGTGCTATTTTACACAAAGCCATACCAATGTAGCAATACAATGATATGGCTTTTTTAAATGTTAGACTTCAAACAATTACAATTAAAAAAATATACACTACTAACTTGTGTAAATACAAGCACAATAAGCCACTTACCCTTTTAAAAAGCTACTCAAATTCGTATATTTGCAATCCAAAAAAATAACTAAATGAGTAGCACAGCTAAAATCATATATACAAAAACAGATGAAGCGCCATTTCTGGCAACACATTCTTTTTTACCTATCGTAAAATCATTTACCGCAACTTCTAATATTTCAATACAAACTAGTGATATATCACTTGCATCAAGAATATTAGCAAATTTTCCAGAATATTTAACCCCAGACCAACGTGTTACTGATGCACTTGCAGCACTAGGGCAATTGGCAAAAAGCCCAGATGCCAACATTATAAAACTTCCAAATATTAGTGCCTCTGTGCCCCAACTCCTTGCCGCTATCAAAGAACTTCAAGCAAAAGGATTTGCTATTCCTGACTACCCAGAGCAAGCAGTAACACAAGAGCAAAAGAAAGTCCTGGCAACTTATAACAAAATTAAGGGGAGTGCTGTAAACCCTGTTTTAAGAGAAGGAAACAGTGATCGTCGTGCACCAAAAGCTGTAAAGAATTACGCCAAGAAAAACCCACACAAAATGGGCGCTTGGTCCTCAAGCTCACAAACACATGTAGCTACAATGAGCCAGGGTGATTTTAAAAACAATGAAATCTCAGTTACCATTGAAAAACCAACAAGTGTTAAAATTCAACTTACAGATACATCAGGAGATAAACACCTTTTAAAAGAGAATATCTCACTACTCTCTGGAGAAATTATTGATGCAACAGTGATGCATAAAAAAGCACTACTCAGCTTTTTACAACAGCAAATAAAGGACGCCACAGACAAAGGCCTTTTACTTTCTCTGCACATGAAAGCTACTATGATGAAAGTAAGTGATCCAATTATCTTTGGACATGCCGTAGAGGTATACTTCGCAGAATTATTTGAAAAATATGATGCAGAATTTAACAACATAGGTGTAGATGTTCGAAACGGTTTTGGGGACCTACTAAGTAAACTAGACCAATTACCTGCTACTAAGGTTTCAGAAATTAAAGCAGAAATAGATACTATATATAGTAGGCAAGCAGATCTTGCCATGGTAAATAGTGATAAAGGAATTACAAACCTTCATGTCCCTAGTGATGTTATTATTGATGCTTCGATGCCGGCTATGATAAGAACTTCTGGCCAAATGTGGAATGCAAAAGGAGCACAACAAGATACTAAAGCAATTATTCCAGATAGCAGTTATGCCCCTTTATACCAAGCTACCATAGATTTTTGTAAACAACACGGAGCTTTTGATCCAACCACTATGGGTACAGTTCCAAATGTTGGTCTTATGGCTCAAAAAGCTGAAGAATATGGATCTCATGACAAAACTTTTGAAATATCAACTGCTGGGACAGTTAGTATCATAGACGAGGCTGGAAACATCCTAACATCACACAAGGTAGAAAAAGGAGATATCTGGAGAATGTGTCAAGTAAAGGATTTACCAATACAGGACTGGGTAAAACTAGCCGTATCGAGAGGTAGAGCAACAAACTGGCCTGTAATTTTCTGGTTAGACCACCAAAGAGCTCACGATGCTGCGCTGATAAAAAAAGTGAATACCTATTTAAAAGACCACGACACAAGTGGTCTGGATATAAAAATACTATCTACAGAAAAGGCAACACATTACACACTTGCAAGAGTTAAAAATGGGGAAAACACAATATCTGTAACAGGAAACGTATTACGAGACTACCTTACAGATTTATTTCCAATTTTAGAGTTAGGAACAAGTGCTAAAATGCTATCTATCGTACCCCTAATGAATGGTGGTGGTCTTTTTGAAACAGGTGCTGGAGGTTCTGCTCCAAAACATGTGCAACAATTTACCAAAGAGGGACACCTAAGATGGGACTCTTTGGGAGAGTTTTTAGCACTCGCTGTTTCTTTAGAGCACCTAGGTACTAAATATACCAACAGCAAAGCAATTGTATTATCTGAAACTTTAGATCAGGCAACAGAAAAATTATTAGGAAACAATCAAGGTCCCTCCAGAAAAGTAAATGAGTTGGACAATCGTGGGTCCCATTTTTATCTAGCACTTTATTGGGCAGAGGCTCTAGCTAGTCAACAAAAGGATACTGCTTTGCAAAACCAATTCAAAGAAGCATACTTGCAGCTCCATCAAAATAAAGAGGTAATATTAAAAGAATTATTGGATGCCCAAGGAACACCACAAGACATTGATGGATACTATATACCCACACTTGCTCTTGTTAATAAACAAATGAAACCTAGCGGCACATTTAATTCCATATTAGAAAATATAAATTAAACTTTCGTTAAAGCCTTTAGTCTACATATCTAAAGGCTTTATTTTTGTTTAAAACCAAATCTGTGAAAAATATACTCGCAATACTAATTTTACTGTCAGTATCTGTAATGACTGGTCAAGAAAAATTTACCCTTAGTGGTACAATTTCTGAGGCCCAATCTGGGGAGACAATGATAGGAGTTAATGTACTAATTCCTAGCCTACAAACTGGCGTTGTTACAAATCAGTATGGTTTCTACTCTATCACATTACCCAAAGGAACACACCAGGTCATATATACAAGTCTAGGTTTTGAAAGCTACTCGCAAACCATAACGCTAAACGCTGCTGTAAACAACAGTATTTCGTTGTCTGAAACCACAGAGATGCTAGATGTAGTTATATTAGAAACAGACGTTGAAAAAACAAACATAAAAACCCCTCAGATGAGTGTAACCACACTCAAAGCAAATACAATAAAAAGAATACCAGTGGTATTGGGTGAGGCAGATGTATTAAAAGCCATAACGCTTCTTCCAGGGGTTACCAATGCTGGTGAAGGAGCAAGTGGCTTTAATGTAAGAGGGGGCGCCGCAGATCAAAATCTGGTTTTATTAGATGAGGCAACATTGTACAACTCTTCACACTTATTTGGTTTTTTCTCTGTATTTAATCCAGATGCAATTAAAGATTTAACCCTTTATAAAGGAGGCATTCCTGCTAGATATGGAGGACGTATCGCATCTGTATTAGATATCTACCAAAAAGATGGTAACAAAAGAGCATTTGGAGCCACAGGAGGTATTGGTTTACTGGCCAGTAGATTGCTACTTGAAGGACCTATTGTAAAAGATAAGGGATCTTTTCTCGTTGGTGGTAGAAGCAGCTATGCGCATTTATTTATCCCTTTAGTAGATCCGGGAAATGACAACACTGCATATTTCTATGATTTAAACACCAAACTGAGTTTTGATATAGATGATCAAAATAAATTATTCTTATCTGGATATTTTGGTAGAGATACTTTTGACCTTGGAGATGTTTTCGGAAATACCTTCGGAAACACAACACTAAACCTACGTTGGAATCATTTATTTAATGACACCCTATTTAGTAACCTCTCATTGGTCTATTCAGATTATTACTATGGTCTAGAACTCAAATTTGCAGAGTTTCAATTTGATACTGGCATTAGAAACTTTAACTTCAAATACGATTTAACAAGCTATGTGTCTGATGCAGTAAAATTACAATTTGGCTTTAATAGTATTTATTATAAATTCAATCCTGGAGAAATATTCCCAACAACAGACAACAGCGGTAGAAACTATAAAAAACTAACAGACAAGTATGCCTTTGAAAACGCAGGGTATATAGATGGAACAATTAAAGTCTCAGAAAAATTAAATATTCAGGCAGGTCTTCGTTTATCGAATTTTACAAGGTTAGGTCAAGAATCTCTTAATGTTTACGCCAATGATAACCCAATTATTTACAACCAAAATCTAGGTGTATATCAAAAAGCGACACCTGTAGATACAATTGCTGTTGCAAGAGATGCCTCCATAAAGTCGTTTTTTAACTTAGAACCAAGAGTATCTGCAGCCTATCAAGTATCAGAAAGCTCCTCTATAAAAGCTAGTTATAACAGAACAGCGCAATACATTCACCTTATAAGCAACACGTCTTCTCCCACGCCATTTGATATATATGCTCCAAGTGGTCAATTTATAGAACCCCAACTAGGAGATCAATTTGCTGTTGGTTATTTTAAAGGTTTTGAAAATTTCTCTCTAGAGGCGGAGGCCTATTACAAAGAGGTTAAAAACCGAATTGATTATGTTGACGATGCAGATTTAATTGCAAATGAAGCCATAGAACAAGTTGTTTTAAGTGGACAGACCAGAGCATATGGTTTGGAGTTTTTAGTAAGAAAAACCAAAGGGAATTTGCAAGGCTGGATTGCATACACACTTTCAAAATCTGAACAAAGAACACCAGGAAGAACCGCAATAGAAACAGGTATTAACAACGGGCAGTGGTACAATACAGCCTGGGACAGAACGCATGATTTCTCACTAACGGCTCAATATAAACTGAGTGAAAAATGGATTTTAGGAGCTAATTTTATATTCCAAACTGGGCGTCCTGGCACATTTCCTCAAGGGCAATATGAGTACCAAGGGCAGTTAGTTCCTGTATACCAGGCAAGAAATACAAGTAGACTTGAGAGTTTTCATCACCTAGATATTTCGGCCACC
>ENA-UZWU01000584-UZWU01000584.1-metagenome-genome-assembly--contig:-Day-4--1m-contig-584_pt1 | contig 31030 bp, 25 predicted proteins | sample MGYA00260345_ERZ794905 | MGnify/ENA metagenome assembly ERZ794905
GTTACGCCTTTAGCGCCTGTGGCACCTTTCTGACCTTTATCACCGTTAGAACCTGCTGCGCCTGTCTCGCCTTGAGCGCCCTGAGCGCCTTTGGCGCCAGTTACGCCTTTATCGCCGACTTCGCCTTTTTGACCCTTATCGCCCGTTGTTGTGAAAGATACCACCAATTCGTGACTTGCTGTAGGAAAAGATGATACGCTTGATGAGAGATGAGTACAAGTAAATACATAAAATTTATTACCAGTTGATGCATGAGTATCTTCTTCAACATCAGTGTAAGAGTAAAGGACATAATTTTCAGGATTCGTTTTACTGGATACTCTAAAATGCCCTTTAGTTGTTTGTGTTGAGTTATCAAGAGAATTTAATAATGTTTCAACGTCAGAACCGTCCCCATCGACGCCAGCAAGAACCATCTTAGTTGAATTATTTACAACACCATTGCTACTAAATTTTAGAAATCCATTCCCTGACCACGTTTCTCCTGTTTGGCTTAGATAAATGTAGTTAAGCGTGATTCCTCCGCCAGCACCACCATGATTACCTTTCACACCCCTTGGTACTGATTTCACGAAAGACATTGTGAATGGCTCATCTTCATCAAAGCATCTGCCCAGCGGAGAGGTATCTAAAACGTGAACGACCCTGATACTGAAATATCCATTAGATTCACCTACGGTACTATAACCAGTAGGTTTCTTCTGAATGTCATAAATTACAAAATTCGAAGGATCAGCAATAGTAGCAAGTTTTATTCTGTAATATGAGTCCCCTACCTCTGCATTGGTATCATCATCAAGTGTACGCAAGAATTCTTGAATATCAGTAGTTGCTGATGGGGTTCCGTTGGCGTGAAACGCTGTTGCTGCTTCGTCGTGAAGATATAGCATCTGCCGATTTTCCCATGTGTCATTATTGGGCGTTGTTCCCACCCTAACATAACCCGCATTGTCGACCCCTGCGCCATTGCCAAACTCGGATGAAAATTTATATATGTTGTCATTAGTCTCGAATTCAGAATCGCCGACTTCACCTTTAATCCCACTAGATGAGCCTTGCCATACTCCAGAAGAGTCAATTATTTCTGTACCGCCAATAGAGAGAGAAGATACGTTAGCGCCAACTTCAAATATATCATCACCGCCACGAGAGTAGAGAATTCTATCTGCGGTATTAAGTGCGAGTTCGCCTTCGACGATATTATTTGTATCAGGAACATTGCCAGAGACGGCACTGCGTTTGATTTTTATGAGAGACTTGTCTGCCATATATATGGATTCCTTAGATCATAGCCTTATATAAGGCGCAATAAATATTGGGAAGCTCTGCTTATATAAGCGCTATGAGCTCCCCTTTTTTTTCTATTTATTAGGTGGAGTATGTACCGCCATCAATGATAGCAACAACTTCACCCATAGTGTAACCAGTAGCGGTTGGATCTACAGTTGCTGTAGGTTCAGTTTGTAGTCCTGTATAGAACTTAAACTTGCCACTATCGCTCGCATCTCTGAAGTAACCAGCATACTTATTAGTTGCGCTATCAATATACAACCCATACACGCCAGTATCAACAGTGTCAGCTGCATTGTTCGCACCGAGTTTTAGCGCAGAGTCATCAATGGTTACTGTAGAAGATGAGATATAAGTTTGCGTACCCTCAACAGTCAAGTTGCCGTCAACGTGTACGTTACGAGTGACAGTAAGATCACGAGTAACGCTTAGATCTTGACCGATGGTCACATCATCTGGAAGACCGATGGTAATTCCTGCGGTCTCACTACCAGAACCTGTCACTTCAATTTCATTAGCAGTACCAGATGCTGTAGCAACATAGTTACCAGTGGTATCAGTGCCAAGAGCAACAGAATTTTCAGCAATAGTTGTCGAAAGAGTAACCGCACCAGTACCATCAAAAGAAACCGCAGTAGCAGTAACGTCTCCAGTCAAGCTGAAGTTTTGACCAGATGCTAGAGCAGTAGCAGTAGCAGCATTACCAGAAGTATTAGCGGTAATCGAATCGGCGATAGTTGTAGCGATAGTAACATCTGCGCTACCATTAAAATCGACATTACCAGAAACAGCGCCAGATACGGCAATATTTCTAGAAGTGGTTAGTGTATCAGCAGTCGCACCAGCAACAGTAATAATGTCAGTACCATTGCTTGAGGAATACAATTTCTTGTCTGCTAAGTTAATAGCAAGTTCTGCTTTGGCTAGTTGTCCATCAGCAGGAACCGCACTGGCAGTATCATTATGTTTAATTTTTATTACTGAAGCCATTTGATCAAATCCTGTATTTGTTATTATATTTTATCTGAGACCGCCCTTTCTTGTTGGCGGTACTATTCTTTCTTTATTTATAATAACGGAGTCGCTCACATACTTTTTATAATAATCTATTTCTTCTTGCTTCTTATTTATAACTTCATGCATGGAAGCAACTTGAGATATTACTGATGGTGGAACTGGAATTAATTCGGATCTTGCTCGTTCGCCCTCAAGGGCTTCTGTCAGCATTACAATTTTAGATCTAAGCGCAACTATTATTTTGTTCAATTCCGCTATTTCGCTTTCTGTTTGTTTACTATAAGATTCTAAAAGTCTCTCATCAGTCACTTGTGTATCCACCACCTGTTAAATCACCAAAGGTCGGAGAACCATCATCCGCGACCTGCATTACTTGACCAGAAGTACCTGATGCCTGAACGACCATGCCGTTAGCAGCAGTATACATCAATCCATTTGTTACGAAATTGGTTAATACCAATTGTTCTACAGTAGCACGATCAGAAGCAGTTATAGAATTGAATGTTCGATCAGCTCCGATAATTTGACTTTCAAGGTTCGCAACTTTATCTACGAGAAGTTTTCCGCCAATATACTCAACAGAGACAACTGAGCTGGCATCGTCGGTTTGGCCAATATATAATTTATCTGAGGAGTATGAGTATGCCATCTCACCATTAGCCAAAGAAGATGGTGTATCTGTATCTTGGCTTTTCTTTATTGCTAAGACAACGGTATTGGGCATTAGAAATCACCGCCAGAAAGAGTAACAATTTCCCCATCAACTTGTAGTATACCCTTTAACTCATAACTTTGCGTTTCACTATCGAAAACCAAGACAGAACCATCAGGCGATCCGCTTAAATTTACGTCAGGCAAATCAGATAATTTCCCAGAAGATGCTTTAAATGCGCTAATTGTAACTGGGCTGCCGTTATCATTTAAAACAACTTTTGTTTGACTCGGTGTGCTCAATTTTACATTTAAATCTGACATGTAATCCTCTATTGTGTTACTTGCGGTGTTATTGTCGCAATACCCTCAACAAGTCTTGACCTTTTATCGCCAGAGCTTGTTAATTCTATATCATACACATATCTACCAGCTGGTATTACCTCAGTTACTGTTCTTGGCAGAGAAGCTGTTACTAATCCCTTAGACCTATCTGCGCTAAATGATATAACGAAATCCGCAGTAGCAGTAGAAGATGTATAGTGCTTTCTTATCTGACCAGCTGCAGTATAACCTGTCAAGTCAGTTAATGTTCCGTCATCATTAGTGACAGTCAAAATTGTACTGAAGTCTGTACCTTGATCAATTAGTATATTAGCCTTTGCGCCCATAAGTTACCCCTTCAGCTCCTCAACCATCGCTCTCAGTTCTTCGTTCTCTGCTTTAAGTTCTTTGATCGATTCAATGAATAAGGCTGTTAACTGATTATAATCCACTGTTTTCATTTCTTCATCACTATCTAATCTACTTCTTTCTTTAACAGCCGAAGGTAATACTTTCTCAAGTTCTTGCGCTATCAAACCAGCAGATTTTTTACCGTCTTTTTTCCATTCAAACGTAACACCACGCAAAGCACAAACCTTATCAAGCGCACCATCAACTACTTGTATATTTTCCTTTAACCTTTCGTCTGAAGGCAGGGAAGTGGCCATGGCGATTACATCATTGTCTACGAATAAGTCTCCGCCATTGTCGAGAGACATTTCATGACCACCGCCAGTAAACCACTTGATTACATTACTATCATAGAAAGTATATGTGTCATTATTTCCGACATATACATCTTGATCGCCAGCAGTTCGTCTGTCATTTTTAAGAGAAACGCCCAGTCTAAAGATTGAGCTTATTCCGCTACCAACAGTGGATGCGTCTATTTGGGTGCCAGTTCCATCACCAATATAGAAATTACCAGTTTCTGGAGTAACCGAAGTGCCACCTGTCTGGTAGCCAAATTTAGTAGTCGGTAAGTATATAGTATTGAGCGCAGGGTTGAAATCTGGATCGTTTGTCGTAGATGTCGAATTGATACGACCGAACGTCTTAGAAGCAAAATACAATCGACGTTCATCCGTGGCATCAGTCTCACTCCAATCTTCACCCACGGTAAACGTAGCGGTTTCAGAAACACCAGTGGCATTATAATAGCTATCATAATTACCACCTTTCTTTACCGTGAATGGCATAATATAGCGACCATCAATATCTACGTTGATGTCAGTATTAGCACTCGCAGTACCAAAGTTATCATTAAACCTAATTGAACCAGTAGCATCATTGAAAGTAACCCCATCCGTATTCAGATATCTAGAGATAAGAGTAGAACCATCTGTCTTGAGGTTAGCTCCAAGCGTGCCATAATCATGAGCAGTTGAACTGTGATTGTAGAACACCACCTTATCTTCAGTAGGAACTGCTGGTAAATCAAGCACACCTTTAGCGCCTTGAGCGCCTTTAGCACCGTTAGCTCCAGGTTCACCTTTCGCACCAGTTTCGCCTTGACCACCATTGGCACCATCAGCCCCATCAGCTCCAGGCTCGCCTTTAGTACCATCCACACCGATAACGCCATCAGATCCAGGTGCACCTTTCGCACCAGTTTCGCCTTGACCACCATTGGCACCATCAGCTCCAGGCTCGCCTTTAGTACCATCCACACCGATAACACCATCAGCGCCATCTGCGCCAACTTCACCTTTCTGACCTTTCTGACCAGCTGCAGCTACGTTAGCGATAGATGCCTTTCTTAGTTTATTGTCAGTTCTAGAATGGTCATATAATAAGACATAATCATTGTCGGCACTTACCGCTGTTGTTTCTGCCCTGTTGGATATCGAATCCGCATTTTCGGTTAAAATGTCATAAAAATTGACATTATTAGATGATAATTGCCATCTACTATCAGCAGGAGTTGTTGTATTCTCATTCCAATGTAAAACAGCATTCGGCTGTGCGCCACGATTAATAGTAAGCCCAGAGTCCTCAGAGGGCTGATCCTCTTCACCGACATCACTATTCAGCAAAAGCATATTGTCAGCAATATTAACTTCAGTTGTATTGACGGTAGTTGTAGTCCCAGAAACAGTCAAGTTACCAGTAATTACAACATTCTCGCCAACAGATAATTGACCTGCTACCGAAACATCATCAGGCAATCCAACAGTAACCGTACCAAACGAACGGCTCACGTTCACTTCGTTTGCTGTACCAGATATCCCCAAAACAGCGCCAGTGGTGGCATTTTTCAACTTAACCCAACCGTCAGTTACACTGAAATCATCAGATTTAAATGAAGCCAGACCAAGAACATCATCCCCAAGCGCAGAAGTCGCTACAGCTTGAGTAGCTGGCAAATCAACATCAAACTCAGTAGTGTCAGTTGAAGTAATCCTAAGCGTACTGTTAGCAACAGTATAACTGAAGTCGCTCAACCCAGCAATAGTATTATTTGATATTGCTGTAATTAAACCTTTAGAATTTACTGTAATAGAAGGAACTACTGTAGAACTACCATAAGTCCCAGCATCTCCAACCAAATTGTCCGAAAGTTTACCGCTTGCGATAGTGCCTGAGCCAATTCTACCTACTGCCAACTGCCCTGAAGCGTTGAATAACTGACCGCCTGAGTGGGTAATAGTACCTTTGAGTGTGCCATCAATATCAATATTATCGGTGAGAGCGTCGCCAATAGTCACGTCACCGTTCAGTAAAGAAGCACCTGAGACAGATATGCTACCAAAAGCACCTGCCGATTCAGTAGTAACCCCGCCAGGAATTGTCACTTGATCTTTAAATACAGTGTTCGCATATACCGTAAGAGTTGACAAAGCCCCACTTTCCCACAAGGAACGTCTAACTGCTTCATCAGTTTCAGCTGTTCTATCGGTTCCGAAAGTAACTTGACCATTAGCAGCGAATGCGCCAGATTTGAAGTTAACAGTGCTATTTGCGGTTAAAGTTGTAACTTCAGTGCTTTGTAGGTTAGCACTACCCTTAATGATCGCATTACCATTAGCAGTCAACGTTGTAGTTGTTAGCGCATTAAGAGAAGTAGCCCCATCAACGTCTAGGGTTGATTTTAAATCAACAGCTCCATTGGCGGTCAACGTTGTCGCTGTTACAGCATTAAGAGATGTGGCGCCATCAACATTTAGGGTTGATGTAAAGTCTACAGCACCATTGGCGTCTAGGGTTGTAACCTCAGTGCTTTGTAAATTCGCACTACCTTTGATTATTGTATCGCCATTAGCAGTCAACGTTGTAGTTGTTAGCGCATTAAGAGTCGTAGATCCGTCAACATTTAGAGTTAAGTCAATGTCAGCATCACCTTTAACTCTAAAGCCACTATCAACCGTAGTGTCACCTTTAACGACCAAAGTTGATTCTAAATCAACAGCTCCATTGGCGGTCAACGTTGTAGTTGTTAGCGCATTAAGAGTCGTAGATCCGTCAACATTTAGGGTTGATGTAAAGTCTACAGCACCATTGGCGTCTAGGGTTGTAACCTCAGTGCTTTGTAAATTCGCACTACCCTTAATGATTAAGTTGCCATTAGCAGTTACATTAATCGCATCAAGGTTGTGTAAGGTTGACGCACCATCAACATCTAAGGTTGAATTTAAAGTAGTAGCAAGATCAACATCTAAGGTTGAGTTTAAGGTAGTTCCACCATCAACATCTAAGGTTGAGTTTAAGGTAGTTCCACCATCAACATCTAAGGTTGATTCTAAATTTACTGCACTATTAGCAGTCAACGTTGTAACTGTTAGACCATTTAGCGTTGACGCACCATCAACATCTAAGGTTGAATTTAGAGTAGTTACTCCATCAACATCTAAGGTTGAATTTAGAGTAGTTACTCCGTCAACATCTAAGGTTGAGTTTAATGTAGTGGCGCCATCAACGTCTAAGGTCGATTCTAAATTAGTTGCACCATTAGCGGTTAGAGTTGTGGTAGAGGTAGAGTTTAAAGTTGTTACACCGTCTACATTTAAACCGTCAGCGAAATGAGCATTACCATCAGAATCTACTGTAGCTACAACAGTATTACCTGAGTCAGTTATCACAAGGGCAGAGTCACCGAAGGTGTCAACCAGTTTAATGTATAAATCTGAATCGCCAGTAAGGGCAGCGCCAGCCAAGTAGACAGAAACATTATCGTTATTACTTTGACCGCCAGAGAAAACTAAATGCGGTGAATCACCATCATCTCTAAATGCGGTATTACCGCCAGCCAAAGTTAAATCATTATGCGTCAATTCAAAAGCATGATCGCCTTGTAAATCTCTTAGTTTGAAGTCTTTGAAGTGCGGTTCATTGTTCTGTTCTATTCTTAATACTTGACCATCCGAACCACCGCCAACACGTATCTTTTCAATACTAGGCAAGATCATTCTATTCTCACCAGTGATTGTAAAGTTTACATTAGAAGTAAGCGTCGCATCAGAATCTACTGTAAAGTCGGAAACTGAAGATACAATCGTCGTATTAGAAGTAATAGATATTGGACCTGGATCGCCAACTATACCGCCACTCAGAATTGGTGTCGACAAGTTGCTTGCTGAGAACTGACCGTTGACGTGACCGTCACCAGTAGCAGTACCGCCACGAGCAGTTTGACCAGCCCCTGAAACTGTAACTACGTTATTACTAATAACAGTAGCAATAAAGTTTGTGTTTAATCTCCAAGCATCAAAGCTATTCAGGAGTTCGGTATTTGCAACAGTAACTGTCATTTGAATTCTCTTTAAGTGGTTTTACTTATTTATTAAAGTTGTCAGCATGCTTTTTATGTCATCGATATCTGATTTTAAATTTTCAACTTCTTGTTTCATTTTATCGGAACTTGCCTTTCTAATCTTCAAAGCATTATATTCATTCGTTTCTCTATCATTAACAACATATATCATTCCAGTATCTATGTCCTTCATCAAATCAGGTCTTTCAGCAACCTCAACTAATCTACTCACTATCCACCTATACAATTTCTATAGCGGTTTTATGACCGATACAGTCTAAGTCAAATATTTCTGGGGCATATGACGTTCCGGCATTTTCAGGTTTTGTAAATACTATCTTAACTTGGAAGTCATCGATACCATGGTGCACCGATCCATCAGAAGATCTGTAAGACAATACATTACTATTAGCGGAATTCATTCTCAACAAATTAGTTTGAGATAAGAATTGTTCTCCTGACGTATTCGCTACTGGGGCAAATACTATATTCACCTTATCATTGCGTTCGCCCAAAACTGATCTACCTGAAGCGCTACCACGAAGCAACGTATAGTCTTTATCTTGTAATTTTTCTGGGTCACCGTCATTCTTGGCTCTGATATACGCATATATAGAAGAGCCATCTGGGTAGTATGCGCTACCATGAATGATTAATCGATCAGAAGATTCTCCTGTTTTAGCGTTAGTAGCACGCAACGTTCTTGACACATATCTTGCAGCACTTTCACCAGCAGGAGAAACTTCATTAGCGTTTGTGGCATTAATTCTTTGTCTTTTAGCAACAAGAGTAAGGTCGTCTAGAACTACAGAAGGAGACACGTTCTTATTAGTTGTTGACATAATCCCTTTAATTTGAAGAGATTTGAATGATTGGTTAGATCTACTGTATATTACTTGTCGATCTTTACCAAACTTCACTATTCTGTTTCCGTTTATTTCTTCCCAATCAGAAGCAAGGGAAACTGTACCAGCCTTTGTCGATTTGATATACCACTTCAATTCTGTATCATGATCAGACACGAATGGTATTCTAACATCAATTTCATCAATCGTTGGGTTTACGACAGATTCAACTTTAGCGCTAGCACCGAAATCTTGACCACGAATAAAGTCGCCTGCTTTGAATTTGTTTTCCGTAGATGAATCAGCTGTTGATCCTCCTAGACGTATTCTACCAAAGTCAGTATTAATAAAGTTAGTAAAGCCAGAGCATGTATTAGCAGCGAATGCAGTAACGGTGCCAACTTTCGTTGATCCAACATACACGTTAGCTCCTGCTTCATAGGCAAAGCTTCCCGCAGCGTCTAGTTTTACGACAGCATCACTAATATTGTCATCACTAACAACGCTTCTAATAGTTCCGTTAGCGAATTCAGAATCAGAAACTCTAGCCCCATCCCTTGCTGCAGCCGTTTGGTATACAGTACCAACAGAAACATTATGACCTTGTTCATACGCAATTGATAGTATGGACTCGCCCATAACTTGCTCATCAAGTTGGAAGCCTGTAGTTCCAGTCACGTGTGGTGGTCTAATATCTGAAATATTAATAAACTCTAATTCATCATTCTGAACAATAAAGTCTGTAGTAGATTCAGTTTCATACTCTAATGCGTGTAAATTCATTTTTAGAGTTTCGTTTTTCAGTTCGTGCCACACATTACCTGAAGATGATCCATACAACCTACCAACTCCAGGGTCAAAATAAGCATTAATATTTGAGTTGATATCACGAGTATTAGTCCTAGCCGTCCAAACAGTAAAGTCGCTATCGTCTTCACTTGGCACCAGAGTCAATGCATATGTGGTATTGTTCTTTAAAATTATGGCATCACTAAACGAAAACCTAGTCGCCGACGAAGCGGTAGAGGAAACATTTACGCTATTTCTAAACACCTTCCCGCTTTGGGCTAAGACTTTATCAGTAGGAATACCATTCTTTCCAGTTTCCCTAATCTGAACAATCATGTGAGCGCCTGACTTTGCTGGTCTTCCAGAGAAGTACAGGTCTAAGAACTTAATCCTAACGCCATCAATATCATTCTTAAGGACAGTGAATGACTGCGACATATAGTCTGGGAACTCTGCGTCAACTTTTGTTGTAACAATTGTAGTTTTGGTAGAATCTGCTGCTAGTTCTGTTAAACTAATATTAGAAGTTTGTTTAACGTCGCTCTGTTTGAATCCTACTTTGTTCGATGGAAAGTATAGGTATTGACCGCATCTTGTTGTTGCTCCATCCTTACCTGAACTCACGCCATTACCATTTCCGCCAGAAGGTGGCGCAACATCACTGACTTCTAATAGGTGCTTCAATCCCCGAAACTTCATATCATTATCATTAGGGATCTTATAGTTAAATTCAAGGTCACCGTTAGCATCAGTAACAAGTTTGGTGCCATACGCATTTCCTGGCATTCTGCAATAATTACTTAAATCTCTACCATCAAGGCGTGGCCAAACTCTTGTGCTCGGCTTCATACCAGAACAATTAGCGGTTCGTTTAGTGTGCGCTTTAATCTCATAATCGTTCGTTCCGTTTTGATATCCAGAAACGTCAGAGTACTCGGCAAGACCAGTATAGTCTATGCCTGCTGCCTTGTACTTCTCCTTCAAGATTATTGCTGTAGCAGATGCTTGTGTAGCGACGCCCATAAAATTTATTCCTATATTTTTCTAATATTTATACGTTAAAAATGCCAACCGCCAAAGTTCCAGCTCCAGTGACTCCATGTAAATCCGTACCCGAGTCCGCCATAAGAGTAATTCGTTGTAGAGGAAGCAGGCTTAATTACTGGAGTCGATGGCGTTGGTTTTGGTGGCGCTGGCGCAACAATAACATCGACAATTTGTTCAATTGCACAAACAGGGTGATCGGAAGTCATTTGCCCATTATACAACTTGGCTGGGGCTGTACTCTTAACACTGACCTGCCTTGGTTGAGTAGCAAACGCCTGTTTAACAAAGACATCGCTCCCAGTAGGTATCAGGGTCAAAACGGTATTTGATACCATCGCAGAGGTAAACGACTCAGGGTCTAATTTTACTTCTACATCTTCAAGAGTCGGTATAACACGCAAAGGGTCTCTGGTAAACGGGTAATCCGAACTCCTCATTGTATTTTCAATAACAGGTTCCGCAGGAGGATCTACTATAATACTATCCTTTGGCGGTTCTGCGCAATTTAATGGATCAAAATCAGTAAGTACGCTTCTTGACAATGCTTGGATTTCTTTTGTATTTAACTGAATCAACTCACGTTGATGGGCAACTTCGTCTTCAATGCGCCTCATATCTGCCATAGTCAATCTTCTGTTGTCAGTGCGATTAACTATAACCTCATATTTTGGTCTACCGTAATATGCAGCTGCTGATGGAGATAATGAGGGATATGGCGGAATAAATATTTCCGCAAGGGTCATTGAATTATCATCTTCTTGAGGAAGCATCGGGTTATCGTCAGAAGCGCCTTTAATGACACGAATTTCACCAGTAGAACGCATCACCACTAAATCAGCCCTTGGTAGATACCTTTCAACATTTGTCTGGAAGTTCTCATCAGGGGTTGGGAAAAAGCTACCCTCTGAATCTATATCATATGTTGACGGAGATGATGGGTTGGATGGAGCTGTTCCTGTGGTTACAGGCGCACAAGTGTTCGCCTTTAATGGTCTGAAGTCAATTGAATCTCTGAGGTCAATCACCCCACCGCTAGACCTTTCATATAACGGAACTTCGGGAGTGGTTATTTTACTAATGTCGTCTGGATTAGCATCATCAACAGGATATGATTCAAGAGTATAATATCCCAAACCAGAAGTTCTATCTGTAGTAAAGTGGCTAAACTTAACAATAAGGTTTTCGTTTTGAGTATCTATATCACTTGTCGTGTTCTTAAACAGCCTTGCTCCGCCATAAAACGAATCTCTCTGCCCATTATCCAATGTAAAGTGAGAAGTAATGTTTTCACCTATGTTAGCGACGTCAGCATCAGTAGACCTATAAACCCCCTCTAACTTAAATACATCAGGAACACCTAGATCCCATGGACCCAGATTGAGATTAGTGGCAGTTGCTGTATTAATGTGAACATGTTTAGATGCTTGTATTTGTTTAGCAGCAGGAGTTGATGAGGAACGCAATACATTATAATAAACCGTGGCAGCCATAGACTGACCGAATGATTGCCCTAAATCTATAGACATCGACGAAGCGGTGACACTAACAGAACCGCCTTGCGCCCAATCCCAAACTTGACCAGTCGCAGTGGTTGTGCCTGAATCATCTCTTTTAAATACAATAATAATATTAACTTTATCTACACTAGAAAGATCGCCAGTATCGTTAAATGAGTGAGAACCTCCAGCTGGTGGAGTTTCTAGCGCAACTGTAGCTGTACCATCATCGGCTATCGTAATATTTTGTTCTTCCCTGTAAACATACTGCGACGAAGATAGTGATTTAACGCCAGCGCTTTGTAGAGGGAAAACTAGGTTTAGTAGATTCGAGTCCTTGAGTTTAGCGTTACCGTTCTCTGTTACAATGTTGGCAAATGAACTTTTACCAGAACCCATTGAGTCTACAATAACCAAAGACTTGGCATCGGCTTGGAATGATTTTCCAGAATTCATTTTTATATCATAAAGATATATTCTATACTTTCCTTGCTCGTGATACTCAAAGCCACGAACTCTAGCTGTACCTACTGCGCTTCCTTCTATATTTGTATCTGCGCCACCAGCTGAGCCTGTAGCTTGACCTTCGTCGCGCAGAGTTACCAAATCAAATTCTTGGGAACTAAATGTACCGAATACGTTTTGGCATATAACATGGTTGCCTATAGATTGCCCAACAGTAACTGCTTGCCTTATATCTGTGTCAGTAGCTTTATCAATTGCTTTTTTATCAGCTTTTACTAATTCAGTTCTGTATCCCCTGACGTAGCCAGTAGAAGGTTCTGTTTGAATAACCAGTAAACTATTATCGCCAGCAGTATCAGAACCAGTTGCCCCATAAACACCCTGATTAACATCACTTCGTAAATGCTCATGAACCGAAACATTAAAAGGGTCTAGAGCATAATTTCCTGATTCCTCATATGTTCTTAGTGCTAATTCATCTTCAAGGTCACCATAACTTGTTTCATATCTTCTGGTTATGATTCCGTCTTGGACATCAGCAACAACAAAGAAGTCTTCAGTATTTGCGGAATTTATATCTCTGGTCGCGATTTTAGTTTCAATTTTTAAACGAGAAGCTCCAGGAGCAGTGAAGTTTGTTGCCCCTGTAGCATTATCGAGTAGTGAAGAATCTTGGTTAGAATCAATAATACTCTCTACGGTTTCAAACCCAATTTTCACCGTTGGTTCTGTGGTATATTTGCTAACCACGCCAACTTGTTCTCGAGACCTTATGAAGTTACCCTTGTGATAAACAACGCCCTCAGAACAAGATACGCCTAAACCAATACCAGTAGAATTAGATGGTATAGACTTAGCTGTAACAAGAACAGCGCTATCACTATTTCTTGTAATTGTTAGCGTTTCGTCATTAGCAAATGTTTTCGTTTCTTGGTCAGTACCTGAGTTTGTATATGAAACAAAAATCGTAAGGAAGTCTGGGTCTGCGGATTCAGAACCCTCAACAGCATAAAGCAGTCTAGCTGTAACGCCAGTCGTTGCCCCTGTTACTGTTGCGTTTTCTATTTCAGCATTAGCGTCAAAGAAACTTCCCAAAAGTATTGGGTTCAGATTGGTTGGGTTTCTATCTTTTAATTTTACAAACGACCACTTCTCTGGATCTACAGCGCATCCATTAATGATAGTTCCGTTGTGGAGGAACTCGTCACCAAACCTCTCTATCTGATTCTGCAGAATAGACTGGATTTGAGTAAGCTCTCTAGCTTGAACAGCATATCCAGGTCTAAAGAGAATACGATGAAAGTTTTTTTCTTCGCTATAATCATCAAAGTAAGGACTTTGGTTCAAGTTGGTTTCTAATGACGCCATTTATAATACCTTTAAAAATCTAGTATGACTTTAATATCTTCTAATTGATCGGGGTCTTTTGTTACTTTTTCTATATTCTCAACATAGAGAACGTTTCCGGAAAACGTATTAGCTTCTGGATACACATAATCTTCAATGACAGCTACCTTTTCTTCACTACCTTTCTTCAAAATAGTATCATCTTTGGCGAACGCTATTCTGTCACTATTGCTTTGTACACTATTTAGGTAAATTGTATAGAAAGATGTGTCGTCTTTTATTTCATCATCTCGAATATAAATTATTTGAGCATTAGCGCCCTGTAGCGCATTTCTCATAGCATTATCTTCTCGGTCTTGCGGCACCAATTCGGTAACAAACTCTAGAGTACCCAACTCCGCAGCCAATCTCATTCGTTCGTTGGTGATTATGTCATCAGCATATAATGGGTTAGTCGGAAAGTCTCCATCCATATTTTCATATGAAATTGTCGCACGATGAGAGAATCGTAAAGTGCTTGGGCTATTTGAAGTATTTGCAACTGATTCAACCGCCACTGGTTCATTATTTGAGTTGACCTTTAGAATTGGATCCTGGAGTATTGAAATCGTTCTGAACTCAGTATTCGCTGGGATATATCCTCTACCTGTTGAAGAGACCCCTTCGCTGCCTTGGAACTTAACATTAAGCATGAGTTTGTCGCCACCGAGTTCTGAGATAGAATCAGCACCGTGGCCACCTTTAGGCGAGATTATCGCATTGGCAGTTGCGCCAGTTCCTTGTCCGCCAGAAATATAAGATTTAGCTCTAGTATAATGCGAACCGACACTTATTACACTGACATTAGCAACAGTTCCAGTCCCAGTATGGACTTTAACATATGCTTTGGCGCCAGAGCCGTCTCCAATAACAGTAACTGTTGGTGAGATTATAGCAGTAGACGTTTGGTCTGGGGTTGTGGTAAATGCGCTATTAACTGTTACTGTTTTTGTTTCACCAACATAATCCGTAATTCTTCTAAGTTGACCTGAACCTGTTCCCGACTTTATGTAAATGCTCGAACCGCTATAGAAATCATCATTAGTTGATAATGACCCATACAACCCCGAACCTAAACCAGAGAACCTTAGCGTAGTATCTGTAGCAGCCTCTACATCAACGTTGTCTATTTGATAATACCCAGAACCAATAACACCTGTTTCTACGATTTCAATAGAACCATTAACAGCTCCATTCTGAACTGCTGCTTGCCTAGTTTGCTCCGGAGTGCTATCTGGATTGGTTAGAGTTTTGACTGGAATATGACTCGTCGTCATAAACTTCTCAGCATCGCCCAAAGAAATACTATACATATATTTCCAAGTATATCCATCGGAGAGGGTTATAGAAGAAGATGTAAACCCTGTCGGCTTAACTATAGAAGCTATTCCTTTGTTATTGTACAAACACTTATATACATTATACTCATCAGTCATCACATAGAAATCAGTATCATATAAATTTCTAACAGTATCTTTATACATTGGATATACGCTGCCAGAAACCCAGTCAACTCTTCGGGCAACATGAGAAACGTCACCAGAAGATATTTTCTTACCGCCAATAAAGTTTCGGTAAGGATATAATTCTGAATCCTGTCTAGATGGATGTATAGTATTTTGAGTAGGCTCGTTTTGCCACTGATTGCTATGCCCCAATACAGCATATAATATTGTTGATTGCTTTTCTGATGTTGTGTCTACCTTCTGGATTTTCTCTATGAAAGCCTTAGCAGATGCTATTGATAATTCTTTAGTTGCGTATCTGTACGTTGCCATTAGGTTATTTCACCTGTCCTATAATAGATTTTAGCATTACTAATTGCATTGCCATTCCATGCAATCTTAGCAGTTGCGGTTGTGTCATTTGTTACACTATTTAGTGGAATATTTATGTAGTTATTTTCAGAAACTTCTACAATCATAGAATTAGCGGTGCCGAAGTGAGAATCAAATGTAGTATCAGTTCCAGTTATACTAGAACTATCTTGGGGAATTGAAATGGTACCAGCAGACTTAATCATCGTAGTATTCTTTCTTGAAGTTGATATATCAATATTAACATTTGAATGTAGCTGGTACTTACCGAACAACGATTGCCCAGCAGGGTGTACCAATTTTAAAGCAATATCTCTGTACCTTTCAACAGCTAATGGGGCAATAACTTGGTATGAATATTCTTGATAATATTTACTATCTTGGATATATCCCCTCTTAGTCGACACATGGCTTCTGGAAGTAGCATAGTATCCTTGAGAGTTAGCGACGCCAAGTAACGACAAGTCAACGACAGCTTGCGTTGAATTGGTTCTTCCTGAATCTTTGACACGAACTCGCTCGCCCTGAGTATATGAGAACCCTGCATCTATAACCCTAAACCCTGTCGCAGTACCATCAGCACCTACCCTCGCATCAACAACAGCATTTTTACCCAATACTCCCTCGTCCACAATCTTAACTATCTTAACAGTTTCAGATGAATCGGCTGTTCTAGAATCAAGAGTTCCTGGAATATATTCGCTTCCATAATGCTCTAATGTTGCAGTTGCATTATTGGCATAGTAGATATTTCCCGGATCTCTTTGTAGGAACTGCTGCCAACACCTAACAACAGTATGCCACTTTCCATCTGATTGCTGTACAGAATCAGCAACGTGCTTCAAGTCGCCACTAGCTGAACCTTGCAACAACTTATCGTTTGAATCTGTAGTAGCTGTTAAGTCGGAATCAGTCTCTAAGGTCACATATTGCTCACCGATACCCAACGTTGATATATTTGGTTCTATTAATTTAACATCAGGAGCTACACTAAATCCTGAACCACCAACCCTATTAGAAAGGTTCTCGATTGTACCGAAAGTAGTTTCTTTAAAAATAATACAGTCGCCGATAGCCATATGTATATTTTCAACATTTGTATTTGAAGTATATGCAGCGGTTGCTACATTAGCGATGACTGTAGAACTACCCACCACTTTTATTCCATCTTCTTCTCTAAATGGAACAATCGGTCCAATATCGAACTGATCAGTTAGTTGAGATGTACTGTTAGCTGAGATCATAACAGAATATAGATCACGAACTTCAGCAGTTCCCTCTGGGTCGTGCGTATATGCGTCAGTGGCTTGTGAGATAATTTTCTTAACAACGCCAAAACTATAGTTCCCAGCTTCATTAGAATTTACCGATACAAACTCATCACCCTCGCTAATAACAACACCATCAGCAACACCGATATCCAAAATATGACGACCAACAGCATTAGAACTGAATGATGTTACAGTACCGATAGATTCGTCACTATCGCTGAACCCAAGGTGGATCGTATCATTTGTATCAAAATTCTTATAGGTGTCTACTTTCAATACGGTGGCACCGTCAGTACCAACCAGAATACTAGTAACGTGTCCGTTGGCGCCAGTGGATGATCCATACAAACTTGAATTTAATGGTACCAATTTGGTATTGGCAATAACAATAACAGCATTTGCGTTAGTGAAAAAATCCTGATTTGTTTCTATTTCATTTTGTTCTTGGAATCCATAATTGGGTGAACTCAATAAAGTATTTGCAAAGGTGTTCATTAAGCCAGTATTAGCATCTCTAAACACTGTTTCTGGATAATTTACATTAGGCGCTTCCTCGCCAAATATTGTTGGTTTGCCGATAAGGTCTGTGTTCATGTAGATAGCAAACCTATCACCAATATCAGGTAGATCTACAGTGAAGCTGGCAGGGGTTTGTCCATCACCACCTGTTATCGATACTTGAGTTTCGCCTTGATCTGGTCCATTTGCTGAACTTGTATACCCCGAACCGCCATCTTTCAAATCAAATGTTATCGCACCACCTAGATCAACCGTGCCAGTTACAACAACTTTACCAAGATCCCCTGCCTTATCAGAAATTATTTCTACTACATCGCCTTGCTGATATTCGCCACCCGCATTGATAATTTCTAAAGATGTTATGCCAACTTCAACCTTTGGGGAATATGTATTCGCAGTCAGTTCTTCGCCAGTTAATTTAATCGGTTCGTTTTGTTCAAATTTACCAACAACATTAGAAACCATAATCTGCATAACATCACGGCTACGAACAACTCGACCAACAACATCTTCAACAAGCGCCCGTGCTCCAGAAAATCTACCCTGTATAGTTCTGCCGATCAATTCATACGCACGAGTATCATAATTTGTCACAAGGTATCTGTCTAATCTCCAGTCACCATCAGACAACTTTAGCATCTGCTCAGAAGGGTAATTTATATCAATGTCTTCATTATAAATTGCTCTAAATAATAATCTATAAGAAGCTTCCGTTCCTCTTGCTATATTGAAGTTCTTAACATACTTAGCCATCACTCGCTTATCACCAAGAACATCATGAGGAACTGATGGTAAAAGAGTATCTTGGAAATAATCAAGATACTCATCAAGAGTTGTGTTTATGTCTTTATAGTCTTCAAGGTTTTGTATGGCGTCTGTGAGTTTTCCGTTTTGTTCTAGGTACTCATAATATGCCTCGATAAACGTAAGGAAATTCTGACCCTCTTCTTTATAGAAGTCAGGGAATTGGTTCTTTACGAGGCTTGATAGTTTTGCCTTTATCATTAGGTTTGCTCACCAATTACATTAACGATTGCGTCTGTAGGTTCCATCAATAAAACTTGCTCCCTAACTGGGGTGACATCCAAGTTCTCAGGAGTAACCGTTATCTTCAGTTCTAAGTCAGCATATGCAGTAAGAGCAAAGTTGGGTAAGAAGATTCGACCACTAGTATAGTCTATCGTGCCAGCTGAGGAATCAATAACAACAATCTTATTATCATCAGTGTATCTGAATATCCTCACGACTCCCAACCCATCATCGTCAAGATTAGATACAAATCCGCTGTACGTGAACTGTGAAGATGATAGTGTAGATCTTCTTATTGGATTATTAAATAGAACTTCGACGGAAGTGACCGATTCCGTGTCTGGAGTTATTCTTTTTTGCATCTTTATCTTAGCATCATTATTTAGAATGTACCCACCAGCAGCGTTATCTAGAGTTCGTACAAATCTAGAGTATCTAAATTTATTACCAAACCTCTGAAGATTGCTTTCTGCATAAGATTCAATTTGAGATCTTATGTCAGCTTCTACTGCAGATTGTGTTAGTGATGATTTAGTTAGATCATAATATGTATCAACTCTTGGGATTAAGTATGTATAATCACCATTAATAATAACTGGGTCCACAGCAAGAGGAGTTCTATCAGAGATGGACAATCTTAACGCAGATTTACGATTAGTAGTCAAGAACTTCTCATTAAATGGTTTGGCGGCAATTAAGACCTTTCCGTTTTGTGGTGGGCTTGCTTGTTCCCCGCCAAAGGCAACTACAGATTGCAAGTCAGCATTCTCGCTCAACAATATTCTTTCGTAATCCCCAGCAACTACCGCTCTATTCTGAGTCTGATAATTTCTTGGGGCTGAGAATTTTATTGAACTTACATCTTCTTGACCTCTGCCACCATTAGCTTTAGAAACAACCGATGTTATTGTTGCGCTATCATAATAAATGCCAATGTTTATTGAGTCTACGCTAAATGAAGAAGCGCCATTAGTTGCGTCTGCATTATTGACAAGATATTCAACAGTAACAATATTACCAGCCTTAATAGCCTTGCCTAAAGAACCTGACCCAAATATAATTTCATATTTCTTATCTGCAGATTCCTCGATAAAATATATAGCAGATGTTGAAAATACCTGATTTATATTAGATGCCAACTTGAACTCAGTAGTAGTGTCATCAGATGCTGATTCTTGAACCTTTACCGTGATGCTACTGGTGTCCACTCCAGCGTTTGGTATAATGTACCGAACAGGGTTAGATGCGCTTGCGGTCCAGCTATGAGAAAGTGGCTCGCCTTCCTTAATTGATATTGTTTTACTGAATGCGCCCGATATATCGGCATCAACTTTTTCAGCTTTAGGAGTCACGAAAGTGTAAGTCACATCATCAACGGTAGAAGTGAACTTTGAGTTCTTGGGAATAATTAACTGAGCTATCCCAGCAGGAACGCCTGAGAATTTGACATTAACTTCAGCAGTAGCACCAATAGATGAAACTGGAGTATATCCCAGCTCTTTCGCCCTTGACACAACAGAATCTCTTTGTTGAGCTGTATCCAAAAACATCTCATTAGCAACCATATTCAAATAGTATGCATTATAGTGAGTATTATATGACAATACGTCTAACAGAGTTGACATCACAGAACCTTCGAAGTCATAATCCTTCAACGATGTTTGTGATGACAAATATGTTTTTAGGTTTGACCTTATATCGTCAAAATCTAGTTCTGAAACTTGTAAGTATGTATTTGCTGACATTTACCTAACTCTTTCTAAGATTACATCCAGAACCACTGGGTTCGGATCGTTTATTATCATGAACGCTACTGAAACTATAAGTGCGTGCATATCTTGTTTTTCTTCAACCAAAACACTTACGATATCAGCTCTTGGTTCATGGTTCGCTACAGTTTCCCTAATAGCACTTTCCATCTGTTGCTTTACGGCTGGAGTAAATAATTCAAATAAATAGTAGCGGATACCGCAGCCAATGTTTGGTTTGAAGGGTCTGTCGTAATAATCTGTAAGTATGAGTGACTTAACCGACTGCTTTACAGCATCACGGTTTACCTTTCGCGAAACATTTCCAGTGATCGGATGAGCAAAGAACCCCAGATCGACGTCACTGTATATTTCTTTCTTTTTTGTTTTCGCACCAGTTGTGGCCATTTATACCCTACTTTGAATTCTTAGATTCTTGAATTTCTTTTCTTCGATCTTTACAGTGCTTGCTTATTTCGGCTAGAGCCTTTCTCGCCCTAGTGCCAGCTGACTTATTGCCTGCGGCAAACTTTTCATTTTCTTGAACATACGTTTCAAATAAATTAACTAAACTATCGTGAGACATAAAATAATCCTTGACTTTTCCAATCAATCAGGTATAATAAGTATTGTACCGCTTTAAGTATTCCTAGTTTCTATTTATAACGACTACAGCGATTGTATCATAATAATATCATCTTCATTCACAGGTTCTGTAAAATCAACACTACTTCCATCAGTAGCAGTAAAATCAACATTAGCCATTAACCTAACCCCATTCATAAACACCACAATCTTTCCTGGGGGATATCTCATAGTAGTTCCAAAATTATCAGTACCACTAAACTCAACTTGATCTGCAGATGCTGTGAAGACATATTCGCTGTAGGCACTATCTGACCCAAGGGCGAGAGAGCCAGCTGAAGGTATTCTTAATTTTTCATTTCCTTCGTATGAGAATATGAGGTCATTTCCAACACTTCCCCCATCAAAATTTGCAGTAATAATGACATCCCTTATAGCAACTGGCACGTCACGAGTTACTACATAAAACAGTAAAGACCTGAACTCCTTGTCGCCTTGGGATGGGATTACAACACTATAGCTTTTTTCTGTTGACCCGCTTATTGTTACTGTATCTGAATTAACAGATGGCTCTGTATCTGGATATGGGTTCTTCTCAAATCGGAAGTAAGCATCCGCTGAACCGCCTGAAGGCACAGACGCAGTAAATGTAACAAACCCAGCATCTTCGAAACTACCAATAAACCTGACTGGGTATATGTCAGTAGTCTCATTAGCAAAACCACCCCAGCTCTCAGCGCTTGTTGGGAAATTGTATATTAAATTACCATTTGATCCTGTCGAGATTGACGTCCCACCAAACGCATCTGCAATACTGGCTTGTTTTTCTTGTCGGGCTATGTCATTGGCTGGCGTCTTTTCTACTGTCCAGTCAGAAAGTTTGAGTAGACCATCAGCCCCGCTCCCTGTGGTTGGGTCGATCTCTATACCACCAATTTTAATGGTAAACGATGATTCATCTAAAAACTGCTTTGCCATATAATACCTACTTCGGCTTGCTTGTAGTACCAGCACCAAGACCTGGAGTATCAGTATGAGTATGACCCTTACCAGATATTCCTGCGGAAACATGATCCACGGATGCTGTTGATTTACCAGTGATATCAAGATCACCAGTTAGATTTATATTGCCTGTCCAGTTGGTAGTTGGAGTCTCAACCGTAGTTGTACCAGCAACTGTAAGATTAGTGTCACCGTCTACAAATATTGTAACATTACCTTTTACGTGCAAGTTGTCGTTACTAGCTACGAGCGTATAATTATCTTTAACAACTCGAGTTACCTTATCACCATCGGGGTACAACTCATACATCGTACCGCTTCTGTGTAACTCCTTAATTCTTTCTGCGCCCTCTGTATCATCATATTCCTTATAATGACCCGACTCAGTTTCCATTACATGGTTCATCGGATATACTGGGGCATATGTTGATGGCGGTATGCTTATCTTACCAGCATCTTCTTCCGTATCATCGGCAACGCCTCTTGCCTTTTTATTTACATCTGACTCGTCAATATATTTCGGATAAATGCCATTCGGGTCGTTAAACCCAAGCGTTGTTTCTGCAGACTGGGATGGTGCGCCAGTAAGGGTGCCAACAACAGCAGGCTCTTGCGCCCTATCTCCATCTAAAAAGAACCCAACAACCCATGTTCCCTCTACCATACCAGTTGGGGATTTACCGATACCACTAATCGAAGCAGAATCAATCCCGCCCAAAGGTATAGCCCATGGTAAAGAGTCTGTCGGTATTTTGTCTTTGTCGTCAGTGTGATAACCATATGCACGAACACGCACACGACCCAGTTGCGACGGGTCGTTACGATCTTCAACTACACCGAAAAACCAAGTGAAGTTTCCCTTTCCGACAAACTCTCTCATTTATGATTTCTTTTTACGTGACTTTCTTTTTTTCTTTGGCTTTTCTTCAACCAACGCTTCTTCATGAGAAGGCTCTTTGATTTCTTGTAGGAACTCTGGCTTATTGGAGTTTGCTACTTCTGATAAAAATTTATCTCTACTTGATCCTGGAATCGGCATATCGTTTCTCCTATTGTTTTGTACCTGTATCCTTGACGCATTCTATAATTGTTGACATCGATTCAGAACCGTCAAGGAACTTATTTCTTATTTTAGTTACTAAATACTTACCGCTCAAGTATTTATCTCCCACGTTCACTTGGTCTAATACGTTAGTTGCTGGCGGAATATTTAACACAATAACATCCCCAACATCTAACTCACTATCTCCAGGAACAACAACCTCGAGTTGAGTGTTGAATGTGTGCGAGAGATACGCTTCGGACTGCCCTATATGTTCAGTGTATCTTTTCGGGTTGGGTGATTCTCCAGAAAATAATGCATCATTATCATGACCAAACCTAGATGTGAACATACGAACGACTGGGTCGCCTTTCGTTTCACCACCAGCTATCTTAAGGGGTTGTAATTTCTTAAACTTTGAAAAGTAATCGTCATACTTATAGACAACTTCTCTTTTATTCTTTTTGAGAACATCGATGTGTATAGTCCTAGACTGAAACAAACCAGACTCTAGATTTTCTAGAAAGTCGCCTTGCTTCAAAACATCAAAAGAACGTATATTGGTCGCTTCAGTATACTCGATGCTTTTCTGATCTTTATATGAATCGCCAAAGTTTGACGATATGTAAGAATACGTTTCCTTCGGTTCTTGGTTGACTAATGTCCCCAAGTTTTTAAAGTTGAACCCCTTACTATTCTCGTAGAATAAAAATTGTGGAATATGATCATCATTGTCGGCTTCCTTGCACAAAAAATCAATAGTATCATCAACCGATAGGTTTGGTATCACATACTTATGCTTACCGATAGTCGATTCAAAATCATTTTCTTTTTGTATTCTGAACTTTGTAGCCTGTCTGATACTGCTATGTAGATCTTTGATTGAGTTGCTGTATATAAATTCTTCTGTTATACTTTTAACCATTGACGAGATGTCGTTCCCGCCCGATCCGCCATAAGACCTAGATATCTTTTGAGTGGTTGCGCCATATGCCTCAATGCTAATTCCTGAGAAAAAATACGCTTCGCTGTTTTCTTCTAGGCGCTTCCTATCAGTCATTTCGTATAAGGCAAACACGTGAGATTTGTAAGGTAATGATTCGTCATTAGATCTATATGATACCACCAATAGATCACCGCCAGAGAACCCGCCTTGGGTTACACCGTCTTTTAACGGATTTAGTGTATTAATCAAACCGAGAGAGTCGTTCAATACAAGGTCACATTGAAGATAATGCTCAAACAAACTTTGATAGACACTAAACTCAACTGTGATTGATTCTAGGTCTATGACCTGACCGACTGCGGTTATGAGTTTAAATGTTCGGACATCAACATCACCTGCGTGCTTATATCCGCCAATAGACTCCGACATTAAACGCCATTCCTCAGGATATCTTCAACCTCATCTCTAACTTGAGATAAATACCTTTTATCTAGTAATGTTATAGAACGCCTTTCTTCATTCAATTCAACTTCATAATCATATTTGCTTACCTCTGCTTTCTGATAATTCGAAGCAGTATTATTGTATGTCGTTTCGTCAACAACAACAACCCTTTCTAAAAGCGATGTTCCGTCAAATAAAACCTCAGCTTCAGCTGGAACTTTGACGCCATTCTTAACCTTAGAAAGATATATTCTATACTCCTGCGTTTCAGCTTGCGCAGCTTCGATAGAACCATACTTACCTTTAATGAATTCTTCAAAATCAAACGTAGACATTGGCCAATCAAAATGTACGTCTTTTATGTTTGAGAAGTGCAATACCAACCATGCGTATTTTGAATCTCCATAATATTTTTCAGCAACAGTATCGGGTCTGTCTCCATCTTGAATGTCATATTCATAATAAACGCTAGAGATATTCGCCAGTTCGCTCTGAACCTTGAACCTTCTCATAATGTTTGTTAATTTTACTTTCTGTCCATTATTAGTTAGATCGTGGTCAGTTGTCGGAAAGTATGAGAAATAATTAGACATTACTACGATCCCTCTGGTTTAGAATTAACAGGTTGCGGTAGACCAGAATCCAAATCGCCACGTGTAATAATTTTAGTTTCTTGGAATGCCAATTGTATTTCAACTGAAACAGGTGCACCTGTCTGATCAAAGAATAACGGAATGCCTTCTCCGTTATAATTGACAGTCATTGACTTCAACACACAAGTTCCTATCTTATACAAATTTCCTGCGATGGCGTCAGCAAATGTTATTTCAAACTCGTCTGGGTATTTGAACGCAAGAGATCCTGCTGCATATTCTGGATGCATATGGTATTTGTATGCGCCTATTATTCCTTGTATCGCTTCAGATTCTTGTTGGTTTCTAGCTATAAACTTATAACTGAAACTATGCTCACGCATATCAACGCCTTTGAATAGAACAGCCATATGGGGATTAATAGCCAACCCCTCGTCAACTAAAGTCCCTTGAACTAATGACGCACCAGTAAACGCACCACCCAAAGCTGCACCAGCACCGCCACCAAGTTTTCCCGCCACGGCAGTTGCTGCAGCTGCAGCTAATGGCGCACCAGCTTGAACTTGCGCATCCGTATCTCCAGATTTAAACGCACCAATAGAAGAATTTATTTTTGAATTAATTAGCTCGCCCAAGTCATTGCCAGCAGCGCTCAGCTGATCAGAAGAAATCCTACCAGCTGCAGCAGCACCCAAAGCGCCCAAGTCAGCATTCTCATACTGCGCACCATATGTTGTTTGCAGGTTGCTCGGTATCGGAAGCACGATATTTCTAATAGATAAATCTTGAGCAGCATCAGTTCTGCTTTGGCGGATACGGTTCTTAACAGTGAATATCATATAGTGTTCATCTGTTAAATCATTTGGGAATTGTAATGGTTCTTTTACTTTATTGTTATCGAATAAATCAGCTAATGGTGAGTTTATAAGGTTTCCCACTTTGGTTTTCTCTAAAAGAGAATTGAAGTTGGCATTAATAGAAACGCCATTATCTCCAGCGGATATTGAGAATGCACCTTGCCCAGCTGCTCCTGCAATATTCTCCAACTTACCAGTCGCTTGAGCGACAGTAGATTTGATTCCGGATGTTACTTGTTTCAGGTTTATTTTCATCGAAAGAGCCTGTGTATAAATATGCGTTGACGTTTCTATTTATAAGCAACCTATGGCTCAATTTTATAAAGGCAAATATCAATGTAAGTTTCCTGAGAAATATAAAGGAGACTCATCAGATATTATTTATCGCTCGAGTTGGGAGCTGAATTGTATGTCATATTTTGATAAGAACCCAGATATAGTTTGGTGGGCATCAGAACCGTTTCCGATAGGATACCGCTCACCGATCGATGGTAGGAAGCACCGTTACTTTGTTGACTTTGTCATCCGAACAAAGAACAGAGAGACGATTATGATTGAAGTCAAACCCTACGCCCAGACCCATGCGCCAAAAGCACAGAAGCGGTTGACTAAAAGGTATCTAAATGAAGTGAAGACTTGGGGTGTTAACCAAGCCAAATGGGAAGCTGCATTAAATTATTGCAAAGACCGTGGTTGGAAATTTCAAATACTCACCGAAAAAGAGCTGTACAAAAAGAATAAATAGTATATAACAAGAGGCAATTGCTATCGCTACTATATTTGATGATCTACTCGCAGCTGGTGTTCGTAAAGGGCAAATACCAAACCGCACTCAAGCTGCGAGAGATTGGTTTAGGCAGAAGGCACGTCAACAGAGAAGTGCTGCTGTTTACCCAGCCAACATTATCAAGAGTACTGCTTCTGACAAGCGCAAAGCTAGAGTGCTTATCGGAAGGATGTATCACTTCAACTATGAGCCAAAGAATGCTAAAACATTACCATACTATGATAGATTCCCTTTGATCTTTATGGTTGGTCCAGCTCCTGGGGGATTCTATGGAATCAATTTACACTACCTTCCCCCTCAACTTAGAGCCAGATTGATGGACGCATTATATGATATTACAAATAATACGAAATATGATGAGTCTACAAAGCTAAAAGTGTCATATGATGTACTAAATAGTGCTAGCAAATATAAGTTTTTTAAACCAACCTTTAAGCATTATCTCAGTTCTCAGGTCAGATCAAAGTTTATTGAGATTAATTCTACCGAGTGGGATACAGCGTTATTCCTACCAACAGAAAGGTTCCAAAAAGCCAAGAAAACTAAAGTCTGGTCAGACAGCAGGAAAATGATCTAATGGGATTTAACGTCAATGACATGGTGGCATCGCTAAACAAAACTGGTTTTGCCAAGACATCACACTTTGAAGTATTCATTCAAGGTGGGGGTGACGTGGGGACTGAGCGTGAACTTACTTACCGTGCAGAAAGTGCTGATATCCCAGGAAGAAGTGTAGCCTCTGTTGAACATAAGTTTCAGAACTATGGTCCAGTTAACAAAGTGGCTTATGGTCAAATATATGGAGATGTTACTGTTCAATTTATCCTGAGTCAGGATATGAGAGAAAAAGAATACTTTGAAATCTGGCAAGATAAGATGGTTGGTACTGGAGCATTCAGCTCAAATAACGGACAAGCAAACTTTAATACAAAATACTTTGACGACTATGCCGGAACCATAGAGATACGTCAATATGGTTCGCATGGAAAATTACATTCAATACATACACTAAATGAAGCATACCCATTAATCATAAACCCAATTACAATGAATTGGGCTGAAGATGGCGCTGCTAAATTGGGCGTTACGTTTGCTTACAAAAATTATAAGTGTTTATATACTAAACAAGACCAGCCCGAAAAAGGATTTGGTTTTTCGGTCAGGCTTGGAACTGGTGGCATAAGTGGAAGTTTGAATATACCAAGCCTTGGAAGTATAGTTGGCTCAACTGCAGTTGGCGGTCAAATTAATGCTGCTGTGGGTAACATAAATAACAGAGTTGCCTCGATTAGAAGTGCGTTACAATTTTAAATTATTTTATATTAACTGGAGAATATAATGGCTTTACCAACATTATCTGCACCTGAGTTTATCACGGCAGTGCCGTCGACAGGTGAAGAAATAAAATATAGACCTTTCTTAGTCAAAGAGGAAAAGATTCTTCTCATGGCTCTCGAAGGTAATGATCAGGATGAAATTACAAATGCCATATTAAAGATACTAGGCAATTGTATTATAAGTGACGTTGATATAAACTCATTAGCAACATTCGATGTTGAGTATCTGTTCTTAAAGTTACGAGGAAAGTCTGTCGGGGAAGTGATAGAGTTAAAGGTTGGGCACTCTAACCCTGACAACCCATGTACTCATAGAACTGAAGTTGATATTAATATCGATGCGATTGAAGTTGTCGGTGAACTATCTGAAGGCAAAATACAGATAGATGATAACATTGGCGTTAAAGTCAGATTCGCTGGTATGAATGATATAAAACAGATTGATACTGATTCAACGTCAGACCTATTCAAGTTAATATCTAATTGTATTGAATTTGTTTATGATGACGAGAATGTTTATGGGGACTTTACTGTTGAAGAAATGGAGAAGTGGTTGGGGCAGCTGAGCTCTGAGCAGTTTTCTAAGATTACTACTTTCTTTAATGAGACGCCAAAGCTGCAGCATAAGGTCACTTGGAAGTGCCCAGAATGCGGTGAAGAAGATGAGTTGATCTTGGAGGGTCTCGCAGCTTTTTTTACATAAGCATGGTACATGACTCGTTGGCGAATATGTACCAGATGAACTTCGCTCTAATGCAACACCATAACTACAGCTTATCTGAGCTGGATGATATGATTCCGTTTGAGCGAGATATATATGTCACTCTTCTACAGAACTATCTAGAAGAACAAGAAGAAATGGCTAAACAACAAAAGTAAGGATATGAAATGACAGAAGAAACAGAAAAGCAAACATTCCACCCAGCCGACACAAACGGAGATGGTAATGTGAGTGATGCTGAAGAGCAGTTGTATTTAGAATTTAAACGGAAAGAGCTCGAAGACGCTGATGCTATGCGTGATGCACAGCGTAACATGACTTGGTTTGCTCTTGGTGGTTTATTGCTATATCCGTTTGCTGTTGTTATTGCATCATTAATTGGATTAGATCAAGCCCAAGAAACATTAGGCGATATGGCACCAACATACTTTGTATCTGTTGCTGGTATCGTTGCTGCTTTCTTTGGGTTTCAAAATAAAAAGAAATAGGAATAACTGATGGCCAATAATTTACCTGAAGTAATGCAGGCTAATGCTGAAGCTATTAATAGAGTAGATAGAAATCAAGCAGAGTTACAGAATGCTATGAGAACATTTACTGCCAGCAACAAGATTTTTAGCAGAACCGCTGATTCTTTAAATAAGTTCGCAAAGGCACAGGTAAGCAAATTAAACCCATTCGCAAAATTAAAGGATGGGTTTGATAAATCATTTATTGGTCAGAACTTGGCTAGGAAGAAAGAAGAAGAGCGAATAGCAAAAGCTGCTGGTCTTACACGTGATGAACTTCTGTTATTAAAAGCCCAAAAAGAATTAAAAGATTCGCAACAGGCTGCAGCTGATCAACTCAAAACCTCTCTTGAAGAATATGGGCTGAATACGAATACATTTTTCAATCAGCAAGGAGAGCTTCAAGCTAGAATGGCTGATCGTGATGAAAATGGAAGATTCCAATCAGCCAGATCAATTGTTGATGGCATTGTAGGTTCCATGGAAAGCGGTCAAATGCAAGAAATAGAAAACCGCAGAGAACAAGCCAGACGTGATGAAGAACAGTCTGCCCTATTAGAATCATTAGCTGGCGGTATCAAAGATTTAGGTAAGAATCTGCTTGACGGTCTTAAGGCTTTGGGTAAAGGTGGTGGTATGGGTCTTGGCATTTTCGCTGGTCTGGTTGCTGCTCCATTCATAGCAATAGTTTCGTTCTTCGGTCAACTCAAATCTGAGTTTAAAATATTAGACAGCCTCACAAAAGGGAAATTGTTTGAACCATTCAAAAGGTTTGGTCGTTGGATAAAAGGTCTGGGCGGTCAGTTTAAAGCATTCGCTTTTGAAAAGTTCGGTAAAGTTTTGGATCCTATTAAAGATTCAATCGACAAAGGAAAGAACTTCTTTAAAGATATTGGTAGCAAGATAAAGGGAATATTTGGACAGGGCGGCAAGTTCGCCAGCATAGGAAAGGCATTCTCGGAAGGATTCAAACCTATAGCTAAATTTGCAGGAGCAGCTGGTAAACTTCTTGGTAAACTATTCCTACCAGTGACAGTCATCATGAGCATCATTGATGCAGTCAAAGGATTTATGGAAGGGTTTTCTGAAGAAGGAATTGTTGGGGGATTGGCTGGCGCATTCGAAGGGGTTATCACTGGGCTAGTTGCTGTTCCCCTCGATCTACTCAAAGATTTGGTTTCATGGATTGCTGGAAAGCTAGGATTTGAAGGTCTATCGGAGAAACTTGACAGCTTCTCGTTCGCTGAAATGTTTGCCAAATTCTTCGACTTTATCCAGAACATAAGACTAGCAATCGGCGACTGGATTAAAGATAAACTATTGAGCTTGAAGTCTCTACGCCCAGAATGGCTTGGGGGTATGAGCGATGAAGAGATTGCTCAGGAAAGAGCTAATCTAGAAGCCGAGCGTGCGGCACGTGATGGCATCATAAAAGAAAACAGGCTGAAGAAAACCGCTAAGAACAAAGGCATTTCAGTTGACGAATTGAAAATGAATATGCTTGCCGATGAGACAAATAATAGGCAAGCAGCTGACTTTGCAAAGACAAGAACCTCAGGTAGAAACAAAGGCGGGGCAGGGGGTGCTAGAGGGGCAGAGGTCAACGCTCAGTCTGCTCAGGCTGCTTCTGCAGCTGGGAACGTAGTAGTTACAACTATCGCACCCACTAATGTTAATGCTCCAACTTCAACTAATGTTTCTAGCCAAACAAACGTAACGCCAACCGCATCTAGAAGTAGAAATAGATCTAGACGTGGTAGACA
>ENA-UZWU01004530-UZWU01004530.1-metagenome-genome-assembly--contig:-Day-4--1m-contig-4530_pt1 | contig 30819 bp, 24 predicted proteins | sample MGYA00260345_ERZ794905 | MGnify/ENA metagenome assembly ERZ794905
GACCTTTTAGCGACTGCTTTAGGCAGTTGTATGGCGACAATCATGGGCATTGTGGCTGATCGTAAAGACATCAATTTAGAGGGGATGATCATCACGGTGGGTAAGCACATGTCAGATGATATGCCTCGCAGAATTTCTCGCATTGATGTGCGTATCGAGATGCCCTTATCAGAAGATCACCCCCAGCGCAAAATATTGGAAAGCTCAGCACTAAGCTGTCCAGTGCATCAAAGTATTCACCCAGATGTAGAGGTTCCTATTGAGTGGTGTTGGAAATCTAAGGAGTATAGCTCCTAAGTAACTCGATGATTTCTTCCCTCAGGTTGATGGATTTCCGGTGTTTTGACACACTGGTGTTGAATTTTCCTAAATCAGGTGCGGTGATCGTTGGTGCCAATGCCCATGGCAAAACATCGATCCTTGAAGCAGTATGCGTGATGGTGAGGCTGCAGTCTCCCCGCAGCAGTAGGTTGGGTAAGGTTGTCAAGGTCGAGCAAGCTGGTTTCGGCGTTGCTGGTAACGCATGGGGTGCTGAGCTTCAGGTGAGCTTTGGTTCGCGCAAAGGGGTGGAGATGAAAGTCGATGATGAGATGATTCCTCGCCAGAGTGAATACCTTGGTTTGGGAGGTTTGATTGTGTGGATGGGTAATGATGACCTGGAGTTAGTACGTGGCTCGGGCCGAGTCAGGAGGCGTTATCTTGATTTCATTGGGTGTCAGTTAGATCCTGCTTATCGTGATCATTTGAATCGATATAATCGTGTGTTGAAGGCGCGTAACCTCCTCCTCAAAGATCGTCAGTTAAGAGAATCAGAAATAGCGGCATACACAGAGTTGCTCATTAAACATGGCCAATTTGTCTCAGCGTCGCGGCGAGCCTTGGTGGAGATGCTGAATCCGGAGGCTGTTAAAGCGCAGCATCAAGTCAGCGCTTGTGATGAGCGAATATCGATCGATTACGTGTGTGGTTCAGGAGATGATTTGGCAACGAGTCTTGAGATGACAGCTGAGCGTGAGCGACGATTAGGCCAGACTGTTGTGGGTCCACACCGAGATGAGCTTGATCTTATGATCAACGGGATGGCTGCTGCTGATTTTGCGAGTGAGGGGCAACAGCGAACGATGGCCTTGTCATTAAAATTAGCTCAGGGTGAGCTGCTCCAGTCACAAACAGGAAAAATGCCCGTTTACTTGCTCGATGATATTTTTGGTGAGCTTGATCCTGCTCGCCGCAATGCCTTGATGAATGCATTGCCAGCAGAGGCACAAAAGCTTATTACAACTACGCACATTGATTGGATGGAAGATGATTTTGAAGTGATTCAAATGAGCGGTGTCGGTAGTGTGCACAAAGCCGACTGACTGATAGATTGCTTTTGATTGTCAGATATCAGCTGCTAGTGAGCAACGACCGACCCTCAGCTAAACATCCTGGGCAGTTCTGTGCGAAATGTCCGTTGCTTATTTCCTCAAGTGGTGGTGGGGTATCGATGAGGCACTTTGACGGATCACCTAGGGTGTTGCGATCATGAAATGAGCAGCCTCGTTGTGATACTGAAAGGTCTGGTGGCATGCCTGGAATGGTGAAGAGTTCTTCGCCTTTGTCGTGGGTGGCAGGAATACTCCTCATCAACGCACGGGTGTAGGCGTGCCTTGGATTCTGGAAAAGCTCTTTAGTTGCGGCCCGCTCGACTAGCCGTCCGGCATACATGACATTAACAAGGTCACATGTCTGGTGCACGACCGCTAAGTCATGAGTGATGAGGATAACCGCGGTACCGAGTTGATCTTGCCTATCCTTGATAAGGTCCAATACCTGTTTCTGAACGGTGACATCGAGTGCTGTGGTGGGCTCATCACAGATAAGAAGTTCGGGCTTGGTGATTAATGCCATGGCAATCATCACGCGCTGGCGCATGCCTCCGGAAAATTCGTGAGGGTAAGAATGAATACGTTTTTCTGGCTCAGGGATGCCGACTTCCGCCAGAGCCTCAATCGCTTTGTGGAGAGCTTCTTTACCCTTGATGCCGTCATGAATCTCGAGTGGTTCAGTCAGCTGGGTGGAGATTTTTAGGTATGGATTGAGCGATGTCATCGGATCTTGAAAAATCATCGAGATCCGCTTGCCCCTTATCTTCCTGAGTTGTTTGGGGTTTGCGTTAAGCAGATCGACGCCGTCAAAGATCGCTTTGCCTGAGTGTATTTTACCGGGAGGCTGGGGGATGAGGCCGATGAGTGAGTAGCAGGTGACGGATTTGCCCGAGCCTGATTCACCAACGATGCCGACGGTTTGTCCTTTTTCAACAGAAAAAGAAACATCCTCCACCGCACGCACGATGCCGTTACGCGTGTGGAAGCGGGTGGTGAGGTTGGTAACGTCGAGAAGCGGCATTGCTTTATGTTAAGTGAGAGGAAAAAAATAAACAGGCTGTTTTATGAGAATACGTGCTGTTGGTAGGCATCACGTATGTTATCTAGCTGATCCTTTTCGTAAGCCATTTTCTCCGGACATCCCCAGATGACGCCCGGCCATGCGGGGTCTGCTTCGTAGCGGGCGACCACATGAATGTGGAGCTGCTTTACGATGTTGCCGATGGCTGCAACGTTGACTTTGTCTGGTTTGAAATAGCTATCTACAAACTGCGACAGCTGGCACACGCTAGACATGATCGAGCCGTACTCGGCGGCATCCAGCTGATGTAACTCGGTGATCTGTTCGTCAACTTCTGGAACGAGAATGAACCAGGGGAATACGGCATTGTCTTTGAGTAAAACACGGCAGATTCCCTGATTGCCAAAGTCAAAGCCTCCGGCGGCGAGTCGTTCGTTGAGTTCGAAGGTCATGGTGAAGTTATGCATGACCATAATAGAGTGCGCAAGCGATCTGTTGAGCGTGATTTTACTCTGCTGTGAGAATTGCTGCAGCAAACCAGAGTATTGGCTAGCTGGTAGGCCCAGATGTATTAGGCAACTCTTTTTGTATTCTTAACTTTACACCTTAGAGTATCTGCAAACTCATGGCGTTTTTTTTTGACAGCTATCAGATTTATTTTAACGTCAGTTTTTTCGTTGCTACTTCTCCCCATCCCCCCTCCTGTATAGCATGAAAGTTTCTCTGTACACCCTCCTCTCAAAGCAAAGTCATGACGCTGTTATAGTGGTTATGCAATGGATCAATAAAGTTATTGTTGCATTAACTGTCTTATCGACAACGACATTTGTGTGGGCCCAATTACCTATTGATCTTGGTGACGCAAATGAATTTACCTTACTGGGCGCAGGCCCGGGTGCTTCAGCTACCTCGGGGTTGATGCAGCTTGGCTCTGAGGCGATTATTCACGGTAATGTCGGTGGTCGTGGCTATAGTAGTCTTGGCTCAGGCGTAGAAATTCATGGGGACTTGATAACAGGTGGTTATGTTAGCGCTGGAGCAGGGATAAGCATATCTGGCATTAATCAAAACCGTAACACAATGTATTGGAATGGCGTATACGATGATTTGGTCAATGCTTCCGAATCTGCTCGTTTGTTGGGTGGTGCAGTAATTTCATCGATCGATTCAACAACTGTGCTGTTCGCCAACGGTGGTTTATCTGTGTTTGATATAGATGGCTCCATTAAATTGGGCGGCGGTGAGTCACTCACCATAAGTGGTAATGCAACAGATTCTGTGATTATCAACGTATCAGGGCAGCTGGAGCTGGGCTCTCAAGCGGCAATTTTATTAGACGGCGTAACTGCTGACAATGTCATGTTCAACTTCTACGGGGCAGGTAATGACGATGCTGCCTGGAACAACCACTTGGCAACAATTATTGGAGGTGCTGAGTTCAGCGGTACTTTCATTGCCCCTCGTGCTTATTGGCAAATCGGTGATGGTGCTATCATGAACCAAACCCGTATATTGGCTAATGGTATTCAAGGTAACTTTCAGACTGTGCGTGGTATTGACCCTCCCAATCTTGTGCCTGAGCCAGGTAGCTTATTTCTTTTAGCAATGGGTATGCTTGGTATGTTTACTTCGCGACGGAAGCCTGCACGGTAATTAGGTTTTTAGAGCAGGCAAGCACATGTATATTGCTAAAAGTCAGTAAGAGAGTAGTTGGTTTCATTTTCGCCGCTTCTTCTCGTCTGTGGCATTTCTTGAACGCACGGAGAAAATGATGGGTATACCCGGGGAGGGGTGGTCTTCACGCAGGCGGTTGGTAAGATATTGCTCGTAGTTCTCCTGCATCAGGCGCTTGTCGTTTACAAAGAGAATGTAGGTGGGGACGGGGATAGCCGTGTAGCGGTCGTTGACGGCAGTGGTGGCATACAGGAGTTTGAGGCGCTTGGTTCCCTTTTTTGCCTGCGGTGGTTTTTTCTCAAAAGCGGCACCAAGAAATCGATTGAGTTTACCGGTGGTGATCGGTTCTTGGGCGTATTTTCTGATCTCGGCAAGTTTCTGGAAAATGAGGCCGATGGATTGTTTTTTGAGTGCTGAGACTGCTACGTAGGGGGCGTAAGCTAGGAAAAAGAGCTCTGTGCGGACGTGTTCGGTGACATCTTCAAGTCGCACGTTTTTCTGGGCACCTGGATGATATAGGTCGAATTTATTGAGCACGATCAGGCAGGGTTTTTTCTCATCCTGGATGATGCGGGCGATTTTGCGATCTTGGGCGGAGATGCCTTCGGCGCAATCAATTACCAGCAGGCAAATGTCAGCACGGCGGATCGAGCGCTCGGCACGCATGGCAGAGAATACTTCAACAGATGAGTCCATCTTGGTTCGGCGCCGGATACCTGCAGTGTCGATGAGCGTATGGAGCTCACCGAGAAACTCGTAGGGAACATCAACTGCGTCACGGGTGGTGCCGGCGATGTCCGATACGATGGTTCGCTCGTCTTTTAGGATGGCATTGATGAGCGAGGATTTGCCCGCATTGGGTTTGCCGACGATGGCGATCTTGAGGCCATCACGTTTGACCATTTCCTCGGCTTCTTCGATATCGCGCTGTAGTGGCTCGATCACTCGGTCGATGGCATCGGCGAGCTGCCCCATGTTTTTTCCTAGCTCTGCTGAGGTGGCAATACCGGCACCGTATCCGAGTGAGGCGAAGTCTCCAGTGAGCTGCTCCTCTTTTTGATTGTCGGCCTTATTAATAACGAGCTGAATAGGTGCTTTAGATCGACGCAGTTTCTGAGCCAGAGCTTCATCGATAGCGGTGATGCCGTCTTTGGCATCGACGATGAAGAGGATGAGGTCAGCGGTTTGCATTGCTATATCAGCTTCGGTTGTGACTGCTGAGCCAAAGCCATCATCGAGAGTTGCACCGATGCCCCCTGTATCAATCAGGCTACACGGTGACTTGGTGATGTGACAGGGTGCAGAGATACGGTCGCGCGTGACGCCTGGCTGATCATGCACGATGGCTATCCTGCGACCTGCAAGACGATTGAAAAGAGCTGATTTTCCGACGTTAGGCCGGCCGACAATGGCTACAGTTGGCATGTTATAGGTGAATGAGTGAAAGTGAAAAGAGGGCTACTCTGTTTGGTGATGTTCATGTAGCATGTGTAAACCTTGACGGAAATACTCAATGCCAGACCACACTGTAAATACGGTGGCCAAGATAGTTGGGTAAGTAGGGGAGAAGGGAATGACTTTGAGCATGACCCATCCGAGAAGAATCATCTGGGTGAAGGTGCATACTTTGCCGGTCCAATGGGGGTTAATGGGAACGTGGGAGTTGAAGTAGTGCAGAATCCAAATACCTACAATAATAATGATGTCCCGAGCGATCATTAATGCAGTAAACCAAATGGGAATATGCCAGCCCTCGCCCCATGGAATAAATGTGAGAAAAACAATGGCTGTTAAGAGCAGCGTCTTGTCTGCCATTGGGTCCATAAAGGCACCAAATTTGCTTCGTTGATTAAAGTGGCGTGCGATATATCCATCGATGCCATCACTCATTGCGGCAACGATGAATACGCCCACTGCCCACCATCGTATTGTTTCGTTTGGCGTCCCGGCTTTTACACTCTCGCCATAATACACGGCTAGAACGGCAAAAATTGGGGCGCACAATAGGCGGCCGACAGTGATTTTTGATGCTAATGTCACATTAGCATTCTCTTGTTTGAAGTTTTCACTGTCAAGTATTGCTATTTATGTGCTCGGAAGCTCTGATGGCTTTAGTGAATCAGACCGAAATTAAACAACGCCTTGATGGCATGGGGGTGAACCCCTCTAAAAAGCTGGGCCAGAATTTCCTGATCGATGAGAATGTTGCTCGGTGGATTGTCGATCAATTAGAAATCAGCCAAGGCGACACAGTGGTGGAGGTTGGGCCAGGGACAGGGGCTTTGACCGAGCATGTCGTCGACATGGCGGATAAGGTCATACTGATAGAGTTTGATGCCCGCTTAGCTGAAGGCTTGAAGAATCGCTACCAAAGCTATGATCATGTCGAAGTGCATCATTGTGATGGGGCGCGCTTTGATACGAGGCAGCTCTACAAGTATAAGCCGGTTAAGCTACTGGGCAATTTGCCCTATTCGGCTGGTGGTGCGATCATGCGAAACTTCATGAAAAAGCCTTCGCCAGTGTGCAAGGCAGTATTGATGCTTCAAAAAGAGTTTATAGATAGGATTATTGCCAGTCCAAGAACGAAAGCTTACGGGGTATTATCTCTAAGAATGCAGAGTGAATGGCTGAGTCGCCCTGTGAAAACGATCCCACCTCAAGCGTTTTTCCCGCGACCATTGATCGATTCCACGGTGATGGTTTGCGACCCTCGCCCTGATGATCTGCCCGTATATGACGCGCGCCTTTTTGATGAGTTGGTTCGTAGGGGGTTTGCTCAGAGGCGAAAACAGGTGCGAAAGCAAATGCCTTCAACGAAGCGGTGGGAGGATGCGGCATCTTTGATTGAGGTTTCTGAAACAGCCAGGGCTGAGGAGATTGATTTGGGACAATGGGTGGCGTTGACTCGTTATTACGATGAGCACCCGCTCAAAGACAATGCGCAGGATGGCGATGAGCTCTTTGATGTTGTTGACCATGATGACAATGTGCTTCGTCAAGAGCTTCGTTGTGTTGTTCATCGCGAAGATCTGCTCCATCGAGCAGTTCATGTATTTGTTTTTAATAAGCACAAAGAGCTTTTTCTGCAGAAGCGATCTCGGCTTAAGGATAAACATCCAGGGGTTTGGGATTCAAGCGCAGCTGGCCATATTAATACAGGAGAAGGTTATGACGAAACCGCAGTGAGAGAGCTCGAGGAAGAGCTGGGCATTATATCAAATGATTTACAAGAAGTGGCATCACTCAGCGCTTCTGTTGAAACAGGTTGGGAGCATATTAAGCTGTATTTGGCTCGCCATGATGGAGCTCTCAGATTTCCATGCAGTGAAATCGAGACGGGTGAGTGGTTCTCGATGGATGAGATACGGGCGTGGATCGCGGCAAGACCTGTAGATTTTGCAAGCGGTTTTATCGAATGCTGGAATGCTTTTGATGCTATGTTGGGCGAGAAAGCTAAGTAGCGAAATGTCTACGCCAGAACATCAACAGCCTGCTGTTGGTAAGATGGCGGATGGGGTGGTAGGTCCACCAGGAGTCGAACCTGGATCTACGGCTTCGGAGGCCGTCATACTATCCATTGTACTATGAACCCTTTGTCTATATCTTACCTTTGATTTGATGTTTTCATGCATTTGCTTTACAGCACGCATGCAACAGCTTGAGGACTGCCTAATGCCTCTCATTAGGCAAGTCAAGAAGTGAGTTGGCTATTGGTCTTTGAGTGATGATTTCTCATCAGCGAGGCGAGGTTTGTATTCAGTAGGATTCGCCATCCCCTATATAATGGGGAGGTTAATCTGTTAGTATGGGCGTAGCTTCATGGTTTTGCTCTATATTTGTTTTTTTTCTTATTTCCTGCTTTACTCAGTCGGCTGTGATAGCAGTATGGATAGCACAAAAAGTGGATGCGGGTAGACTTTCTGTGACCATCATTAGATTTACTGTTAAAGCCAACATTTCGCTGTATTTAGACCACCCCAATCCAATTATTTATCTTATAAAATTATGAACATAACATCCCGCTATTTCTCTAAGACAGGAATTATCGCAACTGGCGTCACCTTATTATCCTCGCCCTCATTGTTTGCCGCAGACGCGAGTGTACTGCAGCGGTATGTGATCGATGGAGGTTGGCCGATGATTCTAATTGGTTTATTGATTCTCTGTCTCATCGCACTGTGTGTGTTCAATATTATGAATTTGACGAGGGCGAAATTTATTCCTGACGACCTGAAGGCTGGCCTCATGGATCACATGATCAACTGCCGGATTCGTTCTGCCATAGAGCTCGGGGCATCGCACCCCAGTTATTTGGGTCGCATGATGGCTTACGCATTACCCAATGTTGATGCTCGTCGACCAGAAGATCTCGGTCGAGATTACATCGAAGATGCAGTTGCTGATTTTACTATCAATGAGAACCGTAAAAACATGACTTTGATCAATTACATCTCACTCATTGCTCAAGCGGCTCCTATGTTAGGTCTTTTTGGAACAGTTCTAGGTATGGTTGGCGCGTTTGGCACACTGGCCAGCGGAGATGGTTCAGCTGATCCGTCTGCACTGGCAGGGGATATTTCGGTAGCGCTGTTGACCACTCTGTGGGGTTTGGTGACTGCTATTCCGGCACTGACTGCATATTTCTTTTTCAAGAACAGACTCAACAATCTCGTTGCTGAATGTCACCAAGCATCTGAAGAGTTGCTCAATGCATCTATCCAGACAGTTAACGGCGACGCCCACCTAGCTAAAATCCCAGAGGGTATTGCCGTATAGGGTCAATTCAAACCAGCACTCCAAGGATTAGCTGGATGAATCCAAAAATGATTGTATTTTAAATTATGGCATCAAAAAAATTACACAGGGCCGCTGCTGGTAGCGATGATGAGCTACAGGTAGACATGTCGCCGATGATTGACATGGTGTTCTTGTTGCTGATTTTCTTCATTGTTGCATCCACTGTAATCGTGGTGAAACAGGATCCTGAGGTCAATCCTCCGGTAGCCAAGTTCTCTAAGAAGGCTAAGGATGGCAAAGGACGTATTGTGATCAACGTTCGCCAGGACGGGACTTTCCTAGCTGAGACCGCCACGTTGACCTTCGATGATGCAGAGGATATCAAAAAATACGTAAAGGATCGCAAAGCGGTCGAGGAGGCAAAGGGACTCGTCCCGGTGATTCATTTACGTGGAGATGAAGGCGTTGCCTTCAGGCACGTAAGGAAAGTGATCAGGGCTGCAGCTGTTGCAGGGGTGGATAATGTCATCTTTTCAGTCTACGGATTTGAAAAGTAATCAATTAACAAAAAGAAAGTAGCAATTAACGATGTCTCGCAAAAAAAAGGGTGAAGATTTTGAAGAAGATGAACCAGGTTTGGACATTTCGTCACTGATCGATGTTTGCTTCCTGTTACTTATTTACTTTCTGGTTACTACAACCATCCAGCCAAGAGAGCAGGACCTGAAGATGACATTGCCAGCAGCGGCACCGAGTGACACTCCTCCTGTATTGGCTCCTATGTTCATCAAGGTGGATAAAGCTGGCGATATCTACATTAACCAAGGGCCTGCAGAGGAACTGGTTGAGTCTGATGCTGCCAGTCGCAGGTTGCCTGAGCTTACTAGTCGACTAGATGGCTATGTGGCAACAGCCAAAGCGGGAGCTCAAGAGCCTATTGTCCAAATATGGGCAGATGGTGAAGCAGAACAACAACGGATTGTAGACGTGCTGAACTGTCTAGCTGGACTAGAAATCAATAAAGTGACCTTCACTGATTTGATTGACGGGCTCTAGCTTAGCTCAAGTGGGGGCGCCTGGTGGGTCAGGGCCTGCTATTCTGCCAAACACTACAAAAATCAAATTTCGTAATTATTTACCTCAATTCTTTTATTAAAAATATGTTCTTCACGTTAAACTCAACATCTCGTTTTTTTATCACCACGCTGATTGCAACCGTGGCTATGTTCGGAACTGTTAAAGCTCAAAACTTGCAGGCGCTTCTGTCTAATGCCAACACAGCGCACAAGCAGGGGGACTACGCAGCGTGTCACGGTATTTTAACGAGGGTGACAGAGAAGTTTGGGAAAAGGGCCCCTATGTTGTATGGGCCAAAATTCGGAGTGGTTTATTACCGTAAAGGCTTATGTGAGTTGAAGCTTGCGGGAATTGCCAAAAGAGCGCGGCAGTCAGCTGATTCCAAGAAGTGGTTTGAGGCTGCGGCAACGTCTTTTGAGGCTTGCTATACAAAATTTCCAAATGGGGCAGCCAACATGCCGCCAACTAAGAACACAGCGCACAAACAAGCTTTGCAGCGGTGGGCTGAGACGCAAATGGGTATTAAGAATTATGATGAGGCGCTTCGTCTCTATGAGAAATATCTGGCCGAGCGTGACCCTAAGCAAGATAAGCTTCAGCCAAGCATTGGGGGCTTCAGTATCAACCTTGCAATTGGCAATTTTCTGAAAACTGAGCCCAATATCGATGAGGGTATTGGCAAATTCGAGCAGGCGCTGGTCAACAAAGATAAATGGCGAACGTCAGATGCGGGTATTATAGCTGCTTTTCTTGCTCTCTCGCAGGCTGTTGTTAAGCAAGATAAGGAGAGCGCCATGGTTGACTTTCTCAACAAAAACAGGGCAGATCTGACTCTTGAGCCATACCAGATGTATGAATTTTCTCCCTTGTTTTTCAAGCTTGCGGCGAATGCTCTTGAAGTTGACATGAATGTTGCAGCACTCAATCTCTATTCGATGATTCCCAGCTCTGAGCTGATCCTGCAGGATATACAGATGCGTATTAATCAGTTGCCTGGTCGTCGTGGCATAGTGGATGGCAACAATACGATCGAGGTTGCCCGTTTGACGAAGGATTTGGAAAGCTTGAAAGCAAAAATTAGCTCAGGTGACCCAGATGATGTCGGTATTCTAACTGCCATGTGTTTTCTCCATGATAAAGTGGGAAACCAGCGCGGCGTCTATGGGGGATTGCAGACACTTGAACGATACTACAGCAAGAGTAGTAAACGCGAGACGAACCTCTACAACCTTGTTCGAGTGTCATCACTCATTGGTCACATCATGGAGACCGAGAAGTATGGAAAGATATTTTTGGATACCTTCCCTGAGAGCGACAAGGCAGAGGGTGTGCGCCGTATGATGCTCATTAGTTTGTTCTTTGCCGGAGAATATGAGAAATGCTTGGAAATTGCGGAGGCAAACATTGACGTTTTACCAGAGAAGACGGAGCAGCATGACACATGTTTGTTCGTCTTGGGTGGCAGCAACTTCTATCTGGGCCGTTTTGACAATGCTGAATCTTGGATTGATAAGCATATCGAATCATACCCTGAGAGTAAGTTCATTATGCATTCTCGGTATTTCCAAGCATCCAATCAGACACGTTTGCAATACTGGGGAAAGGCGGCCAAGTTGCTTGATAAGTTTTTTGAAGATTACCCAGATCCAGGTGTCAATATCTATACCTCGATCGCTCTATTCGACCGTGCAACCTGCCATTTCTCAGAGAGTGAATATGAGCCAGCATTGGTTATCTTGACCCGTTTGGAGGAAGAGTTTCCCAATTCAAGTATGATTGACATGGCTTACAACTTGCGAGGTAACGTACATGAAAGCATGAGCGATTTTGAAGATGCCGAGACTTATTATAAACGAGCACTCGAGGTCGCAGAACAGCGAGAAAACGACAGCGTAGCGGCAGAGGCTCTCAGCTACTTGGTCGGGATGCTGGCGGCTCAAAAAGGTCCAGATAAGGACAACCCGCTTCCACGACTCAAAGACGCTATTCCTTTCTATGACCATTTCATGGAGAAATATAAGCCAACACCATTTAAACCACAGGTCGTGGTTCACGGTATGGCCGCGATGAAAGCGGTTGGGCGCGAGCAAGAGGGGTTAGACAATTTGCAGAACGTAATTACCAGTCTTGCAGGCAAAGAGAGACAATTCTTCTTGGAGGAGTCTGTGAATGCGTTCTCCGATTTCTTTTTGCAAAAAGAAGGTAATACGCCTGAAATGCTCAAGGACCTTTATTATGAGTTCCCTGGTATTGATCTAACGAATAAGCGTGTGCTAGCCTTACTTAGAATCGCTGTCATTGGTGTGTTTGAAGATCAGCTGAAGACACTAGTAGCAGCAGAGTCTAAGGAGGCTAAGGAGCAAGCGCTCAAATACAATGCTGGTATTAAGGTATTGTTCAAAGATTTGAAGGCCGAGTTTGACCCTGCCGAATTGACTAATTTCGTGTTGCTTCGAATCGGGGATTATCTGAGGACGAAAACCGCGGCACCGAAGCAAGCACTGCCTTACTATGAAGAGCTACTTACGAGAAAGGACAAGTTTGGTGAGTATAAAGCTCGGCTTGGTATCGCTGATGTCTTGGGGGACTCTGATAGTCTAGATGACAACAAAAAAGCGATCCTGAGCCTAGAGGACGTAATGCAGCGTGCTAAAGACGACTTGCAGATTCAAGAAGAAGCGCTTTTCCGCATTGTTGAATTGAGTGGCAAAATTGGAGACTGGGCCAAGTGTGAAACTTCATGTCGCAGCTATCTTGATGCTAAGTATACAAAAAAGGCAGCGCAGGTAAGTTACTTATTTGCGGTATCTTTTGATAAACGTAACATGAATCAAGACGCACTGTTTTATTATGGTAATGTCTACAACAGATACAGGGGATTCATACTCATTTCAGCTCCATCAGTTCAGCGGGTTATGGAAATTATGTGGGAGAGTGACAAGAAGGCAGGTGAGCAAGTGGTTGTTGGTGATAAAACGCAGACGCTTAAGATGGATGAGCGCCAAACGTGTTATCAAAAAATCGGCATCCCTTTCATCAATGGAACAAGGCCTATTCGTGAAACAAATAAGGACATAACTGACGAGGAAAAAGCCTTGTGGGATTCGCTAGCTGCTTTGGTAAAGAAGTACGAAAATTCTGGGTTGATCAAGACCATGGAACAGGTGCGTGCCGAAGAAGAAGAGGCAAAGCGACGTGGCAAAGGCAAATAAGTTAATGGCAACAGGTGTCAGATATTAACAACAAACAAATTTAGAAATTCAAATGAAGATTCAACTAATTTTAACTGTCTTATTCAGCTTATGTTTATTCGGTATCGCTGATGTGGCAGCCCAAGACGATAAGGCTCTTCCCAAGGGGAGGCTGCTTTACACAGATGGTTCCCATGATGATGTTTTCGTCATTAAATACAAAGCTGGAGTGGTGACGTATCGCACCGATATGAGGTCATTAAACATTTTACAGGCCAAAAAACCTAAGTTGGAATCTGTTTATTTCTATGAGCCTAAGGTATTTAGTGAGGCAATGGGGCTTTACCGTGCAAAAAATTATGGTGAGGCTAAATCTAAATTTGCTGAATGCGAATTAGAGTATAAGCCATTTGATACCATCGCAAACAACTACGCCACGCTAGCGGGATTTTACAAATTGGAATGTAGTAGGAGGTCTAATGATTTGGAGGCACTCAGCGCTGATCTCGAAAAGTATAGAAAAGATGGGCTAACTAGAGACTCACATTTTCAGCAAATAGAAGTTTATGCATTATGGGAAGCTGTAAGACTAAAAGAGTGGGCCCGCCTGGACAGGCTAGCTTTGTCTTGGACTGAGCGCAAAGTCCCATCTGAATTACGTGTTCAGATTGAATATTGTCATGCCCTTGCATTAGATGAGCTTGCCAAGGAGGATCCTTCGCGCTTTGAGGATTTGATTGATGCATACAATCGTGTGTTGACTGCAGATGCTACGGCTTCAATCGACCTGGTATTGAAAGCGGCCAACAGCTTGTTGCGCATCTATGCAAATGATGCAGATGTTAAGTTTGTAATGGAAAATTGGGATCCAAGTGCTGACAGAGCATCGTTGCCCGGTGATCAAAAACTTATGCAGGCGGTGAGCTTGATGCGCTACTACAGGCAGGTTGGCTTTGATGACATTGAGCCTTTGTCAGCTGAGTATGAGAAGCTGTTTAAATATGTGCCTGAAGAAACAATTAATGTTGCCAAAGATGAGGCCAGCTCAGATGAGGCTGCGGTGGAGTCAAACGATCAGGTGAAGGACGAATAGCGCAGATCCTGAAAGAGTGCGCTCATGATCTTAGGCCATAAGGACGGAGGTGATTGCCTTCGAGACAATTTCATCTTGGCTCTCAAAGATTGTCCTTAAATCGAGCTGCAGTGCGTTATCTACTACTGTTGCTACCACGGCAGGATCACCAGTTCTTAATCGATAGGCCAGTTGATTCACCGATAGGCTTTCGGGGGCAATCCGAATAGCGATGGATGGCATCTCGGACTTGGGCATAGTGCCTCCACCTGTCCGTGATTTTGTGTCAGTGATGCTTAATTGATGTGCTAATTCAGGATGTATTGAACTTACTATTTGTTCAGCCCTTAGACGTAGCAAATTTGTGTCCTTGCTGATGAAGTCGAGTGCAGGCACTTTGCTGGTATCGTGACTTGATTTGGTGTCGAGGTAGGTATCGATACACTCTTGTAATACAGTGAGGATGAGCTTGTCACATCTCACCGCCCGATAAAAAGGTTCTTTTTTGATGCCTGCAATGAGTGCTGATTTGCCAGCGATGATGCCAGATTGAGGCCCGCCTAGTAGCTTGTCACCGGAGAAGCAAACCAAGTCAACTCCATGGGCTAAGGAGTCCTGGGGCTTTGGTTCGTGGTCTATCGGCGCTAAGGTGTCGGTGTTGAGGAGAGCGCCAGATCCGATGTCCTCGACGAGTGGTAGCTTGTGTTGATGTGCCAGCTCTGCAAGCTCCTCAATGCTGGGGTCGTCAGTGAATCCGCCGATGTAAAAATTAGATCGGTGGACTTTCAGGATCATGGCCGTTTTTGGAGTGATTGCATTGGCGTAGTCATCAAGGTGAGTTTTGTTGGTGGCTCCTACCTCGACTAATTTTGCGCCCGAGGTTTCGAGTATCTCAGGAATCCGAAAGCCACCACCGATCTCGACTAATTCACCGCGAGAGACAATCACCTCGTTTTTCTCGTGCTTGCACAAATGACGTAGAGTGATGACTAGGGCTGCTGCGCAATTGTTGACTGCCGTTGCGGCTTCAGTTTCTAAAATGGAAGCAAGGGCTGTTTCGAGATAGCCCGCACGCTTGCCCCTGTTGCCCTCGGCAAGATTAAATTCAAGGTTGCAATAGCCAGTGGCTATTTTTGTAAGTGCCTGAGCTGTTTCTGCTCCAAGGGGAGATCTGCCCAAGTTGGTGTGAATGATCACGCCTGTTGCATTGATCACCGGTTGGAGTCTGCTTGAGCCAAATATACAGAGTAGCTCGCTTATTTCCTTTTCGATTTCATCGCGATTCGGCGTTTGGCCTGCTAAAATATTGATCCTAAATCGGCTGATCTCACGTTGAACAAAAGCTGTAATCATCGCGCGAGGCAGTGAGCTTTCCCTAGACAGGGACTTGGCTAGACTTTCCACAGAGGGGAGTTCGCGCAGGGCTTGCTGATTCGATGCCATACCAGAGAAATTAACGTCTCTTACGGATTTGACAAGGTTGCTTATGAGCCGCAGTCTCTGGCCCGTGAGCAATAATATTAATGAGACTCCACTGGCATCTTTACATGTTAAATTAGGAGCCAAAATGGTTCCTTTTGCAGGCTGGAATATGCCAGTTCAATATTCTAGTATTATCGACGAACACACTGCGGTGCGTGAAGATGTTGGGATTTTTGATATCTCGCACATGGGACAGTTTTTTGTTGAGGGTGAGGGTGCCGAGGCTTGGCTTAATTCGCTGCTTACCAACAATGTTGATAAGCTAGCGGTAGGTGAGGGCCAGTATACGATTATGCTCAACGATCAAGGTGGTGTGATTGATGATTTGATTATTTATCGCGAAGCCGTAGGCCGCCTCTTTCTTGTCGTCAATGCCTCCATGATTGAGGAGGACTTCGCTTGGATGAAGAAACACCTGCCAGAAGGCCTAATCTTGCGCAATGAGAGCGATTGCTGGGCAGCAATGGCTGTGCAAGGACCCAATGCCGCAGGAATATTTAAAGAGTTTTTCCCCAACCAAGAACTGCCACCACGAAATGGTATGGCTACATGGATTCATGAAGGGGCACAACTCATGGTCTGCAGCACTGGCTACACAGGTGAGGACGGGTATGAATTTTTCAGTTCCTCAATGGACGGTAGTATGTGGTTTCAGCGTTTTATTGATGCTGACGTCAAGCCGTGTGGCCTAGGTGCGCGCGATAGCCTACGGCTTGAGGTTTGTTATCCGCTCAATGGTTCAGACCTGTCGCCCACACATACGCCTTTAGAGGCAGGCTTGGGTTTTTTCTGCGACCTTAATAAAGATGGTGGGTTTGTGGGTTGCGAAGCACTCACTGAGCAGAAGACGGATGGTCTCAAGAGGCGTCTGGTCGCGCTCAAATATACTGGTAGGGGAGCTCCGCCACGAGCTCACTACAGTGTTCATGACAAAGATGGCGAGCAGATCTCAGAGTTGTCAAGCGGAGTGCTGTCGCCGAGTCTCAGGGAGGGTATTGCGCTGGCCTATCTGCCCGCAGAGCACGCAAAAATAGGCACCTTGGTTGACATCGATGTGCGTGGGCGTCGTTTTGAAGCAAAAGTCGTCAAAAAACCCTTTTACAAGAGGCCATGATGGTGCGAAATAAGCCATATCAAAGCGGCTATCTGCTATTATTTACCATTTCACACCAAATTACTTATATCAAACAATCCAATGAACGTTCCCGATAATCTTCGCTACACATCTGACCACGAGTGGGTCCTGCTCGATGGTGACATTGCCACGGTTGGAATCACTGATCATGCACAAGAGGAACTCACCGATGTGGTATTCGTTGAACTGCCGGAAAATGGTCGCACATGTGATGCTGGCGATCCGGTGGCTGTTGTAGAATCTGTAAAGGCTGCGAGTGACATATACATACCAGTTGCAGGAGAAATCGTAGAGGGGAATGCTGACCTCGAGGCAGATCCGTCACTAGTGAACACCGATCCTTACGGAGCAGGCTGGATATTTAAAGTGAAGCTAAACGACATAGCTACTGTTGAGGCCCTAATGGATGCCGCAGCTTACAAGGGGCTGATTGGTTAGGCACCAGTATTGGTTTTTATTCCACAAGACACTAGAGTTCTCTTTCTTCTACTGAACAATGTATAACGATTTTTGTAGCCGGCACGTTGGAAGTGTTGGAGCTTCCCGCCAGACGCTCATCAAAGAGCTGGGTTACGAACGCATCGATCATCTCATTGATGATGCCGTGCCGGCAAGTATCCGCGGTGGCGATGCCCTTGAGTTACCCGAGGCGTTGTCTGAGACCGCTGCACTTGAGAGACTTCGCTCTATCATGAGCAAAAATAAGGTGCTCAAGTCATTCATCGGGCAAGGATATAGCGGCACCATAGTGCCACCTGTTATCCAGCGAAATATTCTCGAAAATCCCGGCTGGTATACAGCTTACACTCCGTATCAGGCTGAGATTGCCCAAGGCCGTCTTGAGGCCTTGCTGAATTTTCAAACTATGATTTCAGACCTCACCGGTCTTGATGTTGCTGGGGCTTCGCTACTGGATGAGGCGACAGCTGCAGCCGAGGCCATGGCTCTGGCCAAATCTGGGAAACCGCGGGGGACAAGTATGTTCATCTCAGACTCATGCCATCCACAGACGATTAAGGTCGTGGAAACACGAGCAGAACCACTCGGGATCGATGTTATCGTGGGAGATTGGCAATCGTTTGACCCTCTAGCTTGTGACGGCATTTTTGCTGTTTTACTCCAATACCCGGACACACGTGGCCACGTGGATGATTACCAGGAGTTGGTAGAAAAGACTCACGAGGCAGGAGCTTTAGCTATTGTAGCTGCTGATATTCTGGCCCTCACAGTGCTTCGCCCTCCGGGTGACTTTGGCGCGGACATCTGTGTGGGTAATAGCCAACGCTTTGGAGTGCCGTTTGGCTTCGGAGGCCCGCATGCCGCCTTCATGGCGTGCACGGACAAGCTCAAACGCAAAATGCCGGGCCGGCTAATCGGTGTGTCGATCGATTCTCAAGGTAATCCCGGCTATCGTTTGTCTCTGCAAACAAGGGAGCAACATATTCGGCGGGATAAAGCCACGTCTAATATATGCACGGCGCAGGTGTTACTCGCTGTGATGGCATCGATGTATGCTGTGTATCACGGCCCTGAGGGTTTAAAAAGAATTGCCCAAGAGGCTCACCAGTCTGCGCGTATTCTTGCGGCGAGTATTACCCAAGCAGGCTATGATCTTGTCAGTGATAACTTCTTTGACACCATCACGGTAAAGACTGCGAACAACACTGATCAAATTCTACTGGCTGCAGTTAAAAACGGAGTCAATTTGCGCCGTGTTGATGATCAACATGTAGCGATTGCTTGCGATGAAGTCATGGGCGTAGCTGAGCTGAAACTCGTATTACAGGCTTTTAAAATCGATCAAGAGGTATTGCCTGAGCCCGGTCAAACAGCCTGGGGTGAGCGCCACCACCGTGTCTCTGATTTTTGCACAGCTTCTGTATTTAATAGTTTCCACTCAGAAACGGAGATGCTGCGATATATCTCTCGCTTGGAGCAAAAAGATTTAGCACTTAACGAGTCTATGATCGCTCTGGGGTCCTGCACGATGAAGCTTAATGCGACATCTGAAATGATGCCGATGAGCTGGCCTGAGGTAGCTCATATTCATCCCTTTGTGCCGGATGATCAATCTGTGGGTTACCGTGAAATGCTCGACGAGTTGTCAGATTGGTTAGCCCGCATTACTGGATTTGCAGCGATTTCTCTTCAACCCAATGCAGGCTCCCAGGGTGAGTATGCTGGTCTTTTAGCAATCCGCCGTTACCACATCGCCAATGGTAACGTAGGTGGTGCCGAACGTGATGTATGCATTATTCCCACCTCAGCGCACGGAACCAACCCCGCATCTGCTGTGATGGCGGGCTTCAAAGTTGTTCCGGTAGCCTGTGATGATCAAGGTAACATTGATGTTGCTGACTTGAAGGCCAAGGCTGAGCAGCATGCTGATAAACTAGGTGCTCTGATGGTAACTTATCCATCCACCCACGGTGTCTATGAGTCTACCATTGTGGAGATTTGCGAAATTATTCACTCCAATGGTGGCCAAGTTTATATGGATGGAGCCAATATGAACGCGCAGGTTGGCCTCACTAGTCCCGGACTTATCGGTGCAGATGTTTGCCACCTCAATCTCCACAAGACTTTCTGCATACCTCACGGTGGTGGTGGTCCAGGTGTAGGCCCCATCGGAGTAGCTGAGCAATTGGTTCCTTACCTACCTGGTCATAGCATGATGGAGAGTGAAGATTCTCCCGTTTGTGCGGCAGCGTATGGTAGCGCAAGTATTAATACTATATCATGGATGTATATTGCGATGATGGGGGTCGAGGGGCTCACGGAGGCGACTAAGATTGCCATTGTAAATGCCAACTACATGGCAAAGCGACTCAATGCTTATTTCCCTGTTCTCTACACCGGCAACAAGGGCTTAGTAGCACATGAGTGTATCATTGATATACGCCCATTGGCTGAGCGCAGCGGTATCACTGTTGAGGATGTCGCCAAACGCCTGATGGACTATGGATACCATGCTCCGACGATGAGTTGGCCAGTTGCTGGCACTCTCATGATTGAACCTACCGAGTCTGAGTCCAAAGGTGAGCTCGATAAGTTCTGTGATGCCATGATCTCTATCCATGGTGAAATCCAAGAAGTTGTCGATGGTGTGGCCGACAAGGAAGACAATGTTTTGAAGAATGCGCCGCATACTGCTCAAATGGTCATCAGTGACACGTGGAGTCATCCATACACTCGTGAGCAAGCGGCTTACCCAGTTTCGTCATTACGTAGTCACAAATTCTGGCCATCGGTAGGACGCATCGACAATGTCCATGGTGATCGCAACCTTGTTTGTTCCTGTGTTGGCATGGATGCCTATTCAGAGTGAAAAACCTGCAGCCTGATAAACAATGAGTAATTATATCCCACCTGCCAGCCCCAAGGATGAAGTATCTGGCTATGTCTATTTTGCTCGTTTGTGTAGTAAAATTCGTCTTTGCCAAAGTGGGCATCTCGACCCCGAATTTGAGCCCAATATGGGCAAGGCAATGGACTTATGGACATGCCAGTTCCTCAAGGTTGATTATGATGCCCTGCGAGGAGTTGTGCACTCAGGTGTCAATGATAAGGATGCACTTGAGTGGTGCTGGCAAAATGGCGTGAAGCCAAGCGAGCATCAACTCGAGTGGTGGAATAGCTACATGCGCAATCGAGGTTTTCGAGATGACTTTACGGATAAGCTCGTGTTTCGGAAAGAGGAGGCTGGTTGGGAGAATCGAAATGATATCCAGAGTTTCTTTGATTATCTAGACGCTGATGATGGACGCTTGTGATGACAAGCATGGCCTGCTAGTCTAAAAGCGGATGACACTTACAGACCTCGGTTGGAATGAAGATTTTCAGAAGGCATTTAACAAGCTTTCTTTAATCAAGTGCGTGCCGGCACGGTTAATTCGTGATAACAAAATTAGCTATGGAGCGCTCTTCATCGACGATGAGGGCGATGTCTGTGAGCGTGAGGTGGTCATGAGCGGCAAAGTTTATCATGATGCATCTAGTGATGCTGAACTTCCCGCTGTTGGTGATTGGGTAGCTCTTGAGTTAGCTGGCGATGAAGACAACGAAAATATGATCCGCTCACGTCTGCCTCGGCAGACCTGCTTCTCACGTAAGCTCCCTGGCAAAAGTGCGGAGGAGCAAGTGATCGCAGCTAATGTTGAGGTGGTTGTGGTGGTGACTGACGCTGGCTCAGATTTCAGCCCTCGCCGCATGGAGCGTTATTTTACCCTGATCAGGCGCAGTGGTTCAAAACCAGTGGTGCTGGTCAATAAATCCGATCTCTTTACTGATGAACAAAATCAAGAGGCAGCGTCAACCATTGCTGAGCTCAGCGAAGAGGCCGATGTTTACATTAGCTCTGCGGCGCGCAATGAGGGTCTTGAGGTGCTCAAAAAGTATCTCCAACCTGGTGTTTCGCTAACCATGGTCGGCTCCAGCGGGGTGGGGAAGTCGACGATGGTCAACCAGCTATTAGGTGAGGAATTCCAGTGGACTAGTGACGTCAATGAAGCCACTGGCAAGGGGCGCCATACCACCACCGCACGCGAGTTGATATTGCTCGATGACGGTGGCATCCTCATTGATAACCCAGGCATGCGAGAGATCCAGATGTGGACTGACGAGCAGACGTTGCGCGAGAGTTTCCTCGATGTGGAGGAGCTGGCGACCCAGTGTAAATTCCACGATTGCAAGCATGGTAACGACGCAGGCTGTGCTATCCGTGCGGCCGTCGAGAGCGGTGAGCTTGATGAGGGGCGCTACGAGGGATATCTCAAGCTTGACGAGGAAATAGAGAAACTTGAGCAGCGGCAGAAAAAGCGCCGTATCCTCTCTGAGCGGCGCGCCAAAAGGGATCACAGGATCAAGGCTAGGAACTTGGCAGATCGAATTGAACAGGATCAGGAGCAAAACCCTGACTGGCGCTGATAAGGTATACTAGAAGAACAGGCGGCCGATGATCGTTAGGATCACGGCGAAGACTAAGTTGAGAACGAGGCCGATGCGCATCATGTCTCGTTGTCGGATTTTCCCCGACGCAAAAACAATTGCATTGGGTGGCGTGGCGATTGGCAGCATAAAGGCGCAGGATGCTGCAAGTGTGAGAGGTAGAACCAGCTGATTGGTGGGAATGCCCATGTCAATGGCAACAGAGGCAAAAATAGGCAGTAACAATGCCGTGCTCGCAGTATTGCTGGAGAGCTCGGTGAGAAAAATGACAAAGAGAACAACGGCACCGACAAGGAAGATGATGGGCCAGCCGGTGGTGAAGAGCTGAATTTTTTGGGCAAGATACCAGCTGGCTCCAGTGGTGCCGAGGATTTTACTCAGGGTGAGCCCGCCCCCAAAGAGCAGGAGAACACCCCAGTCTGTGGCGCGGTCGATGTCTTGCCAGGTAACTAGTCCACAAGTTGCGAGTAGTAGTAATCCACTCATTGCTACGATTGTATCAAAGGATTTGGAGATGCCAAAAAGCTCGGCCAATGGAGCACTGAAGAGCCAGCCGCAGATGGTGAGTAAAAAGATCGCTAGGGTGAGTAAGTGCTGGCGGTCAAAGGTGAAGGGCTCTGGCTTGACCTCGATAGCTGGTATCTTTCCCGGCCGGGCAAGTAGACGCAACAATACAAATAAGATGGGCAATAAAATCAACGAGGCTGGTAGCCCGATTGCCAGCCAGTCAGTGAACGAGAGATTTAGATGTGCCGCGGCAATGGCGTTGGGAGCTGTGCCAATGAGCGTGGCCATGCCACCCACGCTGGCTGAGTAGGCGATACCTAGAAGTAGGTATGGCGCGGCCTTGGCGGCGGTCGGCTGGTCACAGCGTGCGGTAATGTTGGCAAGGATACCAAGGGTTACAGGGAGTAAAAGTGCCACAGTGGCAGTATTGGAAATCCACATTGAAAGTGCGGCAGCTACCGTGAATAGAGCTAATGCGGTGGTATGAAAATTACCGCGCCCGATGACAAGAATGCGCATCGCCAGCCAGCGGTCCAGACCTTGTTTGGCAAGCGCTGCTGCCAGGCCAAAGCTACCCAGAAAAAGAAAGATCAGGGGATGGGCGAATCTGGCAAAACTGCCGCTCACATCAAGGGTGCCGGTGAGAGCGGCAAGGATGGGGATAAGGATCGCCGTCAGGGCCAGTGGTAAGGCCTCGGTTAACCAAAGGACTGCGGCCAGGGTGAGGATGGCAAGCCCGGTGCCGACAGATTGCGGGTCATACTTCTCATCCGCCACTTCGAATGAGATGGCATGCCGCATCACAAAAAAGAGAGAAAAAGCGATGCCGATCAAGACTGTTTTCCTCACCGCCGGGGAGAGCTGGCGGAGCGAGAATTTTTCACGCAGAATGGTTTCTTTGTGTATTCGCATAGCTCACTGGTGTTACACCATTGCTGTCGGGGTTTCAAGCTCTGGCTAGATAGCAGCTAGCCAAACAGAGATGAAGTCGCCGATGAAGATGACCAAGGCTCACAGTAAGACAAAATTAAATATCTTTTAGCCATGCGGGCCGTAGTTTCTCAGTCTATTTCTGACGATTTCTGAAGCAAAATCTCCAACCATGACAATGCAGGCACTGAGGAGAATAAAAAAGAACCATTCATCGTAGTTGTCTCTCGCTCTTGCTTCATCAATGAGAAAACCTAGAGAGCTGATACCAAGAAGCCCCAGCACCGTAGCGTCACGAATGCACGTTTCCCAGCGATAGAAAAAATACAAGACCATGCGGTTAAAGTAAGCAGGAAGAATTGAGAACAAGTATCCCTGCAGACGGTTTCCACCACGAGCAAGCTGAACTTTAGAGTGATTTAAATTTGAGTGGTCGGTCAGCTCCCCCCCGAGTCTGCCGATAATACCGTAATTGTGGATAGCGAGTCCTAAGATGAGTGGCCAAGCAGTAGGACCGAGCATTTGTAGTAGTAAGAAGGCTAGTAGAAACTCTGGCATGCTGCGGCAGAGAATGAAAAGGGCCCGTAAGAATAGTGAGATTAGCTTATGGAGCAAATTCAAAGCACGATTATTACCAGCATAAATACCATACGGTTTTTCCTCATTGAGCGACTTGGAGCTCCACGGCAAGGTTATCAAACCCAGGAGAAAGGCGAGTATCATCGCCGCAGTGCCAATGTAGAGCGTCTGCAGGGAGGCCTCCACTCCTTGCTCTAGGAACAGCTGCTTTGCCCATGGCAAGGCATCAAGCCAGTCGCCGGATTTTTGCACCGGGTAGGGCGTGATTTCCTCGGAGAGAAAGCGTTCAAGATTTGATGTGCGTTGTTCCCAACTAAGCTCAGAGAAGAGGGGGTCGCCCGTGGTCCAGGAAATAGTAGTTAGGATGATAACAAAGATAGCGGTTATTTTTGGAAGCCATCGCCTGGGCTGGTCACGGCGTAGTGAACTCGGTGAAAGGTCATCCGGGAGGCTCTTTGTAGAGGGGTAATTAGTCATGGCCTTGCGGATGTAGTGGCTAGAGCGCTCCACTACCAAGATCAAAACGAGTAAGGCGTATAGTAGTGTCCACAGCTCATTGTAATAGTTGTCTTCAAAGGCTGTTTCAATGTGAAGTCCGATAGTGGATATGCCAACGAAACCTAGTATCGCAGCTGAGCGAATGGCGCATTCAAAACGGTAGAAGGTATAGCTGAAAAGGTCTGTTAGTGAGATCGTAAATACACCGTAGAGCCAGGACGCAAAGGAGCCACCGCCCAAGGAATGAAGGTAGGCTTTGGCGTTGCGGGGTTGCTCATCAAGCATTTCAGAAAACACTTTGGCCAAGCTACAGCTGTATGGAATGGATAGTGCTACGATCACAGCTATGGGCGAGGTGCCGAGAGCTGTTATGAAGATGAGAGCCCAGAGTATTTCATGAACGGATCTACCTGCTGTAGTAATCATCCGCACGATGCGGTGGGCTATCGCGAGGGTGAGCCGTGTGACGACTGAGCTCGAGCGAGGTGGCCACCAAGATTTGGACGACAGGAAACCAAGAAGGAGACCGATCGGTAGTGATAAACTGATAGCGCATACAGCATATTGGAGGGTATTCCATAATGCTTCGCCAATTTTATGCGAGAATGGCGGAGCCGACTCTGGCATGTCTGGATCTTGGTAATCTAGTGCGGGCTCGAGCGCCGCGGCGAAGAATTTCTTGATCAGCCCCATCCCATACTCTTGAGGGAAGAAGTCTGACCACTTTAGCTGCGTGGAGTAGATGCAGAATGCGAGTACAGGGATCAGTAGCAGCAGGAAACTTCTGCGTATGCCCTTGTATGGCTTCAAGGAAATCATGGCTCTACCAATTCAGATTCAGAAAGGTGGTATAGCTCTTCAAGTTGCTCTGTTGAGGCCTCAGGAGAATCAAATAAGATATGTCCGTTTTTTAAGCCAATAATGCGTGGGAAAAACTCACGCGCAAGCTCCACATTGTGAATAGACATTACCAGTGTGAGTTGGTTCTCTGTGGCAATTTCTGTAAGTAAAGTAATAAGGCTGCGAGCTCGTGCTGGATCCACAGCAGAAATCGGTTCATCTGCCAATAAGCTGTGTGCCTGCTGAAAAAGTGCGCGGGCAACGGCTACGCGCTGTTGTTGTCCGCCGGACAGGGTAGCCGTGTGGTGATACATCTTTTCAGCGATGCCAACCCTTTGCAGCAGTGAGAAGATATGCTGTAGATTTTTTCGTGGTGGGATCAGAAATTTGGACAGCATTCCCAGCGCAGAGTGCTTGCCCACTCTGCCAAGCAGGATGTTTTGAAAAACCTTGAGCTGTGGTATGAGCCCCAAATCCTGTGGGATGTATGCGATTTCACTGCGGAGTCTGCGTAAATTTTTGTTACTAAGGCTATTCAAATGCGATTCAGCAATACTGTAGCTGCCAGAGTCTTGCATTACTTGTCCATTGAGCAGTTTCAGGAGAGTAGTTTTGCCACTACCTGATGGGCCAATGATAGCAACATGCTCACCCTGCTTGATTTCCAAGGAAATCTTGCTCAGAGCAACGGTAGCACCAAAGCTCTTGGTTATGTCTGTGAGTTGAAACACAGTATTAAAAATGCCCCTCCTGCCACAGAGCAGGAGGGGTAGTGAAATTATTCTTTAAAGAAGCCTAGCTCTTTAGCAATGGTAACGATACTTGTGAAATCATCGTTGTTTGCTTCGATCAGGCCTTCTTCACGCTTCAGAACGGCAAGAACGTCCTTGTCCTTGCAGCTGATCAAAGCTTTTTGAAGTTTATCGATGAAGCCAGCGCCGAAAGTCTCCTCAAGTGATGGATGTGCCGTGAAGTTGTAGTCAGCATAGCCAGGAGTGACCCAGATGATTTTAGCTTTATTAGGGTCAATCTCTCCAGATTTGATCATGCTATCATAGGTTTTATAGCTCAATACGCCTGCTTGCACAGAACCTTCATTGACTGCATTGGCAGTGCCCGCATGGCTTGCTTTGCCGGTAAATTGAATTGGTTTAGAGAAAAACTCATCGGGAGTCTTGCTTGTTTCTTTCTGGATAAACCAAGTGGGCATTAATCGACCAGAAGTTGACTTTTTAGAGCCGAAAGTAAATGTAAGATTGGCAATACCTTGTGGGAACTCATCAGATCTTTCCAGCCCAGTAGATTCATGTGCAATGAAGTAAGACTTATACTCAGGGTCAACAACACCTTGAACAATTGCGCGAGATCCCTCGACACGAGCACGGGCTTGCACACCTGTCAGCCCGCCAAACCATACTAGCTGAACTTCATTATTGGCAAAACGGTTGACCGAAGCACTGTAATCTTGCGAGTTAACATACTCCACTTTGACGCCGAGCTCTGTGGCAAGGTAGTCACTGAGTGCCTTGTATTTTATACTTTGATCAGACACTTTTTTGTCTGGAATCGCAGTAATGCGTAGGACTTTGTCGTCGCTGTTTGTATTGGTTGTTTCTTCTTTCTCTCCGCAACTGCTCAAGGCAATTGCACCAACAACGATGGATGTCAGACCGACACATCTCAGAATACGTTCTCGTTTCATAATTTAATTGTTTTTGATTGTTCTCAGGAACGCCCCTAAAGCGCACTATAGACGGGCCCGTGTCTAGAAAAAACGGGTTGTGACAAACTAAACACCAAACTGAATGGTGGAGTAAGACATTGATGGTGACTCTAGTCTATTCATGAGAGCCACCTATGAGTAATAAAACCGACACAAAATTGCACCTAACTAGGAAATATTGATTGATTAAACATCTGGTATTCTTTGTTTATGTAAATTTAGAGTGTGGCGTTATCGTTGAAGATTAGGCGTTTGTGGCGTTGGGCAAAAAAAGAGTTAAAAAAGATGCCAAAAGGTATTGACGTAGCGTGTATTTCGGATAGTTTCCGCCCGCCGCTCCATCGGAGGGCACGCGAGAGACATTCAAGTCGATCGGGGACATAGTTCATAAGGGCTCGTCTACGGTCGGTTTTTTTATCTCCACGTTAAAGTGATCTTTAAAAGTATGGTCCTGTCTATAAGGCAGACAGCATGATGAAGTTTTTGACCACCACGGTTGATTATGGAGTGCGGTCTGGACGGTGTATGCAGGATGGAAGAGGAAAGATTGAATTGTGCGCTGTGTGTCAGTTTTAACTGACGTGCAGAGTAAGTAGGATGAAGAGCTTCGGTTTGGAGTTCTACTACTTGTCAATTTGGTAAACGTAACTACGCCCCAAGAGATTGGGGAATAAAATACAAAGCCTATAACTGTTTAAAAAGTCCATCGTAAGATGGCATTTATACGGAGAGTTTGATTCTGGCTCAGAATGAACGCTGGCGGCGTGGATAAGACATGCAAGTCGAACGAGAAAACTGATTAGTTTACTAAGATGTTTTCTAGTGGCGGACGGGTTAGTAACACGTGAGCAACCTGCCTCAAAGTGGGGGATAGCCTTCCGAAAGGGAGATTAATACCGCATGTGGCCCCCTGTTAAAAGGGTGGTCAAAGGTGCCTTCGGGTATCGCTTTGAGATGGGCTCGCGGCCTATCAGCTTGTTGGTGAGGTAATGGCTCACCAAGGCTACGACGGGTAGCTGGTCTGAGAGGACGATCAGCAACACTGGAACTGAGACACGGTCCAGACACCTACGGGTGGCAGCAGTCGAGAATCATTCACAATGGGGGCAACCCTGATGGTGCAACGCCGCGTGGAGGATGAAGGCCCTAGGGTCGTAAACTCCTGTCATATGAGAGTAAGGCATATGTGTTAATACCATGTATGTTTGATAGTATCATAAGAGGAAGGGACGGCTAACTTCGTGCCAGCAGCCGCGGTAATACGAAGGTCCCGAGCGTTATTCGGAATCACTGGGCGTAAAGAGTACGTAGGCGGTTTGGTAAGTCAGGTGTGAAATCCCGGAGCTCAACTCCGGAACTGCATCCGATACTGCTAGACTTGAGTAATGGAGGGGCAGGTGGAATTCTCGGTGTAGCAGTGAAATGCGTGGATATCGAGAGGAAGACCAATGGCGAAGGCAGCCTGCTGGACATTTACTGACGCTGAGGTACGAAGGCCAGGGTAGCGAAAGGGATTAGATACCCCTGTAGTCCTGGCAGTAAACGGTGCGCGCTTGGTGTAGGAGGACTCGACCCCTTCTGTGCCGGAGCTAACGCGTTAAGCGCGCCGCCTGGGGAGTACGGTCGCAAGACTAAAACTCAAAGAAATTGACGGGGACCCGCACAAGCGGTGGAGTATGTGGCTTAATTCGATGCAACGCGAAGAACCTTACCTAGGCTTGACATGTATTGCTAAGCACGCGAAAGCGTGTGACCCTTCGGGGACCTTACACAGGTGCTGCATGGCCGTCGTCAGCTCGTGTCGTGAGATGTTTGGTTAAGTCCAGCAACGAGCGCAACCCCTGTGGATAGTTGCCAGCAAGTAATGTTGGGGACTCTATCCAGACTGCCCAGGTCAACTGGGAGGAAGGTGGGGATGACGTCAGGTCAGTATGGCCCTTACGCCTAGGGCTGCACACGTACTACAATGCCCAGTACAATGAGAACCGAGACCGCGAGGTGGAGGAAATCTGCAAAACTGGGCCCAGTTCGGATTGGAGGCTGCAACTCGCCTCCATGAAGTTGGAATCGCTAGTAATGGCACATCAGCTACGGTGCCGTGAATACGTTCCCGGGTCTTGTACACACCGCCCGTCACATCATGGAAGCCGATCGCACCCGAAGTATCTGCGCTAACTTTTTAAGAAGCAAGGTCCTAAGGTGTAGTTGGTAACTGGGATGAAGTCGTAACAAGGTAGCCGTAGGGGAACCTGCGGCTGGATCATCTCCTTTCTATGGAGTAATTGACAAACTGTTCACGCAGTCACTGTCGAAGGTCGACGCCTAAAACGGAGCATTAAGTTTCGTCATGGTGTCTAAGTGAAAATGCGAAAGTATTTCACGACTTATTAATTATATTAAGCGCGTTAAGTTATTAACGAGGCCGCAGCGCACAATTCAATCTGGAATCTTCAATGAAACAATCACCTCTGAAGAAAGGGGGTATAGCTCAGTTGGTAGAGCGCCTGCTTTGCAAGCAGGATGTCATCGGTTCGAATCCGGTTACCTCCACCAACTTTTAGCGAACGACCGTAAGGGAGTGCAAGCTTCCATAAAGGGCCTGTAGCTCAGTTGGTTAGAGCACACGCTTGATAAGCGTGGGGTCGCAAGTTCAAGTCTTGCCTGGCCCACCATTTTCTAATGAGAAATGATACTGTTTCATACATATTTTTACTAAGAGTGCTAATTTTGTGTTCTTTGACATCTGTAGAGAAATTATTTTGGGCGAGCCTCACCTACTTCTTAGGAAGCTGGTGAAAGTCTGAAATAATTGATATTTCCTGTTCTGTATAGATCTCTGGTAGTGCGTAAGTGCTATTGGAAGTTCTAAATGAAAAATATAATACAATTTGATTATGAGCTTTGTCTTGCAGTCCTTGGAAATACTCGAAACCAACCAAACTTATACGACTCCAGCAATGGAGAAGTATGAAAACAAACAACTTATGCGTTTCCAGCAATGGAGGCGTGTAAAAACCAAAACAAACTAACGATCTGACCACTGAGTAATCAGTGAGAAGAAAGAAAGAACCAAAAATTTATGGCAATAAATTTCGTTACCATCGTTTGAAATATAACGATGTAACAGAAGCTGAATTTCGAAATAGAGATCAAGCTTTAAAGGGCACATAGTGGATGCCTTGGTGCTAGAAGGCGATGAAGGACGTGATAAGCTGCGATAAGCAGCGGTGAGCCGCAAACAGGCTTTGACCCGCTGATTTCCGAATGGGGTAACCTGGTATCATTAATATGATATCGTTGCTTGCTGAATAAAATAGGCAAGCATACGCAATACCCGGTGAAGTGAAACATCTCAGTAACCGGAGGAAAAGAAAGAGAAATCGATTCCGTGAGTAGTGGCGAGCGAAAACGGAAGAGCCCAAACCGGGGGATTTATTCCCCGGGGTTGTAGGACCCCAATATGGGACCAGAGACGATAGGCGAAGCATTTGGAAAAATGCGACACAGAGGGTGAGATCCCCGTAGCCGAAATCCTCGATGGCCTTAGGGAGTTCCTGAGTAGCACGGGACACGTGAAACCCCGTGTGAATCTGCGCAGACCACTGCGTAAGGCTAAATACTAACTAGCGACCGATAGTGAACAAGTACCGTGAGGGAAAGGTGAAAAGTACCCCTGTGAGGGGAGTGAAATAGAACCTGAAACCATGTGCCTACAAGGTGTAAGAGCTGGGATTTATCCTGGTGATTGCGTGCCTTTTGCTTAATGAGTCTACGAGTTAGTGTCTGTGGCAAGCTTAAGTCCTTCTGGGACGCAGGCGTAGCGAAAGCGAGTCCGAATAGGGCGATTTAGTTGCAGGCGCTAGACCCGAAGCGGAGGCGACCTACCCATGGCCAGGTTGAAGCGACAGTAAAATGTCGTGGAGGACCGAACCGATGTGTGTTGAAAAACGCTCGGATGAGCTGTGGGTCGGAGTGAAAGGCTATTCAAGCCCCGTGATAGCTGGTTCTCCTCGAAATGCATTTAGGTGCAGCG
>ENA-UZWU01001653-UZWU01001653.1-metagenome-genome-assembly--contig:-Day-4--1m-contig-1653_pt1 | contig 30814 bp, 22 predicted proteins | sample MGYA00260345_ERZ794905 | MGnify/ENA metagenome assembly ERZ794905
CCCTTGATACCATCAAAGATTCCCATAATGATTGTAACTGGTAAAAAGAGTTTACCTAATATTCGACCTAATGGTTTAAATTGTTTAGCGAAAACTTTAAAGAATTCTTTCATTATTCTAAATGGTTGAACAACCATCATCGCAAGTTTACCTATTTTACCTGCTTGTTCTGCTGTTGCTGTGAATGGTCTTATAAAGGAAGCCACTCCAGTTTTTAGTTTAGTGAAGGTTTGTCCTAATTCCTTTATATCATCGCCTAATCCCATAGGAAGTTTAAAACCTTTAAAAAGGTTTGCGAACTTTGTTCCTAGGGAGCTAAAGAATCCACTAACTGTCGATTTTAAACCCTTAGCTGCTTCTATTTTACTTGCTGCTCCAAGTCTAATACTTCTATATAAATTTCCAAAGAAACTTGCTATGGTTGTAACTAATCCCGCTTTATAAGTTTTTAAACCTTTATTACCAAAATTAAAAGCAGTTTTGATACCCTTAAAAAACTTATTAACTGGATCAATTACTCTAGCAGTAAATAGACCTTTTACTTTTGTTAAACCCTTTGATATATTTTTACCGAATAGATCATCAATAAAAGTAAAGATTCTACCGCCTAAGTTTTTAAATCCTTTACTCATAAGTTTAATAGACTCTAATATACCTATTGCAAATCCACCAAGAAGACCAGCCAGTGCTCCACCTAAACCACCAAGTACAGCTAAAGCTGTACCAAAGAAACCTTTGGGTGATTCTAATAAGCTTTGGTCTGTATTCTCAACTAACTCTTCAAGTAATTCATTAGTTTTATCATCACGAGCAGCGTCTTCTTTATTCTTTTCTAAGTCTTTTAGTTTATTACCAAGAAGACTATCGGCAAGGCCATCTAAAGCTGCATTAGCTTTAAGACCACTACTTTCAACAGCATTAGCGATACTAACCATATTAGCAACAAGGCCAACGTTAGCTTCAGTAGTTTTACTCTGTTCTGAGTTACCTTTTTTTAGTTGATCAACGACATCAGAAAGAGATCCACCCTCTTCTCTAGGTCTAGGTTGAGGTGCTTGTTGAGCTCTTTGAGCATCTGCATCTTTTTTGATATCGTTAGCCATGGTTATTTACCTTTTGAAAATGCTTGTGCACCAAAGAATGCAGCTACTATACCAGCTACAGCTACAAAATATGTAGGTGCCATTGAACCCAGTGTTGATTGAGCTTCGTTTAAACCGGCTAAAGATGCGAGCACAACAGCGAATGGATATAACAATAGACCCCATAGCGCAAACCATGTCATTTTACGTTGAGCATCTCGCATAGCATCTTGGTCGTCAAGCTCTTTACGCTTAAACTCAAGATACAACTCATGCTCTTCCTTTGAGACTTTACCATCACCGTTAGTATCGGCCGGATGTGTCTTCTCTATTGTTTTAACTTCTTCACTCATCGCTGTGATTTCCTTTGTTGTTGTTCAGCCTTTCTATTCTCTTCTTTAATATGCTCACTAAGAAGAGTAACATATATCTCCCTCTCCCATGGTAACATACCATCCAATTCAGTTAAACTATACTTATGATGCTGCATCATAGCAAAGTTAGTCTTATAATGGTTTACTAGATTATCATGTGAGAGGCCTAGGTAAAAAAACTTTGGATACCTTTCAGTTCCACCTTAGTCTCTTCTTCACACTTAATACAGTTAAACTTTAATTCATGTTTAAGTGATGGCATATCATTAAAGAAGCCACCAATTAAATCAAATTGAGAACTATTTAGATTCTCAATAAATTCCATTTTCTCTTTATCAGACGAATTTTCGTATACTTCTTCAGTATCGAATATGTTATCAATACAGAGTACTAATAGATCCATTATACCATCAATCTTTTCTAGGTATTCTGGGTCAAATTTCTGTATATCTTCGAATGATGGATACCTCAATGTGAGACCAATATCCTCAGATAACATAATTACATTGTCTTCAGGGTTTATTTCAGGAGTCTTAATATCATCAAGGTCAATTTCAACTGGTGTTTCTGCTTTACAGTCTTCCGACTTACACTTGACATTAACACTAATCCTTTCACCTACAGATTTAGCTCTTAGATGGAGGAATAATACCTCTAAGTCAAACACCGCTAATTTATTAACGCTGATATTATCAAAGACACACGCCTCGATGACATCTTTAATAGCTCCTAGAATCTGTTTCTGATCATTTGATTCCATTGCCATCATGAGTATTTTTTCTTCTTTTACAAGGTAAGGTCTAAAATTAACCTCCTTGCCTAGTCCCGGTACAAATACCGTATACTTGGAACTATTTACTTGTGGTAAAGCCATTATATTTCTCCTAAATTACCAATTCATTATAATATATTTATAATTCTATCTGCTACCGATTTTATACCGGATCCAAACCCTGCAACAGGGTTAAGTGTTTCAAACTTATCGTATGAAAATGTTACACTAAACGTTTGAGGAGTATCAGCCGCTTCGTTGCTTAGTGTCATCCCAGTGTATGATGTAGGGAATGCGTTCTTTAATTTTACTGCGTATATTGGATTGTTTTGCTTATCGAGCTGTTGAATAACAACATCAGCCACATGATCTACTTTATAACTTACAGTATAAGTCTCACTATCCAATACTTGTGCCATCCAATTATCAAACATATTTCGTATAAAGAAATCCTGTGTGACATGGAATTCACATGTTACGTCTTCATCGATATATCCAGTGATATACTTGTGCTGTTCTTTGTGAGCTGCATGTTCAGCTGTACTTATTTGTCGACCAGGCATTGATGTTGATTTACACATCATTGATATATCTCTAGGGTCGTTAATAAAGTTTTTAAGCGATAGACCACCACCTGATATTAAACCTGCAAGGAGTGTACTTGCATCTAAATTAATAAGTGATAGTTTGGGTGGTGTAAAGATTATATTAAATCTGTTCTGCATGGCCAAACCACCATGGTTTTGTATTGTAGATTTTAAATCGTCGATTGAATTAGCCATGGTTATACCTTATATGCGTCTCTACTATATCTCCAAACACTTTGATCTTTAACTTTCTTGAACTGTTGTGTTGGCATGAATACTGCAATTTCCCAATCAGTCATTGGTACTCTTACTATTTTTGATTTGACCTGGCTCGACAGATATTGTTTAAAACATGGTCTAAACTCTTTATATTTGTTTGCACCCTTGATAGTATTGTATCGTATCCGTGCTAATCGTGTTGAATCAGTCACTTTCTTTGGTGCTAAATCCATTAATCTATCTAAGAATAATGCTCTTACGTTAGGTGAAAGGTAGTGTAAGTTAAGTCCATTGAACCCACCTTTGGTTGGACCAAGGAGTATAGTCAATGGAAACTTATCGTAATATGGTAACTCGTTTTTCATCTTAGGGTCGTAGAAATACATAATCATATCACCTGTCTTAGGATTAGATATGGGTTTAAGAGCATCGTCAGTTAATAGTTTATTTCTATTAATAGTGCCCAATGCATCTACATTCTTTTTAAACCAGTTACGTGATTTATCAGTCCTAGCTTGAATACCAGCTCTGAATGCGCCTGCTTGTAATGTGTCGAATAAACTTGCCATAGTACTATTTATATCAAGACTTAAGTAGTTTGATGCCTAAATTCTTTAAAGTGTCTTCAGTCCATATTTGAAACTTCCATCCTTTGTAGGACGCAAAGTCATTAGCTGCAGTCCACTTAGAAGTATTCTTAATATAGGTTGTCACCTCATTTAGGTATCGTTTAGTTTTACGAGTAGGCTTCTTGGGTGGTGTTGTCTGTTTCTTTGGTTTAATCTCAACCAATATACAATCACCGTTATCCATCTCAATGAATAGATCAATAAAATACCGATGGATTTTGTTATCTGTTTTACACTTGTATGGTATAACCACCTCTTCAGAATTCCATGCTCGTATTCTAGAGTTAGATTCGCACCATTTAAATGCTTGTCTTTCCCATAGAGAACGGTAAACAACCTTAGTATAGTCTCCTAAGTACTTCTCAGGGTGTTTAATTTTGTATTTGCCTTTGTAACTCATATAAATACTCTTATAGTTTATAAATAGTATAGTTATTTATATAGGAAAAGAGCATGGCTATCGGTAAAAAAGTATCAGATAAAGTAAAAAACAAATTAGCAGGTAAGGAAAAGGGTTCAAGAGATCCAGGTCCAATTCTGAGGTACCCTCTTAATCTAGTGGAAAAGGATAACCAAGAATTAATTAGATTCAGAATTGTTGATAGAAAAACACTCGAAGATCAGAGAAGTATATACCTTTATTCACCACCTGGTCTATCAATTGCAGATGCAGCTGGTTATACTCAGGCTGACCTAGGTCTTCTTGGTGGCGCTATTGATGCGGGTGGCGATGTCATGACTGGTAAAAAGGATATGGATGGTAGTGGTATAACAGATATTGTATCGGCTGCCGTGACCGGAGCTGCAGGTAAATTAGGAGCAGCTGGACAGGCCGGTATGATTACGGGTGGTGTTGCATCAAATCCCTATACTAACGTTCAATTTACAGGCACTAATTTAAGGTCATTCGCCTTTAGTTTTAAAATGATAGCTGAATCACCTGATGAATCAGATGCTATAAAGAATATTGAGAATACCTTTAGGAAGTTCTTATATCCTAAGAAGCTTACTTCGTCTGATTTTCTATTGGAATACCCACCACTCTTTAAGATAGAATTCATGAAACTACAGGGTGGAGATGCTGCTCCGAATAAGTTTATGCCATTCATACAGTATTCATATCTATTAAATATGACAGCAACGTTTAATAGTTCAACAAATCTATTTCATAAAACAGGTGCACCGGTTGAATTAGACCTAGCGCTTACGTTTCAAGAGTCGAAAGCTCTTAAGAGAGAAGATCTATACGGCGCTCCAGAAGAGTATAATACAGCTGAATACCATAGAGAATTCAGAGCTCCATATACATTACCATCGTCTGAATTGACAGGAGATCAATAATCATGGCATACTTTAAGTTATTCCCTAAGGTTGGATATGATTTCAATCGCGATGGTGTTATACAGAATGTAGTTGATATCTTTCGACACGCACGACCACTACAGAATTTTGCAGATAATATTAATACGTATCGTAAGTTTACAATACCTGATGGAGCAAGGCCGGATATCTGTTCACAGAAGCTATACGGTACTCCTGACTATTATTGGACGTTCTTTATCATCAATGATTTTCTACACGATGGAATGGCTCATTGGCCCATGAGTCAACAAGACCTATTTAAATATATTGAAACAGAGTATAATGGTGTAGCCATTGAGACAAGACCTAATGTAGTACGTAATACTGATGGTGGTATAACAGATTTTCGTAACTCTTTAGCAGGTAGATTTCAGGTTGGTGAAACAATCACTGGAGGTACCTCTTTTGCGACTGGTACACTGACAAAGAAGGATATCTATCTGAATCAGTTAGTCGTACAGAATGTAACAGGTTCCTTTATTGGTGATGGTGTAGGTAATAACCTAGAAGCGGTGATTGGAAGTACTTCAACAGATTCAGTTGCGACATGGAAGGTATGGCAATATGCTGATGCACCACATCATTGGCACGCTCCACACCTTGATACATCATCGGTTCATATACATCCTGAGCCGAATAAAGAGTCACATGTATCAAACGCTAATTTCTTTTCAACAACCGATGATGTATTAACGAATCTTGTTCTTCAAGAGGGCTCAGTCGCAGCACCATCTTATACATCAAATAGAAACTATCTGTTTGATTTAAATGAATCACGGTCTAAGATTAATATTATTGATCCAAATTATATTGAAAAGTTTGCAGAAACTTTTGAGGAAATAGTGAATGGCTAATCAACCAGTCAATCAGTATAAGAGAGACTCTATCAAGCTTTATCCTAATGGTAACTATAGTCCACAGGGTCTCTTTGGAGATAATCAAGCGAACTTTATCGATATTAAGCAGCTTGTTACGGACTTTACCATCACAGAGAGTCTGCATCAAACGAGTCTTATGTGTACAATGAATGTAATGGACGGTCTAAATATACTTGCGAAGCTTCAGCTTGAGGGTGATGAATTTATTGAAATGCAGCTGAGTAAGGAGACTCCTGAGGGTAAGATACGGTATAAAAAGACATGGGTCATAAGCGATATACTTCATTATGCACGTCCCAAGCCAGGAGTACAGACATATCAGCTGATTCTGGTCAGTGAACATGCATATCTTAATCAGTTAATGGAACTGAATCGTAAGTTCGAGGGTAATATAGGTAAGCTGATACATAATATTCTATGGAAGGATCTCGAACAGTATCATAATATTGGTGATATCAGTCATAGTAATCATACTATGAAGGGTATCTATCCGTCTCTACGTCCGATTAATGCTATTAAATGGCTCAGTCGTAATGCATTTGATAATGGTAATCCCTTTTATTTTTATGAAACACTGAAAGCGAAGAGTAATAATACAACAGATCGTATACATTTTACTTCATTATCCGAATTAGCTGATGCAGAAATCAAAGCGGAATATGAACAAAAACCTTATTATAATGATATTAACCCTATATCAGATGCAGATACTATAGAACAAAGAAAGAAAATACTTAAAGTATCTACACCAATAGAATCTAACGTATTTGCACAAGCTAAGAAAGGAGCGTATGGTTCTACTCTATCATCTATTGATATAGCTACTAAGACACTTGTTATTGATAAAGAATTTAAGTATGATGATCAATTTGTATTAACAGATAATAAGAATAGATCGTTTAAAAATGCTAAGAAGTTCCTAGATAAGGCATTACCTGAGTTCGTAGGAGCACAGAGTCATTATGCATCACTTAATAGTTTAGCGTTTGATAAGTTTAAAAATTATCATGATGCATTACCAGAGAATATTCAAAATGCATCATCAAAAAGAGTGTGTATGGACGCCTCTCAAATAAACATCAATGTGTGTGGTGATCCTCGTATACACAGTGGAGCTAAGATACGCATTAAGATTCCAAAGTCTGTTGATCCGGAGTTAGATAGCGATACTCGATCAAGTGATAAGAACAAAAGCGGTGTCTATATAGTATATGATATAGAGCATAAGTTCAGTTATGATCAGGAATACCATATGAATCTACTGTGTAAGAAGGATACGAGTCAAATAGATTATGACCAGGAGATAGATCTGTGAGAGAAGACGATTTTATAGGACAACAATTTACTTGGTATACCGGTCTAATAGAAGATATAAAGGATCCTCTTATATTAAATAGAGTAAGAGTACGTTGTATAGGGTTCCATTCAATGGATAAAGCTGTATTACCAACTGCTGATCTACCGTGGGCTACAGTTATAATGCCCAATACATCAGCTTCATACCAAGGAGTAGGAGCTAACCATCATTTAGAAGTAGGTACATGGGTGGTCGGATTCTTTCGTGATGGATCATCTGCTCAAGACCCTATGGTAATGGGATCGATCGCGACACAAGAGAACGGTGTTAAAGATATCCCCACGGAAGCGCAGAACACAGATCCGACTAATAAGGTATATAAGTCTAAGGCTGGGCACCTAATAGAAATAGATAACACAGAGGGATCAGAGCGCATCAGTATAAAACATAAGACAGGATCCAAAATAGTATTCAATTCAGATGGTACAGTATCTATTATAGCGAGTAATATAAAATTAAATGCATAGTATTATATCACAGTTATATAAGAAAGTAAACGGTTATCTTCAAGCGCGGCTTTATATTGGCTCGGAAAGGGCGGCGGTGGTATACGGGGGGCTAGCATATCTAAGCCATCTAAACACTTCAGAGATTTTCAGCAGAAAAAAAAATTCTCCAGAAAAAATCAGTCCAGAGGATGAGTGTTAAATGACGACTACGAGTATAACACTTCCTTGTGATTCGGTATTACTACCCAAGCCTACAGACTTAGTGAATATCTTTAATACTATTATTAATCAAATCTCTCAATTGGAAATGAAAGGATTAGAGAAAGAAGCACAGCAACTCAGAGACTTATTAGAATCAATTGAAGACCTTTTAGGTTCCTTCCCTATCTCTATATCAGATCCCGTATTCCCTACTCTAACGGTACCTGAGATTGAATGGGAAAGACGTATCACAGCTATGGTACAAGAGTATCACTTATTTGTTCAAGTAAAGATAATGGAAATTGTTAATTCAGTATTACCGATATCTTTCTCTGTTCCTATTATGGGTTTATCAATAGATGTTGTTAAACTATTTACTGATCCTAATTATAAAGTAACACTCAAAGCTCAGATAGCTGCAGATATTGATACCTTTTATGCTTTGATACCTGATACATATAAAACATTTGATGGTACCTATGGGCTGGAAGTAAATGATTTCAAAGCGGAGGCTGTCTGGAATTATATTATGTCACAACTCAATAAGGGAGCACTTGGTATATTACACGGAGCCTTTGCTGGTCTGATCGATAAGTTCAGTTCTATATGGGAACCTCTCGGTTTACCGGCTCTTCCCGCTTTAACTGATCTTAACGTCGAACAATTAATCAAAGATAAAATCGAATCGCTCGAAGAACAGATTAAAAGTGCGCCTGATGATCTCAAAGACTCTCTACGTAAAGAGGCTCTGGCGGCCCTGGAAAAAATTTCCCTGGTCGGATATACTCTGATGGACTTATTAGGTGGTGAACCGAATGACTTTGTCGAGAGTATGGAAAAGAAAATGGATCGATTTAAAACTCGTTTAAGAGATTTCGGAGAAGAATGGCCCAAGTTCTTAATACAGACATGGATGGAAAAGATAACAGCCTTTTTTGAAGCCATCGGTTTAAGTGCGCTGGTGTCATGGATAACCTTTACGTTCTGTGACTTCTTAAAGATTATTGGATTACCTACATCAATAGCGATTCCCGCTGGTATCGATATAACTATACCTTCTTTAAAAAATCTGCCAGCGGCTGCTCTTGATTCAGCCGGTGAAGTGATCGCAGCTGGAGAAGAGGGATCAAATCAATTCCCTACAATAGCAAAACCCGTAGTAGAAGAAGAAGACTAAGAGTATAAATAGATATATGGCAAATTATAGTAGCGATAAAACATCATCTTCAGGTCCTATTAGTGTAGTATCACGTAAGAAAGGATGGGCTGATCTTAATTTAAAATTAACTCGTCATCCTATTCGAAGCGATATCATGCCTTTGAAAGACGATGCAGCAATTAAGAACTCGGTTAAGAATTTAGTATTAACTAACTTTTTTGAGAGACCCTTTCAACCACAGGTAGGAGCTAACCTTCGCGGCCTGTTATTTGAACCAGCCGATGCTATTACTAAATATGAATTGGCTGATAGTATTAAACAAGTTCTTATCGACTATGAACCAAGAATAAGAGTAACCAAAGTTGGTATACAAGACGAATCAGATAGAAATGCATATCGTATTACATTGCATTTTCAAATAATAGAAATGGATTTAGATACGGAAGTAGAAATCGTACTACAGAGATTAAGGTAATAAACTATGGCATCAAATTTAAAAACAACTGAATTAGACTTCGATGATATTAAAAGAAATCTAAAGAATTTTCTAAAAAGACAGACTGTCTTTAATGACTATGATTTCGATGGAAGTGGTCTTAATGTACTCTTAGACGTATTAGCTTATAATACACACTACAACGCTATGGCAGGTCATCTAGCATTAAACGAAGCTTTCTTAGACTCAGCTCAGATCAGAGGAAACGCAGTTTCAAGAGCTCGTATGCTAGGATATGTACCATCATCTAGGCTATCACCCAAGGCTGCAGTTACGATTGTAATTGATGTTACGGGTGTGGCCGGTGCAAAGCCAACTAATTTAGCTCTTCCTCGAGGAACAAAATTATCAACATCGGTTGACGGTGAAACATATCAATTCGTTACACTGAATACTCAGTCAGCTACGATCGTTGGTAATACATACACTTATACAAATGTAGCAATAGCAGAAGGTAATTATAATTCTATTAAATACAGAGTGGATAATGATATCGAAAATCAGAAACATCAAATCCCTCATAAGAATGTTGATACTTCTACACTCAGAACAAGAGTACAAGCAAACGAAGAATCTACTTCTTTTGATATCTTTACTCTTTTTACAACTCTATTAAATATAGATTCTTCAAGTAAGGTTTATCATCTACAAGAAAATACCTCTGGTTTTTATGAAGTATATTTTGGTGATGGAGTAACAGGAACTAAACCTCTTAATAATAATGTTGTAACGCTTGACTATGTATATTCAAATGGTACTGAAGCAAACGGAGCTTCAGTATTTAGTATGGTAGATAATATTGGCGGCTTCTCAAACGTAACAGTAACCACTGTCACGACTGCAGCAGGTGGCTCTGAAGGTGAAACTCTAGAATCAATTCGTTACAATGCTCCATTAACATATACATCACAAAATAGAGCAGTGACTGCAGATGACTATAGAGCTATTATTCAAAGAGAATTTTCTAACATCGATGCTATCTCTACTTGGGGTGGTGAGGATCAATCAGTACCAGATTATGGTAAGATCTTTATTGCTATTAAACCTAAGACAGCTGATACATTAACAGACGATGAAAAGGCTACAGTAACAGGTACAGTATTAGCTGGAAAGAATGTAGTATCTATTACTCCAACAGTAGTTGATCCTAACTATAGCTTTATAGAACTAGATGTAGCATTTAAATATAATCCTAATCTAACAGATCGTACTGATATTGAATTAAAGTCTGTGGTATCAGATGTAATCGATGATTATTCATTAAATGATTTAAATAAATTTGATGGAGTATTTCGACACTCAGCATTGTTAAGAAATATAGATTCTTCAGATCCTTCTATTCTTAACTCTACAGTACGTCCTTTCTTATTTAAAAATATAACTCCATTGAATACTATATCTAATAATTTTAGTTTAGTATATCCTGGATCATTTTATGTTCCTGGTGGAGCTACAGATACATGTATACAGTCCACATCATTTTTAATAAATGGTGTAGAAACTTTCTTTAATGATGTAGCTATTCCTGGTTCTGCAAATAGAAAAATATTTGCTTACAGATTAGTAGGATCTGAAAAGGTAGTAACTATATCTGACTGTGGAGTAGTGAATCCAACAGAAGGCACTATTACTCTTAACTCGTTTATACCAGATACTACTGCTTCAATTAGAATTTCTGTAACACCAGAATCTTTAGACATTGCTCCAAAGAGAGATGAAATACTTTCAATCGATTCTACAAGAACTACTATGTCTGCAGACAAAGATACTATTGCAACATCAGGTTCTTCTGGTAGTATTAATTATACAACAACTTCAAGATTTAGATCGAGCACATAATGAGTGGATATGGATCAGATGCTGGCAACCCGAACTACATAGAATCGGTAGGCTCGCTTAAAAAGAAAACGAAAGAAGATCTTAGGATCGACCAGCTTATTCCAGAAGAAATATTAACTGATTCCGGTGATACTGGTATTAAACAGTTATTAGAAAAGTACTACGAATTCATGAACATGAAAGAGTTCATCTACGTAGAAAACGATACCTTCACTGATCTTGTCGCTTCTGATAGAGTAGTGTTTAGAGTATTAGATCCTAATGACGATAACAACGAATTTTTTACTGACTTTGATGGAGCTAGTTCAAGCCTTGTAATAACTAATATCGATAAAACAGAAACTATTATTCCATTGTCAGGAACTAATGTACAAATATCTAATGGTAATGAATTGCCTGGTACATTAAAAGATCGTACTACTGAAATTGGTAAAACCTTTTCTGTTCTATTAAAAAAGCCAACTGAAGCTGGTTATGTAGATCATAATGGTAAGACAGCTAAACTTGTAACACCCATGACTTATTGGGTTGGGCCCGGTCCTTCTTATATTATTAATGCTATTGAAGAAGCAATGAACATCGATGAGAACACAGAAGATTATTTAGAGCTTATGCAAAAAGAAATTGCTCAAGCTATTCCTAGAACTCTTACTGTTAATAAAAGAAATCTATATAAAAATATCAATGATTTCTATAAGCTCAAGGGAACATCAGACTCTATTGAAGTATTCTTTAGACTACTCTTTAATGAAAGTGTAGAAACTGAATTTCCATATGATAAAACATTAATACCATCATCTGGTAAATGGGATGCTGGTCTTAACAGATACTTAGATCACAAAGGTTTCTTATCAGATAATATTAAATTACAAGATTCAAAATTTTATCAGAAGTTTTCTTATGTAGTAAGAACTGGTAAAAACTTAAGTGACTGGGAAACGGCCTTTGATAAATTAGTTCATCCTGCAGGGTTTGTATTCTTTGGTGAGATTCTTATTCTTACTCAATTAACTCGTGCTGCTCTTGGTGATAATATTAGACAAGATTTAGTTGAACTAGATATTGGTATTGGAGAAGGTTCTACAGGATCTATACCTGTTCCTAATCAGCCAGGGTTCGTATATACATATAAAGACTTATACGGAAGATTAAATAGAAAGACTTTAAGTTCAATGCCTGGTGTTCAACCTGGTGTTATTGGTGCAGAAGATGTGGCGCTTCTTGTTGAAGCATTTTCTTCTTTCTTCTTACCAAATGCAGAAGGCAAGATAAGTAAGAGTGGTCAACTATCATTAACTCTTAATGCTAATGGTAGTATAACAAATGTAAGTGTTGCTAATCCAGGTTTTGGTTATCCTATAAACCAATCTACAAAAACAACAGTAAACGGCCAAGAATTTTTTGATGGCCCAGCCATTACAGTTACAGGCGATCCAATAGAAGGTCAGTCGATTGCCAATGCTACATTAACTTGTAAAGTTGATATAGATGGTAGAATAGATAATGTAACCATTGTTGCTGCAGGAGCAAATTTTGCATCAGCAAATGCTAGTCCAGCATTAAATTCTAATAATGGTAAATTAACTAATATTATAAAAAGTGGTTCTGAAAAACATTTTACAACAGCTCCAAGTATTATTATTAGTCCTCCAACTGCTACAGATGCAGATGGTGTACTCTTATCGAGTAATGTAAATGCAACTGCCACAGTTCAAATATCTCCAAGTGATGTATATTATACTGCTCAAGAAGAAACAGATGATTTAGCATTAGAAGAAGGATTAAGAGTAGGAGCAGTAGAAGGCGAAATTAAAATACACAAAGGTGATGTCTTAGGATTCACAATAACTAATCAAGGTAATGGTTATGTTGTAGATCCTATCGTTAGATTTAATTCACCAACTCATTCAGAAGAAAGAGCTAAAGAAGTAAAAGAGATTCTTATATTATCTTTAAACCATGTTGCAACAGAGGTTGGAGATGAGAACTTTAGAACCCTTATAAATAATAATTACTTTAACAGAAAAGGAAGTAACTTTGACAGTCACCGGATGTTTAGAAATGGATATCCAATAAGCTTTTTAAGTGAAAATACTATTGAAAGCTTCCCAGGAACTGTTATAAATAGATATAACAACAAAGCTATAATAGCGCAGGAATAGAACAATGACAGCAATCGTAACAACACCATTTAGAGTAGTCAATGCTCAAAACTTTAAAGAGGATGTGGCCTCTAGTAGTGTTTATGTAGCTATCGGTAAATCAGACGTTTGGTCGAATTCAACAAGTGATACTACTGATACGACTCCATTCACTCCTTTAGATAATATTGACAATATCGCAGGAGCATACCAACAAATGATTGGTATGAAAAAGGTAACAGCAGGAGAAGTATCTCATATTGTACCTAGACATACATGGACATCTGGTAGAGCTTATGTCGGTTGGGATTCTGATGATGCTACTATATATGATAAAGCTTTTTATATTATCACATCTGAGTTTAAAGTTTATAAATGTATTGAACCTGGAGCTGGTGCTTCAACAGTAGAACCTGTACATATTAATACACAGCCAACTGCAGAATCAGATGGTTATAAGTGGAAGTATATGTATACAGTAACTGTTGTTGCTGCAGAAAAATTCCTTACTAATTCATATATGCCAGTTGAAACATTAGGTTATCCTACAACTGCTACAGTAAACGGAGCTACAAGTTCTTCAACCGGAGCTACACTTGCTGCAGCTAATGCTAATATTAAAACCGGTCAATTAGTTACTGGTGCTGGTATTTCCGGATCAGTTACTGTAACAGCAATAAGTGGAACAACACTTACATTATCAAGTGCTCAATCACTTTCTGATAGTGGTACATTAACCTTTGGTAGGTTTGCTACAACAGATGTTAACTATGCTAACCAAACTGCTCAAATAAATTCTAAAGCTCACGCTAATGCTAGTGGTATTGAAAGAATCGAAGTTACTGCTCCCGGACAAGATTATAGCTCAGCACCAACTGTAACAATTACAGGTGATGGTACTGGAGCTACTGCAACTGCAGTGATGGCCGGAAGTGGAAGCGCTCAAACTGTATCTTCTATTACAGTTACTAATAAAGGAACAGATTATAATGTGGTTGATATTACATTAAGTGGTGGTGGTGGTTCGTTGGCCACAGCAAGAGCAGTTATTTCTCCACCTAATGGTCATGGAACAGATCCCATTTCAGAACTTGGAGCTTTCTTTGTAGCTATTAATACACAGCTTTCTGGTTCAGAAGGTGGTGACTTAACGGTAGGACAAGATTTCAGACAAATCTCTCTTATTAAAAATCCACAAAACTTTGCATCTGATGTTGTTGCTTCAGCCTCTACACTTAGAGCTAGAAGAGCTTTAGTTTTAGATGGTGGTGCTTCGCTTGTTGGATTTGCTGTTGATCAAATACTTACTGGTTCAACAAGTGCTGCTAAAGCTTATATTGTAGAAATTGATACTTCTAATAAAGTATTGTATTATTACCAAAATGAAAAGACTGGATATGGTAACTTTGTATCTGGAGATACAGTAGCAGGTACTTTACCTAATGGTGGTAGTGCTACATTAAATACGAGTGATGCGTTTGGTACTATTGCAAATGGATATGGATCTGAAGTTAAAAGAAATAGTGGTCAATTGATCTTCTTAGAAAATAGAGATCCTATTAATAGATCATCATCACAGATTGAAGACATTAAATTAATTGTCGAATTCTAGAAATTAGAATTTAAAGAGGAATAAAATGGGAATTACACGAGTAAAGAATTATAATATTGCGCCATACTATGACGATTTCGATGAGACTAAAAATTATCATCGTATTCAATTTAGGCCTGGTCACGCAGTACAAGCGAGAGAATTGACTCAGTTACAAACTGCATTTCAATCTCAATTAGATAAATTAGGACAGTATAATTTTAAAGATGGCTCACGAGTTATTGGTGGTAAAGTTACTATCAATACTGAATACGACTTTATTAAATTAACTAATGCTTCATTTACTCATTCCTCAACAACTTATGGTACAACTTATCAATCAGCTAATTTAAGTTCATTGATCGGATCGACAATTACCGGTACTTCTAATAGTGGAAATCAAATTACTGCTTTAGTATTAAACGCAATTGCTGCTACTGGTAGTGAACCTAATACATTATATATTAGATATATTAATGCAGGTGGCTCTGATAAAACAGTTGAAAAATTTGTAGCTGACGAAGTATTTGTTAACGATGCCGGAACAGCTCTTTATGGTAAAGTTGGAGCTTCATCAGTTAATCCAATTGGACAAGGCTCAGTTGCTAACATAGAAGAAGGTGCTTATTTTATAGCAGGAACTTTTGTTTATGTTGCAGGGCAGTCTATTATTCTAGACAAATATACAAATACACCAAGTTATATTATTGGTTTAAATGTTGCAGAAACGTTTGATTTAGATAGTGCTTCAGATACTTCACTTAATGATAATGCTCAAGGGACTCCAAATTTTGCAGCTCCTGGTGCTCATAGATATAAAATTAATACTACGTTAATTAAAGAATCTTTAACTGCTCCTAATACTACATACTCTAATTATATTCTATTAATGAAAATAGATAATGGAGTTGTACAAGTTGAAACTACAGATAAAACTGGTGGAACAGAATTAAGCTCAAGATTAGCTAGAAGAACTCATGAAGAGTCAGGCGATTATGCTGTAAGACCATACACTCTTGATATTAGAGAACATTTAGACGATGAAGCTGGCAATGGTGGTTATCTAACAGCAGCAAATGGTGGAGTTGCCACTAAGCTTGCAGTTGGTGTAGAACCTTCTGTATCATATGTTAAAGGACATAGAATTGAAAATCTTGCTACTAAATACGTAGCAGTTGATAAGCCAAGAGAATTTGTAAATGAAAATCAGCAAAGTGTAAACTTAGGTCTTGGTAATTATGTAAAAGTTAATACTTCAGGTATGAATGGACTACCAGATATTGGTGGTACTTCTGGAGCTTATAAAACTGCTACACTTAGTGGTGGTGGTGCTGCAGGCACATGCAGAATTAGAGGTGTTGAAAAATTTACTAATGCTATCTATCATGTATATCTTTTTGATATCAATATGACATCCGGTAGTTTTAGTACAGTAACTACTATTGCTCAAACAAATCCAAGTGGACAAAATTTTTCAGCTACTTTATCTAACACCGGTGTTAGATACGATACAGGTAACAATGGATTAGTATTTAAGCTTCCATTCTCTGCTGTTAAATCTTTGCTAGATTCAACTCCAGCTGATCCACCTAGGTTTGTAACAAGACAAAGAGTACAAGGAACATTTAGTGGTAACGGAACAAGTGCCACAGTATCGTTTAATAACTTTGGTGGTACATTACAATCAAATTCAGATATCTTAATTGCTGTTGGTGGTAATGATCCTGAAGTTGTAGATGCTGGAAATGTTACAACTTCAGTTGGTGCAACTACACTCACAATTCAAAACGTAGGGAGTAGTATTACTGGAGCTGCGGATAATGTACACGCTCAAGTAATTTTCTCAGTGCAAAAAACAAGTACTGGTCTTAAGACAAAAACAAAGCAAACAGTAAGTAATCAATCATTTACTTATTCATCATCTACTGGACACATTCCATTAGATAAAGCAGATATTAAACAAGTGACCGCAATTACAATTGGTGGTGTAGATAAATTATCTGACTTTACTCTAGACAATGGTCAAAGAGACAACTTCTACGACGAAGGTAAATTAATACCTATTGCTGGAGTTGCTAATAATTCTACAGTTATAGTTTCTTTTGAATATTACCAGCATGGTAACGGAGATTACTTTACAGTAAATTCATATGATGCTTCTGAATACGAAACTATTCCAACCTTTAATGGTATTAAGGGTTCAGTAGAATTAAGAGATGCCATAGACTTTAGACCTACTAAAGCTACATCAGGATCGTTCACAGCCGATACAGTATTTACAGCAGGAACAGGATCTCAAAACGCAGATACTCCAAAGCCTGGATCAATACTTTTAACTGACGTAAGTCACTATCTTCCTAGAGTTGATAAGTTATTTATTACAAGAGAAGGAGAGTTTGAGATAGTATCTGGCGTTGCTGATAGAAATCCTAAATCTCCAGATGATCCTAATGATGCAATGGTTATATACAATCTTAAATTCAGGCCATATATTTTTGGGCCATCAGATCTTATACCGCAAACTGTAGAAAATAAAAGATACACTATGAGAGATATTGGTTCTCTTGATAAAAGAATTAAAAATCTTGAGTACTATACTTCTTTATCTCTATTAGAAAAACAAGCTTCTAGTACACAAATATTTGATGGATCAAATGAAAGACTTAAGAATGGATTTTTGGTTGATGGATTCTACGGGCATAACGTTGGTAATGTTTCTCATCCAGATTATGCAGTTGCAATTGATAAATCTAATGGTATTTTAAGACCTAAGTTTTTTGAAGATAATGTTAACTTAATTAGACATGCTGCAGCACCAGGTACTGCAGTTAAAAATGGTTCAATTGTAACACTACCATTTGGTCATGCTGAATTTGCAAAACAACCTTATGCAACTACATCTGAATTTGTTAATCCATACAATGTATTTTCATGGGGTGGCCAAGTTAAACTATCTCCTGAATCTGATGAATGGAAAGATACTGAAGTAAGACCAGATGTTATTATCGACGATGAAGGCGTGTATGATCAATTAGTATTTATGGCTGAAGAGTCAGGAGTACTTGGTACTGTTTGGAACGAATGGGAAACAAACTGGACTGGAACTGAAGTCAGTACTACTACAAGCGGTGGTGGCGGAGCTGGTAGAGGTGGTGGCTTTAATATTATTGGTGGAGAAGGTGGTGGAAATAACTGGTGGGATGGTCCAAGAAGAGGCGGTGGATTTAGAACAGGTGGTGTAACAACTACTACGGCAACGACTACTACTTCAAACCAAGCTAGATCCGGTTTAAGAACAACTGTAGTACCAGATACTCAATTAAAAGAATTAGGTTCAAGAGTTGTAGAAACAAACTTTGTACCATTCATACGTTCAAGAAAGATATTCTTTAAAGCTGAACTTATGAAACCAAATACAAAAATATTTGCGTTCTTTAATGGTTCTGATGTTACTAATTTCTGTGCAGAAGAATCTTATCAAGAATTCTCAGATCAAACTGACGTAGTTGGATATTCTGGTGAAACAGTTCATCCATCAAATACTGATCTCGTAACAGACGGCGCTGGTAGATGTGAAGGATCATTTATTATTCCTCGCAACTCTGCTCTTAAATTTAAAACGGGTACAAGAGAATTTAGATTAACTGACTCGACTACAAATGATAAAGATGCTGAGTCAACATTTGCAGAAGCATTATATCATGCTCAAGGTTTACTTGAAGTCAAAGAAAATGTAATTCAATCTACTAAAGTACCTAAGTTTGTAACTACAGAATTAAACGATAATAGAGTTATAACAGAAACTAATATTACATCATTTACTACACCAGTTACATGGGTAGATCCATTGGCTCAAACCTTTATTGTTGATCAAGTAGGTGGATTATTTGTAACTAAATTAGACTTGTTTGTTCAATCTAAAGACTCTAATATTCCATTAAATGTTTCTATACGTTCTGTAGAGAACGGTATACCTACACAACAAATTGTTCCAGGAACAGATGTTAATGTATATCCAACGGCTTCAGCTATGCCCACTTCAGCAGATGGTTCGCAAGCAACAACAGTAACATTTGATTATCCAGTATATCTTGGTCAAGATCAAGAATATTGTATTGTTCTTATATCTCAATCAGACGAATACAAAGTATTTATTGCTGAAACTGGTGGATTTGATTTACAAAATTCTGATAATAGAGTTACTAAGCAACCATACAATGGTGTATTCTTTACATCACAAAATGCTTCAACATGGACTCCGGAACAAACTAAAGATCTTAAGTTTACTTTATATAGAGCAAACTTTACTTCTACTAGTGCTACATTAAAATTAACTAATGACGGTATTCCGCCTAGAACTCTTAGAACTAATCCATTCACATACTTATCATCATCTGGTGGAAATAGTATTATTAGAGTTAAACATCCTAATCATGGAATGTATGGTGCAAATAACAAAGTAACTATTGGCGGACAGACCGGAACAGTTAATGGTATTACTGCAGGAAATATAAATAAAACTCATGATATTATTGGAGCTTCTATAGAATTAGATTCTTACGCTATCACAGTAACCGGTACAGCTTCAGCAGTATCAATTGATGGTGGTGGTACTGGAATTAATGCCACAGAAAACAATCAATATAATACGCTTATTCCACAAATTCAAACGTTAGAAGTTCCTGGAACTGCTATTGGATTAGCGATGGAAGGCCAGACAGGTAAATCAGTTGATGGTGCTGAAAGTGCATATACTCAAGTTGTGGTTGGAGGAATTCTAGCTAATTCCAATAATGATTTTAACGCACCGTTTACTATTGCTTCTACTATTAATGAAAGCACTTATGTTACAAGCTCAGCAGGAAATAAATCATTAGTAGTTACAGCAAATCTTGCAGGTACTAGTACGCTATCTCCTGTTATTGATTTAAATAGATGTTCAGTTACAACAGTAAGTAATAGATTAAATGATGCTACTTCAAACCAAGCTGCATATGGAAGTGCAGCGAACGGTAGATCTTATGTCGCAGATACTGTAGCAAGCGGTACTTCAAATGCTAATAGATATGTTACAAAGAGAGTAGATCTTAATAATGAAGCTGACATACTAGATGTATTTATTAATGCTAATAAACCTTCTGGTTCTAATATAGATTTATACTTTAAAGTACTAGCCGGTGGCGATGATACTGATTTTGATAATCTATCTTGGATTGCAGCTTCTCCAGAATCAGAAATTATTACTAATGATGGTGGTGGATATGGAGAGGTTCATTATGTAATTGATCCTGCAATCGGTAAGTTTGGATCTTTTGCGTTTAAGATTGTTTTAAGATCTTCTAATACTTCTAATGTCCCAACAGTAAAAGACTTTAGAGCAGTGGCGGCAACATAATATGGCAACTAAAAAAACATTAAAAATAAAAGATAATCCAGACTATATTAAGGATTTAGCGAGTGGAGCAGTTATAAATACTAGTACAAGCGCGTATGAACATCGCTTAGCTCAAATAGAAAAACGGAAAGTAGACGAACAGCAATCTAAGGATATTATAGATATGAAAAATGAAATTGCTGAACTTACTAAATTAGTTAAAAAGTTGGTAAATAAATAATGGCAAATAACGAATCAAAGGTTGTAAAAAATAATACTTTAGAACAATGGAGACAGAAAACTAATGAAGTCTCGCATCACCTAGGAGATGTTGATCAGCTAGATAGCAGATTAACTGATAAGGTATATACTTATTCAAGTACAAGTGAGTCTTCCTTTTCAGTATTCGATAATGATGCTTCAAGTAAAAACTTAAGATTTGAACTTAAGCCAGAAGAAGCCATCGATGCTCCAGCAACTATTATTTTAACTGGATCACCTACAATTCCTTCTAGCTTTTTACCTGGGATTATAGTATATCAAGGGTCATCAGGAAGTGAAAGCTTTACTGGTATAATTCAATATACTAATGTTAATAAGATTTCTTTAAAGAATACTACTGGTTCATTTAATGCTTCACTTCCGCTTAAGTATTCTACAGATACTCTTGCTGCTAATAAATTAGTAAGACTAGTAAGTGAATCATATAAAGTTGGTTATGTAAAAGCAGATCAAGATTCTGTTATTGCATATCAAGAATTAAGACAAGACGGTTTTCACGTACCAAATATATCTTCAAGAGTAGTATTAACTGGCTCACCAAGTATTCCATCTTCATTTACTGAAGGTGCTACTGTTACTCAATCAGGTGGATTCTCTGGAGTACTATATAAAGCTACTTCAAGTGAACTTTTATTTAAATCACATAGTGGCTCATTTGTTACTACACAAAATGCTGGTGTTCCTCATACTGATGCTGCTAATAGAATTGCTGCAAGCGCTATAAGCGCTTTTTCGGGTACTGACATCTCTATTGGTAACGCTGTAGAATTTCATACAATTCCAACTAGTGATGATGTAGTAATTACTTCTACTAATGCCATTGACGCTATTACAGAAATTCAAGATGATATTGGTGAGATTACTTCTTTAGGAACAACTGATAAATCTGATATTGTTTCTTCTATCAATGAAATTGAAACTGCTGCAAGAGGTAGTAACTCTGATTATACATTAAGTACAACTGCTCAAAACTTTAGAGATGCTATCCGTGAACATGAGACCGATATTGGTAACATGACTTTCACTGGTTTATCTGGCACAGATATATCTGCAGCATTAAGAGAATTAAGAACTGAGCTTGGCAATCATGCTTCACTTGGTACTACACATACTGCAGATGCAGTTGGCGCTATTAATGAATTAGAAACTGCAGTAAGAGGAAGCGCAGGTAACTATACAATTGGCACAAATGCTAATGATTTAGTTGCAGCTATCAATGAAATTGAAACAGTATTAAGAGCTGGCAATACTGACTACACATTAACTACTACAGCACAAAATGTAAGAGATGCTATACGAGAGCATGAAACAGATATTGGCAATATGACTTTTACTGGTTTAACTGCTAATAATATTTCTGCTGCTCTTAGAGAATTAAGAGTAGAACTTGGTGATCATAGTACTATTAATAATGCTGCTGGATATTCAGCAACAGATGCTTCTGCTGGGATTGTAGAACTTCAAGGTGCTGCAGGCAATTATAATAACCTTACAACTTCAGCAACTAACTTTACTTTAGCAATCAATGAATTGGATCTAAAGCAAGGTTCGGCTACTCTTGGAACAGATGCAACAACGCTGTCCGGAGCTATTAATGAAATTGAAACTGCTGCAAGAGGAACTAATGGTAATTATACATTAAGTACTAATTCATCTAATTTTAAAGATGCTATTAATGAATTAGAAGTAGGTATCAGAGGAACAAGTAATAATTTAGTTGCTACTGATCTTACTACAGTATCTAATGATTTAGTTGGAGCTATTAACGAGCATGAAACACAAATCAATACACTTGATACAAATCATTTAAATAAAAATTTAGCAGGTGGTACTAATCAAAACATTACCGGTACCATAACATTTACTGGTGATTCAGTAGACTTTTCAAATACTACGGCATTGTTCTCAGCTGCAGGTGGTGTTGCTAATTTTGGATCAGCCTTTGTTAACTTAAATGCTACAGCAGCATCCGGATCAAATGTAAACATTCAAGGATTACAGGTTGATAGAACTTCTTTAACTGGTAGTAATCCTAAGCATGATGTAAGATTATTGTGGAATGAAACACTAGTAAACTCTACGCCAGAAAGAGCTTGGCAACTTAGAGGTATGGCAGATGATAAATCAGATAACACTGCAGACATTGTAACATTCTATAATGCTAAAGATTTATTTGATAATAACGTAGAAAATAATATAGTAGTATCTTGGGATGCTATAAATCAAAACTTTGATATTAATCCAAGAGACTTTGTAGTTCAATTAAGTGGGGATGTTGCTGGTTCAGCTACTGTTACTAACTTAGGTGATATTAATATTACTACTACTGTTCAAGCAAATTCAGTAGCTTTAGGAACAGATACAACAGGTAACTATATCGCTTCAGTCGTAGGTACGACCAATGAAGTAACAGTTTCAGGTAATACCGGAGATGATGGAAGATCTATCACTGTTGGATTACCTAACAGCGTAGCTATTTCTGGTGAAATGGAAGCTGGCTCATTAGATATTAATGGTAATGCAGATATATCTGGTAATTTAGTTACTCATGGAAATTTAAATGTTAATGGTAATACTACACTAGGTAACGGATCTAGTGATACTGTTGCCATACCTGGTAATTTAACTATCACAGGTGATCTAACCGTTAATGGCACTCAAACAACATTAAGCACTGCAACATTAGAAGTAGAAGATACTTTAATTCTTGTTGGAAGCGATTTAGGAAATACAAACGAACCAACATCTGGTGGATTCGGATTAGAAACTAGAACATTCAGTGGTTTAGCTAATGCAGTAATTAACCAAGGTGGTGGTAATAGAACATGGTCATCTGCTGGTACTCACCCAACTGCGGCTGCAGGAGTATCGGGTTCACATTCAATTGTATATAACTTTGGTACAGATAGATGGGAAATGGATGGATCTCCATTGCTATCCGACGCGACACAGGGATCTCCTGGTATAGAAGTAAATGGAACAGATGTTGCAAATTTATCTGGAACAAAAACATTAGACTTGAAGGCTGGATCTGGAATAACTTTAGGATCAGTTGTAAATGGTGACGACATTGAAGTTACAATTACAAATGCTTTAGATGGTTATTCAGGTTGGTTCTTAACTGTTGATGGTACTGACCGAGGTAATATTGCTGATGACGAAAGAGTTTCTTTTGAAGCTGGTAATGCTTTAGGGTTATCTTATAGCTCATCTAATAATGTAATAACCTTTAGCCATGATAATACATCTAATTTATCTGGTAATTATGGTGGTGCTAATAATGGTATTGTCATTGAAGATATTACAGTTGATGCTAATGGTCATGTAACAAATATAGATTCAATAGACCTTGATGGTAGATTTGTTCAAGAAACTGAAACGTCTAGTGCTGCTGTTACAGAAAATAAAGTTGTAAGAACAAATTCAAATGGACATATTCAAGCTACTCGATTTAATGGGCCATTGACAGGTGCAGTAACTGGTAATGTTACCGGTAATGTATCTGGTAGTTCGGGTTCAACAACCGGTAATGCTGCTTCAGCATCAACGCTTTATGTGACTTCAAATGATACTGATGGAACCTTTAGAGAAATGACCTGGATTGTAGGTTCAGGTGGTGGTAATTCTCAGTTCTATGCAGACGCTGGTTTAACATATCAATCAAGTACTAACACAGTAAAAGCTACAAATTTCCAAGGTAATGCAAGTACTTCATCTCAAGTATATGTAACTGGCACTAGTAGTAATGCAAGCTACAGATTAATATTTGGTGAAACTAATGATGGAGTTAATGGATACGAAACTCTTTACAAAGATACTGCAGCACATTTGTATTATAATCCATCTACAAATACATTAACAACTGTTAATTTTCAAGGTAATTTACTTGGTAACGCTCTTACCGCATCTCAAGTTTATGTTACAGAAACAGATAGCAATACAAATTACGCTATTGTCGGATGTGCCAAAGGTGATAATCAAAATGGACATGAAGCATTATACGCAGATAACGCAATATATTATAATGCTAGTAGTAATACTTTAGTTTGTACAAACTTTTCTGGTAATGCAAGTACCGCGACGAAGTTGTATACTACTGCAACAAATACCAATCACACATATAAACCAACATTATCATATCAATATGCTAATGGTTACCAAGATCATTATGTTGATGATAATTTTAGTTATAATGCTGCAACTAATACTTTAACAGCTGTAACATTTAGTGGAGCTTTATCGGGTAATGCTTCTACTGCTACTTCAGCAACCTCTGCTACTAATGCTACTAATGCAACTAAGGTATATGTAAACGATTATAATGGTACTACTACTATGAGAATCTTAGGTTCTCACGATGGTATTGGTAGTCATGGTAATGTCTATTCGACATCGCCAGTATATATTAATATGAGTACGAATGCTGTATACGCAACTACGTTTGTTGGCGCATTAAGTGGACATGCAACAACTGCAGGTACGATTACAAGTCAAGCTAACTCAGCAACTACTGCTCATACGTCAGCGAATACTGGTAATCGAATTGTTTCTAGAAATGCTTCAGGTAACTTTAGCGCAGGAACAATTACTGCAACATTAAGTGGTAATGCAACTACTGCTACAAATATTAGAGTAGTACAAAGAACAACAGAGAATGTTAATTATCATATTCTAGGAGTAGCTGCAGCTATTGGTGGCACTAGTAAAATGGTTAATGGTCATGGATCATTTTACTGGAATGGTAATCAAGCTAGATTGTATGCACCAAATATTACTGCAGGATTAGCTTCTTGTACTGGATATGCTTATGGTAATCTAACAGGTACACCATTTATACCAACACACACTAGTCATCTTACAAATAACTCTGGCTTTGTTACATCATCTGGATTTGTTAATGGCAATGCTTTAAGTGCAACAACTGGAAGCTTTAGTTCGACTGTAACGACAACTCTACTACGATCAACTGGAGATATTGTTGCTTACTATTCATCTGATGAAAGATTAAAAGATAATGTACAAGTTATCGATGGAGCTTTAGAGAAAGTATCTAAACTAAGAGGTGTTGAGTTTGATTGGAATGATAAGCAAGATGTTTATGAAGGACACGATATTGGAGTTATTGCTCAAGATGTAGAAGTAGTAGCACCAGAACTTGTACAAACCAGAGAAGATGGCTTTAAAGCAGTTAAATATGAAAAACTAACTGCATTACTTATTGAAGCAGTTAAAGAATTAACTGAACAAAATAAAGAAATGAAAGCTGAGATAGAAAGTTTAAAAAGTATAAATAGTTTATAAGGAAGTGAAGTAGTGGCAATTATATCGAATTTAACAATTGATCAAGGTACAACCTTTACTGCAAGTATTGATTGTACTGCATCTGATGATAACGCGTTGAATTTAACGGGTTATACTGTTGCTGGGCAATTAAGAAAGACATATGATTCTACAACAAGCACACCTTTTACAGCACTTGTAGCTAATGCGCTGACCGGAAGATTACAAATATCTTTAACACCGACTCAGACAGGTGCTTTAAGCGCTGGAAGGTATGTGTATGATGTAGAAATTACAGATCAAGCTGGAATAATTACTAGAGTAGTAGAGGGACAAGTGGAGATAACACCGGGAGTTACAAGATAACATGCCGACTATTAAAGCAAAAGTACAATCTAACCAAAACCAAGTAGTAGCTAAAAAGCTTGCAATTGGACAGTTTAGTGTTGCTATGTCTGACATTGCTGATGTAGATACTTCTGGACAAACTGACGGTGCCATGATGATATTTGATGGTACTACTGGAAAATATAAAATGTCTACACAATTAGACAACGAAAATTTAAGCCTTAGTGGAGGAACATATTAATGGCAAACTTAACAAGAATAAAAATATTAACTACAGGGTCAACAACCACCGCCCCAGCTAATATTAAATCAGGCGAGCTTGCATACTCATATGTTGCTGGAACGCAGACTAATAATGGTGATAGACTTTATATTGGTACCGGTGCTGAAGATTTTACTTCAGGATTTGTGTCGAATGTAGATATTATTGGTGGTAAGTACTTTACAAATTTACTTGATCATGTACATGGAACAGTAACTAATAATAGTTCTGTTATTGTAGATGGTAATAAACACATTGATCAAATTAATATTGGTTCATTAGCACTTGAATCCAGTGGTGGTTCTGGACAAGTAGTAACTAGTATTGAAACATCAATGCCTGCATCTCCAACAGATGCTCAGCTTATTACTGCTCAAGGTGTTAAAGAATTTATTGATACATTAGATTTAGGTGTTACTACTGATAGTGGATCTATTGCGATCGATCTATTTGGTGGAGCAGCTACTGCTGAAGAAACACTAACAATTGCTGGTACTTCAAACGAAATTGAAACATCAGCAACTGGTAATGTAGTAACTATTGGCTTACCAAATAGTATTAGTGTTACTACTAACTTAAGTGTTGGTGGTGATTTAGATGTTACAGGTCAAACTGAACTAGCATCTCTTAATGTTGAAGACTTAACTAATAATAGAATTGTAATTGCTGGTGCTGATGGCGAAATCGAAGATGATGCTAATCTAACTTTTGACGGTACAACTTTAAGTATTGGAGCTGGCAATTTCACAGTTGCACAAGCTTCTGGTGATACTGTTATCGGTGGAACATTACAAGTAAATGGAAACGTTACTCTTGGTAATGCTGCTGGTGATACTGTACAAACACAAGGTAACTTAACAGTAGGTGGTAACCTATCAGTATTAGGTACTACAACATCGGTTAATTCAACTACTACAACTTTAACAGATCCTGTTATTGAATTAGCTAAAGATACTTCTGCAGCTGATGGTCTTGATCGTGGTGTTAGATTTAAATGGCATGATGGATCTTCAGTCTTAGACGGATTCTTTGGTCTTGACATTCAAACAGAAAGATTTGTATTTACTAAAGATGAAGATTTAAGTGGTGGGGATAATGCTTCAGCACCATGGAGTGATGCTGAATTTGGAAACATTTACGGTACTGGTGCTGATCTAGGTAATATCCAAGTAGGTATTAGTAGTGATAACGAAATTGATACCACATCTGGTAACTTAACAATTGATTCTGCAGGTGGCACAACAACTGTAGATGATGACTTAGTTGTAAGTGGTACATCCACTTTAACTGGAGCTGTAACTCTTTCTGATGGAACTGGACTAACAGTTGCTCAAGGTGGTACTGGAGTACGAAGCTTTACTGGTAAATCCTTTATTATTTCTAATAATGGTGGTACAGCTTTAAATTACGTAGTTAATACAAATGCTGGTGTTGCAGGAACAATATTACAATTCAACGCAGCGAATGAACCTATTGCTTCTAATATCATCGATGGTGGTACTTACTAATATAAATAGTATTAGTTAATCGTTATATAACGATTTTAAAATTAAAAGCCCTATATAGGGATTGAACATAGGAGCCAAAATTGGCACGACAAGCGAATATAAAAATCAGGCGTTCGGCAACAGCCAATGCCATTCCAACTACTAGCAATTTAGATTTAGGAGAACTGGCGTTAAATACTAACGACGGTAAACTCTACATGAAAACTACTGAAGGTAGTTTAAATAGTGTTGTTCAGGTCGGCTCCTCAACAGATTCATACCATAAAGTAAGAAAAAGTTTAACACAAACTCTTACAGTTAAAGTCATTACTAAAACTACAGATCATGCTCATCATGGGTCTGGTTCTAGTAGTGCATACGAAATAAATGGAATAGAATCACCGCATTTACACTTAATACCCGGTAATACCTATAAGTTTGATCAATCGGATTCAACAAATAGTGGCCATCCGTTAAGATTTTATTACGAAGCAGATAAGACAACTGCATATACTTCAGGTGTAACCTCACAAGGAACACCAGGAGTTTCAGGTGCTCATACCACTATTGTACCTACAGATTCAACACCAATTACTCTTCACTATCAATGCTCTGCTCATGGTTACATGGGTGGAAGATCAGATTTTAGTACAAGAAATTTAACTGGATTTGATACAGCAGATCTTACAGAAGGAACTAATTTATACTATACAGACGCAAGAGCTAGAGCTTCAATTTCGGCTGGTGGTGATTTAAGTTATAATAATTCAACAGGAGTTATGTCTTATACTACTCCTACAATGTATGCTGATTCTGATGCTCGTTCTGCTATATCAGTCACAGATGCAGGTGGAGATGGTTCACTTGCTTATAATAATTCAACTGGTGTAATTACATATACTGGTCCAAGTGCTGCTGAAGTACGAGCTCATATATCTGCTGGTACTGGTGTAGGAATATCTAATGGTCAAATAAGTATTGGCCAAGCAGTAGCTACTACAAGTAATGTTCAATTTAACGATTTACAAGTAGATGGTAATACAACTATTACCGGTAATCTTACAGTTAATGGAACAAGCACAACTTTAAATGTTGCGACACTAGATGTAGAAGATTTAAATATAACAGTTGCTAAAGCGGCAACTACAAGTGCTGCAACTGATGGTGCAGGACTTACATTCGGTGCTTGGTCATCAGGTACTATACCTACATTTACATGGGATCATGCAAACAGTAGATTTGCAATGAATAAAGCTCTTGCAGCTAACTTAGTTGGTAATGTTACAGGTGCATTAACAGGTAATGCAGATACAGCAACCGCATTAGCTACAGCAAGAAATATATCAGGAGTTTCTTTTGATGGAACTGCAGATATTACTCTTAACACTTCTGCAATAACAGAAAATACTAATCTATATTATACCAATGCTCGAGCAGATGCTAGAATTGCAGCGGCAAGTATAGATGATTTATCAGATGTTGATACTACTACATCTGCTCCAAGTTCTGGTGAAATTCTAAAATGGGATGGAAGTAATTGGGTTCCTGGTACAGATTTATCAGGTGCAGCTAATCAAAACTTATTTGAAACTATTGCAGTATCAGGCCAATCTGACATTGTGGCTGATGGAGTATCCGATACATTAACCCTAGCGGCTGGAACTGGTATTCAGTTAACTACCAATGCTAGTACTGATACTGTTACTATTACATCTACTGCAACTGGTTCAGTAACAGAAGCATTTAAGACTATTTCAGTTTCAGGTCAATCAGATGTTGTAGCAGATAGCGCAACAGATACTCTTACTCTTGTAGCTGGGTCTAATATGACTCTTACTACAAACGCGAGTGGTGATTCTATTACCTTTGCATCTTCCGGAAGTGGAGGTGGTGGATCTGCATCTTCTGCAGATATAAGAAAAGTATTTAAATATACTACAACTGGTAGTACAACAGCATTCAGTGGATCAGATGATAATTCAAATACATTAAGTTATACACTTGGTGCAGCTGATGTTTATCTAAATGGTATTAAACAAGAACTTACAACTGATTATGCAGAAACAAGTACTTCTACAATTACATTTGTAAATGCTATTGCTTCAGGTAATGTTATAGAAATTATTGCTTATTATAGAACCATAGGAACTGGTAACTCTGTAGTAAATCAATATACTGGTGATGGTACTACAGATGCATTTACACTTACTACTGCTCCGGTTTCAGAGAACAACTTATTAGTATATATTGATGGTGTATATCAACANNACAGATTATACTACTGCTGGTGTAACACTTACAATGGACACTGCGCCTGCCAATGGAGCAGTAATAGAAACAGTTGCCATGGTTGGTGCTATTACAGCTCAACAAAATTTAACATTAACTGGTGAATTGGATGTAGTTACATTAGATGTTTCTGGTAATGGCGATATTGATGGTAATCTATTCGTTGGTGGTAACTTACATTTAGATGGTAGTAATCAAGAATTAAGATTCTATGAAGGATCTAACTATGTTGGCTTTGAAGCTCCCGCTTTATCTGCTGATCAAATATGGGTTTTACCAGATGCAGATGGAACAGCGGGATACGCGCTTAAAACTGATGGTTCAGGAAACTTAAGTTGGGGACTTGCTGGAGATAA
>ENA-UZWU01003584-UZWU01003584.1-metagenome-genome-assembly--contig:-Day-4--1m-contig-3584_pt1 | contig 30145 bp, 31 predicted proteins | sample MGYA00260345_ERZ794905 | MGnify/ENA metagenome assembly ERZ794905
GATTTAAAATCCTTGTGATACTCCAAGTGGTCGTGTGAAAGATTGGTGAATACGCCCCCAGAAAAGTGAAGATCGGCTATTCGGTCTTGGTCTATTCCATGTGAAGACACTTCCATAAAACAGTGCGTTACGCCGGCATCTACCATTTCGCTTAAATGCTTATTAATGGCCAGTGGATCGGGCGTCGTGTGGGTACTCGGCACTATTTTTTTATTGATTATGACCTCAACCGTTGATAGCAAACCCGTTGCAAATCCCATCTTATCAAAAAGCTGATACGCCATAGTTGCCACGGAGGTTTTACCGTTGGTTCCCGTTATGCCAACCAGTTTTAATGCCTTGCTTGGCGTATCGTACCATTGCGAAGCAACTGTCGCCAATGCACGTCGGGCATTCTCGCATGAAATATAGACAACCTTATCCTCCAAAACGTCTGGAAACTGCTCGCATAAAATAGCAACTGCGCCATTCTTTACAGCATCGCTTATATGCAAATGACCATCGTGGTGCGTGCCTTTGATAGCCACAAAAAGAGAGTGTTGGGTTACGGCTCTTGAGTCGAAAGCAACGCCACTAATTTGAACAGCCGTGCTACCCGAAACGGTTTGCAGGGGCACGCCAAACAATATGTCTTTTAGCTGTTTCATTATAGCGTTAGTGTTACTTTTTTTGTTTTGCTAAGTGCTGCGCCCGGTCGTTTTGATTGTCGTTTTACTTTGCCCTTGCCCTCAAGCATAACCTCTATACCCAAGCTTTCGAGTACGGTCACTGCGTCCATGGCTGGCCATCCACGCAAGTCAGGCATTTTTTCAGAATCATAGACATCGGTAATGTCTGGTTTTGGCGCTGCTAAGTCAGCAACTTTGTTTAGGTCGAGCGTGGTGTATTCTGGTATGTCGTGGATAACAGCCTCTGCGATTTGTTTCACCACTGGCGCAGCAACCACGTTGCCGTAATAACCAATTTTCTTGTTGGGCTTGTGCACCACAACGATACAGGAGTAGGTAGGATTATGCGCAGGAAAATACCCCACAAAGCTAGCAACGTACTTAACGTCATCTGTGGTATAGTCAATTTGACAGGTTCCCGTTTTACCAGCAATGGCTAGCTTTTCATCATAAATATTATGAGCGGTTCCCCATTTGTTTTTCACCACACCTTCCATAAGGTGTTGCAGCTTGCCCAGGGTTTCTTGCGAGCAAATTGCCGGATTAATCACTTGTTTGGGATACGATTTGACATTTTTACCATCCAGTGTTTTTACTGCCGAAACAAAACGCGGCATCACCAATTCACCATTGTTAGCAACTGCATTGTAGTAGCTCAAGGTTTGAAGCGGTGTAAGCATTACACCATAGCCAAATGCCATCCACGGAAGGTCTAAACCATCCCAATCGGCATCCTTGGGATGTGGTATTTTGGGTATACCCTCACCTGAAATGGCTACGCCCAAAGGTTTGTCCAGCCCCATGGCCAGCAGCCTGTCTGTGAACTGTGAAGGATTCTCTTTATAGTTTTCGTAAATCAGCTTAACAACCCCCGTATTGGACGAGCTTTCAAAAACCCTACTAGCCGGAATGATACCATAACCACCTCGCTTGGAGTCTCTGACGTGATATTTCCCATAAAACGTAAGCTTTCCTTTTTCAGTATCTACCATTGTCATGGTGTCTATTACCTTGTCTTCAAAGGCAGCCATCATGGAAAATAACTTAAAGGTAGAGCCAGGCTCATGTGCCTCGCCAACAGCGTAATTTAATTTTTCATAATACTTATCCCCATCCGTTCTACCAAGGTTTGCAATGGCTTTTACGGCACCCGTTTTGGTTTCCATTACGACAACAGTTCCATGCGCTGCTTCATATTTTTCCAAAGAAGCTAGCAAGGCATGATGAGCGACATCTTGTAAGTTGGTATCAATCGTGGACCAAATATCCAAACCATCTATAGGTTCTTGTTGGTATTCGTTTGTTAGGGGTTTCCATTGTTGTTTGGCTATGCGCTGTCGCAATTGACGTCCAGGCTGACCACGCAAGGTGGTTCCATAAGCACCTTCAAGTCCTACTTTGATATAGGTACCATCTGGTTTTTTCTTTTCATAGCCCAAGGTGCGTTCAGCAATTTTGCCAAGCGGAAGGTCACGCACAAATTTGCGCTCTACTATCAAACCACCGCGAATGCCACCCATTCTGAACATGGGAAATGACTTGATACGCTGATAGGCATCAAAAGGCAGGCGACGCCCAATAAGCTGGTATCTGTTTTTGTTTTTACGCGCTTTCACCAACAAGTTGCGGTAATATTGCTTTGGCTTATCAAATAACGTCGCAAGTGAATCGCTCAGGGCATCTAGGCTATTATCAAACACTCGCTGGCTTACCGTAACCGCATCAAAGTGTATGGAATATTTTGAAACAGATGTCGCCAATAGGCTACCGTCATCGGCATAAATATTTCCTCTTACAGGCACAATCTCAAAGTTTTTGATGCTGCGTTTTTCTGCCATTTCACGGTACTTATCACCCTGATTGATCTGCAATGACACCAATCGATACCCCACACTTACACCAAGCGCGAAAAGCACAAAGACAACCAAGTAGCTGCGAGACATCATGTTCTTTTGCTTACTCATCTGATTGAATTGTGATTTTTATGGGTGCCTTGTCTGGCGGAAAAACTCCTTGATTTTTTAAGGCATTTGCCAACTGAGTTTCCATCCTTTGATGCATCACCTTTTCGCGAACCGACACAAACTCGCTGCGAACGGCTTGAAGCTCTTTATTTGCTTGCGCAATTTGCACCACTTTTTGATCTACTTGGTGGGAGGCGGTAATCATCAGTCCTGCTAGAAAAAAGACAAACAGGATAAATCGCCAGTTTTTTGATGCGCCATCTTGCACCAAAAAAGTCCCTTTCAGCAGATTTAAAATTCCTGTTTTCATAAGCGTTGCGCTATGCGCAATTTTGCACTACGTGCTCTGTTGTTTTGTTTAATCTCCTCTTGTTCAGGAACCACCAAACCACCGCATTTTTTAAAATACAATGTGGGGTTTCCAAAGTCATCCTTTACTGGTTCGTTATCAAAATTTCCATTTTGAATATACCGTTTGACCATCCTGTCTTCTAGTGAATGGTAACTGATTACACTCAGTCTTCCGCCTGATCGCAACACATCCTTAGATTGAGATAAAAAGGATTGTAATGCTTCAATTTCTTTATTGACTTCCATGCGTAGGGATTGGTAAATTTTTGCCAACACCTTGTGCTCGTTTCCTTTGGGCAACACTTGGTGCAACACTTCGTTAAGTTGCATAGTGGTTACAATTTCATCTGGCCTGTGTTGCACGATTAGACTAGCAATTTTTTTTGCATTGCGCAGTTCTCCGTAAGCAAAAAGCAAATCTGCCAGTGCTGTTTCGCTATATGTGTTAACGATTTCTTTTGCGGTGAGCTCTTGTTGCTGATTCATGCGCATGTCAAGTGGTCCATCAAAACGAATGGAAAAACCACGGTCTGGCGTATCAAACTGATGCGAAGACACACCCAAGTCAGCAAGGATGCCATCTACTTTATCAATTTTATAAAACTTCATAAAGCGTTTTAAGTAGCCAAAGTTTTGTGGAATAAGCGTAAAGCGACTGTCGTCTATGGCATTGCGTTGCGCATCCTCGTCTTGATCAAAAGCAAACAGTTTGCTCTGGCTGTCCATGTTGTCTAATATTTCTTGAGAGTGACCACCGCCGCCAAAAGTTGCATCTACGTAAACCGAAGCAGGACGAATGTTCAATCCTGAAACAGACGCAGCAAGCAAAACCGGGCTATGATACATCGTCTCCATCGTCTCCCATTACCTCCTCTGCCAAGGCAGCAAAATCAACAGCTGCTTCATCTATTGCTTTTTCATAGCGGTCTTTATCCCATATTTCTATGATATTGACTGCCGCAGAAAGCACTACAGCTTTTTCTATACCGGCAAATTGTGCTAAATCACGCGGAATAAGCAGTCTGTCTGTGGCATCGAGTTCAACAACCTTAACCCCGGCCGTGAAGCGCCGTATGAAATCGTTATTTTTTTTCTTGAACCTGTTGAGCTTGTTCACCTTGGCCATCAATGCATTCCATTCTTGCAACGAATACAACTCTAGGCATGGCTGAAAGACAGCCCGCTTAACCACAAAAGCCTCCTGACGGGCTCTAGCCAACTGCTTAGAAAGGGCTGTAGGGATTTTAACCCGCCCTTTGGGGTCTGCTTTACACTGATATGTTCCAATTAAATGCGACAAATTCTATGGTTTTTACCCTTAGGTATGAGTCAAAATTACATATAATTTCCCACATTTTACCACATTTTACCACTTTGTTAATAAGTTATTCCACAATGGATTAAAAAACATATAGCTGCCTTAAAATCAACTTTTTATAAATGAGGGTTAATGCTAAAACCGCAAAAATTAGACAATATTTAATTTTACAAACAGCTTGCTTAATGTATTTTGCTTGGGGTTTATTTACCTATATTTGTCACTGATTTGACAACATGCACAATTCTCTAAAAGTATCTGGGCGCTACTCCTACTATGAAAAAGGTGAGGGAGCCCCACTTATTATTCTTCATGGTTTAATGGGAGGCTTGAGCAATTTTGACGGCGTTGCGGCGCATTTTTCAACTGCCGGTTACAAAGTGATTATTCCTGAGCTGCCATTATATGATTTGCCGTTGTTAAAGACCAACGTCAAGCAATTTGCAATATACCTTCGTGATTTTATCACGCACTTAGGCGAAGAAAAAGTAATTTTAATAGGGAATTCGCTGGGTGGTCACATCGGTCTATTACACACCAACCTCTTTCCAGAAAAAGTCAAAGGACTGGTCATTACGGGAAGCTCTGGACTGTATGAAAACGCCATGGGAGAAAGCTATCCAAAACGTGAAGATTACGAATACATCAAGAAGAAAACACAAGATGTTTTTTACGATCCAATTATTGCTTCCAAAGAAGTTGTGGATGATGTGTTTGAGACCGTCAATGACAGAAAAAAACTTGTCAAAATCTTAACGATTGCCAAAAGTGCTATTCGCCACAACATGGCCAAAGATTTACCGAGTATCAAAGTGCCTACGGGTATTATTTGGGGCAAGCAAGATGCTGTTACCCCTCCAAACGTTGGTGAAGAATTCCATAGGCTTCTTCCCGATTCTACTTTATATTGGATTGACAAGTGTGGACATGCACCCATGATGGAGCATCCAGATACGTTTAACAATATTCTTTCAGGCTGGTTAAGCGAAAATAATTTGTAATCATGCGTGTCAAAAGCGCGTCTTTTGTGATTAGTAACGCTAAGGTATCCGATTGCCCAAATTCTTCATTGCCCGAATTTGCTTTTATAGGCAGGTCAAACGTTGGAAAATCATCTTTGATTAATATGCTAACAGATCGCAAGCAACTTGCCAAAACATCTGGAAAGCCAGGTAAAACCCAGCTTATCAATCACTTTTTGATTAACAAACAATGGCATCTTGTTGATTTACCCGGGTATGGTTATGCCCGTGTTTCAAAAAAAACCAAAAAAGAATTTCAAAGCTATATCACATCATATTTCTTAGAGCGCAAGCAGCTTGTAAATGCTTTTGTGTTGATTGACATTCGGCATGAGCCGCAAGCCATAGATTTAGAATTTATGGAATGGATGGGAACCCAACAGATTCCTTTCTCTATCATCTTTACGAAAGCCGATAAATTGTCTGAAAATAAAATTGATCCGACTGTTAGCACCTATTTAAACACCATGCTTGAGGGGGTTTGGGCAGAAACACCTCCGCATTTTATCACCTCCGCTACTTCTAGCAAAGGCAAAGAGGAAGTGTTGGCATATGTGGGATCGCTGCTTTAATTTCCCTTTTTAACATCCTTAAGTTTTCGCTCACTTGCGAAAAAATCACAGAACTGCTGCATGGCTTCACCCATCTGTGCGTCTTCAGTTGCCTTAAGGTAAGACGCGCGAATCCCAATCAGTGTTTGATGCACAAAAACCTGCATTTGATCCACCGGCATTTCTTTTGACCACAAATCAATACGTGCACTTTCCTGCGCATCCTTATCCCACGTACTTAAAAAAAATGCTTCCATAGACTGTTCTTTCACGCCGCCATCTGGTGCAGACCACTCCATGGCTTCGGGTGTGTTGTTTTCGTCTAAGGTGACCGTCAAGGTAATTTGTGTTTTTCGTTTCATCTTAAGGATTGTATTTTGATTTTTTTAAAATTTCTTGAGGCGAAGCAGCAAGTATTTTTTGCAAAGACTCTCCTGTTCGCTTTTGATATTTTTTTAGCATTTGATAGCCAACCCACTGGCCTATCCTACCTGGGGAATCCACATCTAGATAAGAATAGAATTTACTGTAAGGACTTGAAAGTAAAAAGCGAAATGGTAAATTTTCGTCTGTCGAAAACAAGAATTCGTTATCAATAAAATAGTGCCAAACTTCGGCTTCGTGTGTGTTTGCCCACTCCCATTGTGCTGCTGTGTATTGGATGTGCTGATGTTCTTCCATTGCTGGGGCCAAATAATCATGAAGCAGTAGGCGCTTGCCGTGATGTACCAATTGATCTAAAAAAGTTCTTCCGCTTGGCGCTGGAATAAATCTGGGCGCAAGTGCATCGATGATTTCAGCCTCTAAATGGTCTAGTGTCAATTTGTTTTTGACGTAAGCAGGAATACCCTCATATAGCGGGTGATCCATGCCTAAATAAGTATCAATGGACAACAACAACATAGTGTCTGCATCTACAGCTCTAAGCGAATAGTCAACATCTGTTAGCAAGGAAATAGCCGTTTGGGGCAGCTTTTCATCTGGAAAATAGTAATTGGCATACTGAAGTACTCGCGTGATACTTGACTTCAAGTTGTTCTTTGGGATTGATTTGGTTGCATCAAACAGCAGTTGTTGAAGGGAATCACTGCGTTTTTCAAGCCATACCGCATCAGGCGTTTGACTTGGGAAAAAGAAAGGGAATTGTTCCTTGATATCTTCTAAAGGAGTCTCTAAATCATCAAAAAAAAGAGACTCAAATGAGATATAATCCAAGGGAAATTCTTCAAGATCGGCAGGCTTTGGGTGGGTTGATGTGTTACAGGAAATAAAAAAACAAAAGACAACAACCAACAACCCTTTCAAGTGCCGAAAAAATGGTTTAATTTTACAATAATTATCTATATACATGATGGGTATAAAGATACAAATGCTATGAAGAACAAAGAAGTAATTAATCACATTGTAAATTGGCTTAAAAACTATGCACAAGACAACAAAATGAAGGGATTTGTTGTAGGTGTTTCTGGCGGAATTGATTCTGCCCTAACATCAACTTTGTGCGCCAAAACAGGGCTTCCTACATTATGCTTGGAGATGCCCATAAAACAACAACAGAATCAGGTTGATCGTGCGCAGGAGCATATAAGTTGGTTGCGCAAACAGCACTCTAATGTAACGGACAAGGTTGTCGTGCTAGGTCCTGTTTTTGATGCTTTATCCAAAGCCGTAGCGGCTGATGAGCAAAATAATAAAGACTTATTGTCGCTAGCCAATACACGATCTAGACTACGCATGGTAACACTCTATTATTATGCCGCTTGTGAGCGTTATTTGGTTGCGGGCACAGGAAATAAAGTTGAGGATTTCGGCGTTGGTTTTTATACCAAATACGGAGATGGCGGAGTTGATTTAAGCCCAATTGCAGACCTGTCAAAAACACAAGTACGCGAATTGGCAAGTACTTTAGGCGTTGACGAAGCAATTTTAAGCGCACCGCCAACAGATGGGCTTTGGGATGACGACAGAAATGACGAAGAACAATTAGGCGCTACTTATGAACAATTGGAGTGGGCGATGACGCAGCATGCAGCAGGGAAATCTCCAGCAGATTTTGTAGGAGAAAACGCACGTGTTTTAGAGGTGTTTTTATCACATCACAATGCCAATAAACACAAGATGGAACCCATACCCGTTTGTAGCATTCCGAAGCAATTACTATAGCTTACCCACAACAGTCTTTTGCGAAAATTATTTTTATCTCTATTAAAAGCGATTTTTTGCTATTTTTATAGTCAACTTATAATCCATGATTCGCGTATTTGTAGCTGATGCACATCCAATCGTTCACAAAGGCTTAAAAGCTGTCTTTCGCAATTCGAACGAAATCAGCATTGTAGGAAAAGGACTTCATTACCGAGATTTGGTTGACCACCTAGGTTCAAAAAAAGTGGATATAGTCGTAATCGAAATTGAACTTCCTGGGTTTGAAGACATCCGCACTCTGCGCAGACTTAAAGATCAGTACACAAACGTGCGCTTCTTGGTATTTACTTCACTAAGCGAAGAGGTTTATGCCATTAGTGCACTCAAATATGGCGCATCAGGGTTTTTGTGCAAAGACAATCCGTTGAATAGACTCAAAGATGCCATCTTGAAAATAAGTACTGGAGGTGTTTATATCACCAACGAACTGGCAGAACACATGGCCTTTAATGAGACGGGGGGCAATCCACGTGCCTTGATTAATCAATTATCTGAAAGAGAAATCCAAGTGCTTCGTCTTTTGGTCAATGGAAAGCGTAATAAAGAAATTGCCATATCATTGAGCATCAGCGATAAAACAGTAAGCACGTATCGCTCAAGACTGATGAAAAAACTTAAAGTCAAAAATCTTGTTGAGATGCTAAATAAGCTTCAGCACATAGATTTAGACATGTATTAAACCACCCGGTTTAAACGACTGCTTAATACCGCTTTGAGCTTGTGATACTGCACGATTTCCTCTAAAAGTTCTCCGTGATGACTGTCAATATCATCGGCAGTATCGGTTTGTAATGCTGCCACCTTTTCATCAATAAGCTGACATCTGAATCGTAAAATAACCTCGTGAACCCATCTGGCTAAGTTGGCCTTTTTATTTTTTATGTAGATGTTTTTTCGCTCCCAATCGTGAAGGGTATGCAATTCATCTTCAAGCAATAAGTCTGAAACTTCTAATGCCAGATTTGGATCCAAATTAGCCACAAAAGTGTCCATTTGAATTGCCGATTTTTCGTTTAAAGCAGCCAGCACTTTGGGATACAATCCTTTAAACACAGTAGTAGAAAATGCAATTTCGTCTTGCTGCAAATCCAAATATATTTTTTCAAATACCCGAGTCGTAATTTTTGAAGTGACCAGCGAAAGTTCACCAGATTTTTCATCGGTTTTTAAAATCGGTTCTTCAAATTCAACTTCTTCATCCCCGTGAAGCAATAAAATTTTGATGATGTCCTTCTCCAGTTCAAAGCGGGTGCTAACGGTAGCGATTTTTTTCTCTTGCGGAACCACAGACATGGGTTGGCTAGGTGCTTGTCTTACTGGCTTAGATGCCTTTTTCTGAGATACCTGCGCCAAGGTTGCAAACAAAACCTCCTCGCTAATTTCCATCAAGGAAGCGCATGATTTAACGTATACCTCTTGTTTGATTCGGTCTGGAATTTTCGCAATACTCTGTACCATCTCACGTATGGTTTCAGCCTTTTTAAGCGGATCTTGCGCAGCCTCATCAACCAGTAGTGCAGCCTTAAACTGAATAAAGTCCTTGGCGTTGTTGATCAAAAAATCACGTACTTCTTCAAAGCTGTTTTTACGAGCAAAGCTGTCTGGATCTTCTCCTTCTGGAAACATACAGACTCGCACATTCATACCCGCCTCTAATATCAAATCTATACCACGTAGCGATGCACGAAGCCCCGCGGAATCGCCATCAAACAAAACCGTAATGTTTTTGGTAAGCCTGCCAATAAGGCGAATTTGCTCGGGCGTTAGGGCGGTCCCTGATGATGAAACTACATTCTTAACGCCGCGTTGATACATCTGGATGACGTCGGTATAGCCTTCAACCAAATAACAATTATCTTCTTTGGCTATGGTTTGTTTTGCTTGATACAAGCCATAGAGTACCTTACTTTTATTGTAAATCTCGCTTTCCGGCGAGTTCATGTATTTGGCTGCCTTTTTGTCTTGGGTCAGTATGCGTCCACCAAAACCCAACACACGACCCGACATGCTGTGAATGGGAAACATAACACGCCCCTTAAAGCGATCAAATTTTTTGTCACCCTTGACAATGCTAAGACCAGTTTTTTCTAAAAAATCAAGCTGATAGCCTGCTTTTTGCGCTGCATCTGTAAGCGCACTCCACGTGTCAGGCGAATAGCCAAGTTGAAAAAAGCGAATGGTTTCCTCGCTAAAGCCACGCTCTTTGAAATAACTCAAACCAATGGCTTTTCCCTGTGTGGTATCCCACATGGACGCTTCAAAGAAACTTACAGCATAGGTGCTGACCAAATACATGCTTTCACGTGCACTGGCAGCAGCTTTTTGCTCATCATTCTGCTCAGTTTCCTCAATGTCAATATTGTATTTTTTAGCCAAGTAGCGTATGGCTTCTGGATAGGAAAAATGTTCGTGCTCCATCAAGAAGGCAACCACATTACCCCCTTTACCGCTGGAAAAATCTTTCCAGATTTGCTTTACAGGAGATACCATAAAACTCGGAGAACGCTCGTCTGTAAATGGGCTTAGTCCTTTGAAGTTAGCCCCCGACTTTTTAAGCTGTACAAAATCACCAATGACCTCCTCTAATCGGGCAGTGTCAAAAACAGCGTCTATGGTGGATTTATGTATCACAGAATAAAATGAGCTCTAAAATACGTAATTCGGCAATGTTATTTCTTACGCTCAATCACATAACGCACCATTTCTTCTAGTGCGTCGCGAAATTCGTTTTTTGGAAAGCCGTGAAGTTGCGCCAATGCCTTGTCTTTATAGGCGTGCATTTGCGCAGTCGCATAGTCCAATCCACCCTGTTCTTTGACAAAAGCAATGACACGCTTGACACGTTTTTTGTCTTTGTTGTGATGTCTAACAGATTGAATTAACCACTTTTTTTGCTTTTTGTCCGACTTGTTGATGACATGAATAAGCGGAAGGGTCATTTTTTTCTCACGGATATCAATTCCCGTAGGCTTTCCGATTTTGGTCTCGCTGTAGTCAAAGAGGTCGTCTTTTAGTTGAAAAGCGATGCCGATATCTTCACCAAACTGACGCAATTGCTCAACGGATTCGCTACTGGCATGAACCGATGCGGCGCCAAGTGCACAACAAGAAGCGATCAATGTGGCTGTTTTTTGACGGATAATCTCCATATAAATGGACTCGTCTATGTCCAATCGTCGGGTTTTCTCAATTTGCAACAGTTCCCCCTCACTCATTTCACGAACGGCAATGGATATTATTTCTAGCAAATCAAAATCTTTATGATCGATACAGAGCAGCAAGCCTTTTGAAAGCAAGTAGTCGCCTACCAATACGGCAATTTTATTTTTCCACAGTGCATTGATAGAAAAGAATCCACGGCGCTGGTAGCTTTCGTCCACAACATCGTCGTGAACAAGCGTGGCGGTGTGAATAAGCTCTATTACAGAAGCAGCGCGGTAGCAGCGTTCGTTAACCTCTTTTTCTTCTAGCATTTTGGCCACCATAAAAACAAACATCGGGCGCATTTGCTTTCCCTTGCGATTGACGATATAGTATGTAATGCGATTAAGAAGTGCCACGTGCGAACGCATAGATGAGGAAAACTTATCCTCAAATAGCTCCATCTCTTTGGCAATGGGTTTCTTAAGCTGATCTACAATTTTCATTGGGGCATAAAGATACAATATAGTGTTTTAGCAATTTGCTAAGCAACTGCTTTTAAATATCCAGCTAGGTTTTATTGGCCAATTGTCCACAAGCTGCATCAATATCTTTGCCACGCGAACGTCTTATAGTTACTGGAATATGGCTTTTTTCAAGTGCGTTGACATACTGATTAATGGCATCGTCATCGGCCTGGTTAAACTGATCGTTGCCCACAGGATTGTATTCGATCAAATTAACCTTTGAAGGGGTCTTTTTACAAAAACTTACCAAGGCATCGATTTCAGCTTTACTGTCGTTAATATCTTTCCAAACCACATACTCGTAAGTAACACGTTCCTTGGTCTTGCTAAACCAATATTGTATTGAGTCTTGCAAGTCCGTAAGCGGGAAAGAAGTACTGAACGGCATGATTTCGTTTCGGGTTTCTTCAATGGCGCTGTGCAGGGAAACTGCCAACTTAAATCGTGGATGTTCGTCAGCCATTTTGATGATCATTTTAGGAATTCCCGAAGTGGAAACGGTAATACGTCTTGGGGACATACCCATTCCTTCTGTGCTAGTGATTTTGGCAATCGCCTTCATCACATTGGGATAATTCATCATGGGCTCACCCATTCCCATAAAAACAATATTGGAAAGCGGACGTTCAAAATGCTCCAGGCTTTGCTTGTTCAGCATGGCCACTTGGTCAAAAATCTCGTCTGGATTGAGGTTGCGCATCCTTTTGAGTTGGGCAGTGGCACAAAAAGTACAGTCAAGGCTACAACCTACCTGGCTGGAAACACATGCCGTGGAACGGGTCTTGGCAGGAATCAAAACAGATTCCACAACCTTATCGTCATAAAGGCGCACTGCATTTTTGATGGTCCCATCTTCGCTAATTTGCACTTTAGCAATATTGGTGTGATTGATTTTAAAGTGCTGGTCGAGTAAGGCACGGAGTGCCTTCGAAAGGTTGGTCATTTGATCGAAATCAATTGCTGCCTTTTGCCACAACCATTCATACACTTGATTGCCGTGAAAAGAAGGTGCGTTGTGTGAGACAAAAAAAGAACATATTTCTTCTTTTGTGCAACGACGTATATCTCTCTTAACCTCGCTCATGAGGTGTTAGAGAATAAGCATCGCGTCTCCGTAAGAGTAAAAGCGATATTTACGGCTTATGGCTTCATCATAAGCTCTTTTGATGAAATCGTGTCCAGCAAACGCAGATACCATCATCAATAAGGTTGATTTTGGCAAGTGAAAGTTGGTAACCATGGCATCTCCTATCTTAAAGTCATAAGGTGGAAATATAAACTTATGTGTCCATCCTTGATATGGATTCAAGGTGCCGCTAGAAGAAACCGAGGATTCTAATGCGCGCATGGAAGTTGTTCCGACAGCACAAATGCGGTGACCTGCGGCTTTAGCCTTGTTCACCATGTCCGCTGAACTCGCGTCAATGGTCAATTCTTCAGAATCCATTTTGTGTTTGGAAAGATCTTCAACCTCAACAGGGTTAAACGTACCCAAACCAACGTGAAGTGTAAGTTCAGCCAAATCAACACCTTTAATCTCTAAACGCTTCAATACGTGCTTGGAAAAGTGAAGTCCTGCTGTGGGCGCAGCTACTGCTCCTTCATGCTTGGCATAAATGGTTTGGTAGCGCTCACGGTCAAAATCTTCTTCTGCACGTTTGATGTATTTGGGCAATGGTGTCTGTCCTAGCTCTTTTAACTTAACGCGAAACTCATCATAGCTTCCGTCAAACAAAAAGCGCAGAGTTCTACCACGTGAAGTGGTATTGTCAATTACCTCTGCTACCAACGATTCGTCTGCACCAAAATAAAGCTTGTTACCAATACGGATTTTTCTTGCCGGATCAACCAACACATCCCAAAGACGTTGTTCTTTATTTAACTCTCTTAGCAAGAATACCTCAATCTTGGCTCCTGTTTTCTCTTTGTTACCCATCAAACGTGCCGGGAATACCTTGGTATTGTTGAGCGCCATCACGTCACCTTCGTCGAAATATTCGGTAATATCTTTAAAAGTTTTGTGCTCTATGGTTTGCGTTTCACGGTGCAAAACCATGAGTTTTGACTCATCGCGGTGTTCTGCTGGGTGTTCGGCTAGTAAATCTTCTGGAAGATCAAAGTTAAAGTGAGAGAGTTTCATATCAATTTTTTCAAGGCGCTAATATACTGCACCAGTATAGGGGTTGTCAAGGATTTGACCGATTATTTATCGGAATCGATGAAAAAACCTAGTGAAATCAGGTCATCCCAAAAGCTTGGGTAGGATTTGGTTACCACGTCAGCGTCGTTTATCACGATAGGAACACTAAGGCCCAAGGGCGCAAAAGCCATGGCCATACGGTGGTCGTGATAGGTGTCTATGGCGACATCCGCAACAATATCGCCTTTTCGAGCATCGAGATGAAGGCTGTCTTCTGTAATACGGATGTTTGCCCCCAGTTTGGTTAATTCGTTTTGCAAAGCCACCAAACGATCGGTTTCTTTTATTTTTAGGGTGTGTAGCCCCGTCAAATCACAGGAAACACCCAAGCCGTAGCACGTAACAGCAATGGTTTGTGCAATATCGGGTGCTTTGATTAAATCAAGTGCAATATGCGATTGTACCTTGTCGGATTTCGTCAATTGGAGTTTGTGTTCGTCAAACGTTGCGGTCACGCCCAATTGGGCATAGATATCAACCAACACACTATCGCCTTGCAGGCTGTTGGGCACATAGCTATTGATGGATACATCCGCCGATTGCGCCAAGGCAACCATGCTAAAATGGTAGGACGCAGAACTCCAGTCAGACTCCACCGTAAGGGTTTTGGTGTCGATGCTTTGTTGTGGCAGAACACGAATGCTTTGGCCTGAGAAAGTGGCATCTATACCCACGCGTTGCAAGAGTGCGCAGGTCATGTTGATATAAGGCACAGAGGTGATTTCGCCTTTCAAGACGATCTCTAATCCGTTGGGCAGCTTGGGAGCAACCAACATCAACGAGGTAATGTACTGGCTACTCACATTAGCAGCCAAGGAAACCCTTGTGATACTTATGGCCTTGCCCGAAATACGCAATGGCGGGTAGCCTTCATTTTTTACGTAGTCAATAGCTGCTCCAATAGAACGCAATGCATCCACCAACAGTTTGATGGGGCGCTCTTGCATCCGCTTCGAGCCGGTGAGTACTTTTTCCACGCCTGGAGTTGTGGCAAAATAGGAAGTCAAAAAGCGCATGGTAGTTCCAGCGTGTCCAATATCTATGGTCTGGTCTTTGGAAGCAAGTCCGCGTTGCATGGCTTGGGTGTCATCGGAATTGGACAGGTTATCCAAGGCCAATTTTGGAAATAATGCTTGGAGTATCAACAGGCGGTTGGATTCACTTTTGGAACCCGTTATCTGGCAGTTGCCTTCAAGTATTTGTGAAGCGTGTGTGAGTCTTATACTGCTCATGAACGTAGCTTGGGATTGTTGTGGTGACGGTCGTGGTCACGAGATGCCTTCAGGTCTAGTTTTTTGTCAAATGCTGACTGCAAATCGGTATCGGTTTGATTGGCTAGACAAAGCAACACAAAAAGCACATCAGCTAATTCTTCGCCCAAGTCCTTGCCCTTGTCGCTTTCCTTTTCAGATTGCTCTCCATATCTGCGCGCAATAATGCGGGCTACTTCCCCTACCTCCTCGGTCAGTTGTGCCATATTGGTCAACTCGTTAAAGTAACGGACGCCGTGTTTTTCAATCCATGCATCAACGGCTTTTTGGGCATCTTGAATATTCATAAGTCTTTGTTTTTTGAGTCGATGATAATCGTCACAGGACCATCGTTTATCAAATCGATTTGCATATCTGCACCAAAAATACCGCTCTGTACGGGTTTTCCCATAAGCTGGGCCGCTTTTTGTAAAAATTGCTCGTAAAACGGAACGGCTATCTCATGGCCTGCTGCCTGTATGTAAGAAGGCCTGTTGCCTTTTTTAGTTTGTGCATAAAGCGTAAACTGGCTAACGACCAACAATTCGCCGGCAACATCTAGCACACTCTTGTTCATCACGGCGGCTTCATCGTTAAAAATACGCATATTGATGATTTTATTGAGAAGCCAATCTAGGTCTTCATCAGTATCGGATTGTGTGATGCCCAACAGCACCAGCAAACCGTGCCCAATGCTAGCCTCATGGGTTTTGTTAGCCGTTACTTTGGCTGACGATACACGTTGTAGTACGGCTCTCATGAATCCCAAAAATCAGTTCGGTAGTGTTGATCTTCTCCTGCCAGCATTTGCACATAACTCTTATATCGTGATGCGGCTATTTCACCCGCTTCAACCGCTGCTTTAACAGCACATTTGGGCTCCTCTAGGTGCAAGCAGTTATTAAACTTACAAGCGTCTTTTATAGAGAAAAATTCGCGAAAGTAGTCGCCCATTTCTGCTGCTTCCATATTCACAAGACCAAAGCCACGAATCCCAGGCGTATCCACAATGCGGGCATTAAAATCCAAATCGTGCATTTCGGCAAAGGTGGTGGTATGTTGTCCTTGTTGGTGCTGGGCAGAGATGTCTGCCGTCTTGATGTTTAATTCTGGTGCTAAGGCATTCACCAAGGTCGATTTCCCTACCCCACTGTGTCCAGAGAGCATACAGGTTTTGTCCTCCATCATTGTTTTGACAGCTTCCAAATTTGTCCCCTTTAAAGCAGAAATCTCCAAGCAGGTATATCCAATGTTTTTATACAGCTTTATCATGCTGCGCATTTGCTCGGTATCGGAACTACTATAGCTATCCTCTTTGTTAAAAAGCAATACTGTTTCAATTCCATAGGCCTCTGCGGTGGCTAAAAAGCGATCGATAAAGGCAGGATAGGTAGGTGGATTATTAAGAGTTACCAATAAAAAAGCACAGTCGATGTTGGCGGCAATGATGTGAATTTGTTTGGACAGATTCACAGACTTGCGCACGATATAATTCTTGCGTGTTTGAATATCGGTAATCACGCCTTCCTGTCCGTCTTGAGTGTCTTTGAGTGTAACCTCAACCACATCGCCAACGGCCACAGGATTGGTGCTGGTAAGTCCCTCAATGCGAAACTTCCCTTTGATGCGACAGGGGATAAGTTTCCCCTGAGCATCTTTTACGTGATACCAGCTTCCCGTTGATTTGTATACGACGCCTGTCATACAGCCAAATTAACGGATTTTTGGTTTATACACATTAACCGTTGATGATCTCTTCTTGGTGGTTGATGGATTCTTGGTGGATGGCCTTAAATATGCGCAGGATAAATTCCTCGCTTAAGCCCCTTTCATCTCCGTCCAAAATCATTTTTCCCAAAATCTCATTCCAACGCTTGGACTGCAATACCGCCACATTGTGCGATTTTTTAAGTTCTCCAATTCCATTGGCAATTTTCATACGCTTGCTCAAGCTTTCCAACAAACTGGCATCAATCACGTCAATTTGCGTACGCATGGTGTTAAGCTTGTTTTTGTATTCGGCATCGTCGTCTGTTTCTTTGCGGATTTTTAAATCATCCATCATTTGAATCAGCGTATCTGGGGTAATCTGCTGCGCAGCATCACTCCAAGCATTGTCCGGATCCCAGTGTGACTCTATCATCAAACCGTCAAAGTTTAGGTCAAGTGCCGTTTGGCAAATGTCTTGTAAAATATCGCGACGTCCTGCAATGTGTGAAGGGTCACAAATCAATGGCAGGTCAGGGAATCTGTTTTGCAGCTCCACTACGATTTGCCATTCTGGGTTGTTGCGGTATTTTGTTTTTTCATAGGTCGAAAAACCTCTGTGGATAACCCCTAGATTTTTGATGTTGGCCGTGTACAAACGCTCAATCCCCCCTAGCCATAAAGACAAGTCTGGGTTTACAGGGTTTTTGACCAAAACAATCTTATCGGTACCTTCAAGGGCATCGGCAATCTCTTGTACGATAAACGGACTTACCGTTGAGCGAGCACCTATCCACAACACGTCTATGTCGTGCTCCAATGCCAGTTGTACGTGGGCGCGGTTGGCCACCTCAGTACAAGTCATGAGTCCTGTTTCTTCTTTAACACGTTGCAACCATTTCAGCCCAATGGCACCTACACCCTCGAAGTTTCCGGGGCGGGTACGTGGCTTCCAGATCCCTGCGCGATAAGCAGTAACGTCTGTGTCTTTGAGTTGGTGTGCGATTTTAAGCACTTGCTCTTCGGTTTCAGCACTACAAGGTCCTGCGATTACTAAAGGGTGGTCCAGCTCAAAATTGTTAAGCCATTGACGCATTTTTGGATTGTTTTCCATGGTTGTATTTATTTATGTTCTAATATTGATTTTATCTTATTGATGTCTTTCATTTCGGCAAGCAGTTCTGCGTGGGCATCTGCCGCCAGTTTGTCCTTGAATGTGTTCAGATTTGAAATGTATTCCGTTAGTGACTCCAAAACGTTGTGTTTGTTTTGGGCAAAAATGGGCATCCACATTTCGGGTGAACTCTTGGCCAACCGCACTGTAGACGCAAATCCACTGCCAGCCATATCAAAGATGTTTTGTTCGTCGGTTTCTTTTTCCAACACGGTTTTGCCAAGCATAAAGGAAGTGATGTGCGACAAGTGCGACACATACGCAATATGCTTGTCGTGTTCCACAGGATCCATCTCACGGATGTTCATTTCCAACTGGCCGAATAATTTTTTTGCCTGGTCTAACAGCGCAACACGGGTGTGTGCGGTCTCGCATAGCATAATCGTTTTGTTCTTATAGAGCTCTAGCACAGCGGCGTCAGGCCCTGAATATTCCGTTCCAGCGATGGGGTGGGCTGCCAAAAACTGCGCGCGCTTGGGGTGGTATTTTACGGCTTCACAAATGGCCGCTTTAGTAGAACCAAAATCCACAACGAGCGTCTGTTCGCCTATGGCATCTAAAATTCGAGGGAGCAGTGTAGCAATAGCTTCTACAGGTATCGATACAAATACCCAATCGGCATCTTGCAACTGGTCCAGATCGCCTGTTTTGTGAATCAATCCCAAATCAAGCGCACGGCTTAGCGTGGCTTCTTTTCTGCTGATTCCCTGCATGACTGCATCGGGATATAGGCGCTGCAAAGCTAACGACAGCGAGCCGTTCATCAATCCGATACCTACAAAACTTACGTTCATGATATAATGCGCTTTAAGGCTTCTTGAATACGAGTTTCAGTTACGCAAAGTGAAAAGCGGACATAGCCCTCACCTGCAGTTCCAAAAATGGTTCCGGGAGCAATAAAAATATGGTGTTCCTCCAGCAAAGCGTCTATGTAGGCTTCGCTGTCCAACGCCCCTTCGGGGAGTTTTGCCCAAACAAACATACCTGCTGTGTCACGCTCAAAGGTGGTACCCAAAACCTCAGCAAGTTGCCAAATAAGTTCTCTTCTATTGCGGTAGGTAGCGTTAAGCTCAGAAAACCAAGCTGTGCCTTGAGCTAAGGCAGCCATAGCGCCTTGTTGCAAACCAAAGAACATACCCGAGTCCATATTGCTTTTTACCTTTAAAATATCTTGAATGTGGGCTGCACTTCCGCACACCATACCCACACGCCAGCCGGCCATATTGTAGGCCTTACTCAAGGATTGCAACTCTAAGGCTACTTCCTTGGCACCAGGTACTTGAAGCAAGCTCATGGGCGCATCGTTTAGGATGTTGGCATAGGGATTGTCGTTGATAATGAGCAAGTCATGGGTTTTGGCAAAGGCCACCAATTCGGCTAAAAATGTCGCATCGGCTTTGGCGCCCGTTGGCATGTGCGGGTAATTGACCCACATCAGCTTTACGCCTGTCAAATCTTGTTTTGCGAGTGCCTCCAAGTTTGGTAACCAATTTGTTGCAGCACTCAGCGTATAGGGAACAGCTCGCGCACCCACCAATTCGGTTACTGAGGCATAGGTCGGGTAGCCGGGATTGGGAATCAGCACGCCATCGCCCTGGTTGAGGAATGCCATGGAAATATGCATGATACCTTCTTTAGAACCCATAAGCGGTAACACCTCATTATCTGGGTTTAACGCTACGTCAAAAGCATCTTGGTAGTAGGTGGCTATGGTTTGGCGCAAGGCAGGGGTGCCTTGGTAGCTTTGGTATTTATGTGCCGTGGGCTGCGATAGGCTTTCCGTTAGAGCGGATAGGGCAGCTGCGGGTGGCGGCAGGTCTGGACTGCCAATGCCCATATTGATGACGTCTTGCCCACTGCTAATGCGTTGACGCACCTCACGCAGCTTACGAGAAAAGTAGTATTCTTGGACGCTATTTAGTCTGTTAGCAGCTCTCATGAGATACGTTGATTTTTATAGGTGCCCAATACTTTTAGCGATTCGGTCATGATTTCCAACAACTTAATGGTCTTGGTATAAAAAGCCACTTCATCAAAAGTTACGTCCACAAAAAAGGAGTACTTCCACGGGGTTTCAACAACGGGCATGGACTGTATCTTAGTAAGGTTAAGTTTGCAATCGCTGAGTACGTTAAGTACGGCTGCAAGACTGCCACGTTTGTGGTCTAGCACAAATTTCAGTGACGCCTTGTTGATGTCTTCAGAGCTATTGGGCGTGGTTTTGATCACAACAAAACGGGTGGCATTGTTGGCAATACTGTGGATGTTGGGCGCTACAATTTCTAGTCCGTAAAGCGCAGCAGCCGTTCTGGAGGCGATGGCACCTAGACCGCGGATTTGCTTGCCGGCAATGCGTTGTGCCACTTCTGCGGTATCGGCATCTTCAATGAGTTTGATGTGCGGTTGGGTAGCAAAGAAGTCTTTGCACTGCAACAGCGCCATGGGATGAGAAGCCACTTCTGTGATATCTGCAACAGCCGTTCCAGGCAATGCCATTAGCTGGTGCTCAATGCGGATATAAGCCTCGTCTACAATGTGAAGGTTGTGCTTGTCTATGAGGGCGTAATTGGGAATAATGGAGCCTGCAATGGAATTTTCTAAGGCCATAAGGCCGTGGCTAACGGCACCCGAAGTAACCGCTGCAACGAGGGCATCAAACGACAGGCACTCATCCAGATTCGTGCTGGTACCAAAAAGCTGGGCTGCTACCTCGTGGTGGTAAGAGCCTTTGATTCCTTGTATGGCGATTTTTGTTTCCATTGTTCTGTTACTTCATGCCCATGGGCACATAAAAAAACCCCGAACGTTAGCTCAGGGTTTTAAATTCGTTTATAAAAAACTATTATACACCCAGCTACCTCCCGTTATAGAAGTAGTAGAAAGATGAATAATATGTGTTTGTTTTCATTACAGGGGCAAAAGTACACGCAAAATCGAAATAAACAAATTTTTTTGTAATTTTAAACTAGCATAGAACCCAAATCTATTCTACACCAACAACCTACTTGTCCGTGCAGGACACTTCGTTTTTAGTTTTTTTGGATTTTTTTGGGTGTATCGAAACCTATCCATCTGGCTTGCAAGTCGCCCGCTTTAACGGGCATAGCAAACAGAATTGTTTTCGCATGTCTAAACTCTAAAACAATGCATAAATCCATATCTCATATAACAGTACTAACCATTGCCTTGATGACACTTGTTTCGTGCAATCTTAATTGTGGCACAAACGACAAGGACACACAAGCTTTTAACCTTAAAGAACAATTAACTCAAGACGGCTATGTGCCTATAAAAATTAAAAAAATGCCAAGCGGTCACCTGCATTTATTTGGCCAACTGAACGGTGTGGACGGCAATTTTGTGCTAGACACTGGGGCTGGAACTACCGTCATTGAAAAAAAGAATAAAGAGAAGTTTGGCATGCAAACAAAAGCAACAGAAAATAAAGCAACTGGCGCTGGCGGTACAGATATGCAAATGCAAACCTCAACCCAAAACGTCTTTAATGTAGGAACACTAAAACTTAGCAACCTTAAACTAATGCTTTTGAATCTAGACCATATTAACAATGCTTTTGAACGCATGGGATTGGAAAAAGTAGATGGTGTTATCGGCGCAGACACACTAACCAACAACAAGGCCATCATTGACTACACTAATCTAATATTGTATTTAAAACATTAAACCTCTAAAAAACCATGAGCACAGAAAACGAAAAAAAGAAAACCAAAAGTACCATAGGCGGACTGGTCTTTGTCGGCTGCCTTATGTTGGGCATCGGCATTGGCTTTATCAAACACGCCGTACACATTGGCGCGGTTATCGGATTGGGCGTTGGCTTTATTGCCATGGCTGCCGTGTGGGCCTATTATGGCAGAAAGTAAATCCTTATACCTTTGTAAAAAAAAGATGCAGCTTTCGACTTTTAAACAAACGCTTGGTCAAGTAGACACCCTACAGTTTCAACTTCCCAACGGAAAGTTTGTTCCTGCGCATTTTCACCTTACTGAAGTGGGGCATGTAACGCGGAACTATATCGATTGTGGCGGTACACTACGCCAAGAAAACAAACTCAACTTACAGCTTTGGGTGGCTTCAGACGTAGACCATCGCCTAAAACCCAGTAGTGTTTTAGACATACTGCAACTGGCCGAAAAACAGTTGGCCTACAACGATATGGAAGTAGAAGTAGAATATCAAGAATGTACCATTGGTCGTTATCGCTTGGCATTTGACGGAAGTGCCTTTCAGCTTATCAATACGCAAACGGCTTGCTTAGCCGCCGATCAGTGTGGCATACCGCAAGAAAAACCTCGTGTACGTGTTACGGCTAGTGGTGTGAGCTGTGATCCCAACTCGGGTTGTTGTTAAAAAACAGTGCTTGCCACCTTGTGGATATTATCCGATTTGCCCATAGAGTAATAGTGTAAAAAGGGCACTCCTGCAGCAATCAACTCCTTGCTTTGTGCAACACACCAGTCAATACCCACTTGGCGAATCGCCTCCTTAGTCTTGACTTTTAGGACTTCTTTTATCAATGCTTCAGGCAGGTCAACATGAAAGCGGTGTGGAATTAAATTGAGTTGCTTTTGCGTAGCCAAGGGCTTTAAGCCCGGGATAATGGGCACCTCAATACCCGCCTTACGGCAGCTGTCTACAAAGGCAAAAAACTTGCTGTTGTCAAAAAACATTTGGGTCACCACATAGTCAGCACCGGCTTCAATTTTTTTCTTTAGAAAGTGAATATCGCTTTCCATATTGGGGGCTTCCATATGCTTTTCGGGATAGCCCGCCACGCCTATGCAAAAATCCGTTTGGGTGGAGTTTTTCAAATCCGCGTCCAAATACACGCCGTGGTTCATCGCGTCTATTTGACGTACCAAATCCACAGCGAAGGCATTGCCCGTAGGCTCGGGTTTAAAATAGGTTTCTGACTTTACGGCATCGCCTCTAAGTGCCACCACATTATCAATTCCTAAAAAACCCATGTCAATCAAAAAGTTCTCCGTGTCTTCTTTTGTAAAGCCACCACACAACACATGCGGAATGGCATCTACCTGATACTTGTTTTGGATGGCAGCACAAATACCCACCGTACCCGGACGTTTACGCACAATACGTTTTTCTAACAGGCCGTTGGGAAGCTCCTTGTAGTCGTATTCTTCACGGTGATAGGTCACGTCTATAAATGGTGGCTTGAATTCCATCAACGGATCAATATTGTCAAAAATAGTTTGGATGTTTTGCCCTTTTAGAGGTGGCAAAATCTCAAAAGAAAACAAGGTTTTGCCCTTAGCGCTTTGGATGTGATCGGTTACTTTCATCTTATTCGTTTAGGTTGGGTTGTAGCCACTTGGTGGCTGTTGTTATGGGGATGTTTTTTCGTGTGGCATAGTCCTGCAACTGGTCGGGGTTAATCTTTCCCAAACCAAAATAGCTGGCTTCTGGATGCGCGAAATAATAGCCCGACACCGAGGCAGCAGGCCACATGGCCAGGCTTTCGGTCAGCTCCACGTTGATGCGCTCTTTTACTTGCAGTATTTCCCAAATGGTTTCTTTTTCCAAATGGTCGGGACAGGCAGGATAGCCCGGCGCCGGACGGATACCGTTGTATTTTTCTTTGATTAAGTCCTCGTTGGTCAGGGCCTCGCTAGGTTCATAGCCCCAATGTGTGGTACGCACCTGCTTATGTAAATACTCCGCAAAGGCCTCTGCTAAACGGTCGGCAAGTGCCTTAACCATGATGCTATTATAATCGTCGTTGCGAGCTTCAAATTCTTTGGCCAATTCTGCTGTACCAAAACCTGCCGTCACGCAAAAACAGCCAATATAATCTTGAACACCCGAGTCTTTTGAAGCAATATAATCGGAAAGCGCGCGGTAGGGTTTACCCTTGCTTTTCAGCAGCTGCTGGCGCAAGGTTCTAAAGTGGTGCGTCTCATGTTCGTGTGTTACTTCAATGTCGTCTTGGTCGTTACTGTTGGCCTTAAAAAGACCAAACACCGCCTTAGCTTGTAGTAATTTCCCATCAATGATTTGCTGCAACATGGCTTTGGCATCGGTAAAAAGTTGGGTAGCTTCTGTTCCCACAACCTCGTCGGTCAATATTTCGGGATAACGTCCGTGTAAATCCCAAGAACGGAAAAAGGGTGTCCAATCAATAAAATCCACCAAAGCGTGTAATGGCTGCTCCAATACTTGTATGCCCAATTGCTTGGGTACTGACGGCGATTGTTGCTTAAAATCAATTCGAAAACGTTTTTCGCGAGCTTCGGCTAAGGGTACATAGGTCTTGTGCTCGCTTCGTTGTTGAAAGCGTTCCCGCAGGTCGTCATACTCCGATTTTATATCCGATTTATACTTTTTATTGCTGTCGGGCTTTAACAAATTTCCCACCACGGTAACCGCACGAGAAGCATCGTTTACGTGCACCACTGTATGGTCATATTGAGGTGCAATCTTTACGGCAGTATGCGCCCTAGAAGTGGTAGCGCCACCGATCAATACGGGAATGTTTTTACCCGTCTTATTGAGTTGTTTCACCAAGTAAACCATTTCGTCCAGCGAGGGCGTAATCAACCCAGACAAACCTATGGCATCCACTTCCTCGGCAAGGGCCTTTTCAATGATGTGCTCAGGCGGTACCATAACTCCCATATCAACAATATCGTAGTTGTTACAACCCAAGACCACGCTAACAATATTTTTACCAATATCATGTACGTCGCCTTTTACGGTTGCCATTAATATTTTTCCGGCAGCTTCTGGCTTTCCTTCTTGGGCTGCTTCAATGTAAGGAAGTAAATAAGCAACGGCTTTTTTCATCACCCTTGCGGATTTGACCACCTGGGGGAGAAACATTTTTCCACTGCCAAACAAATCGCCCACCACGTTCATACCATCCATCAAGGATCCTTCAATGACTTCAATGGGGGCCTTGGCCGCTTGACGTGCTTCTTCCACATCTTCCACCACAAACTGATCGATACCTTTTACCAACGCATGAGTGATGCGCTCCTGTAAAGGGAGACTGCGCCATTCCAGATCATTTTTGGTTTTTGCCTTGCTCCCACCTTTTACCTGTTCGGCGAATTCCAGCAAGCGCTCGGTGGCATCGTCTTTGCGATTGAGCAATACATCTTCTACCCGTTCCAACAAATCTTTTGGAATTTCGTCATAGACCTCCAACATGCTGGGGTTAACGATGCCCATAGTCATGCCGTGCTGTATGCCATGGTATAAAAAAGCGGCATGCATGGCTTCGCGCACCCTGTTGTTTCCCCTAAAAGAAAAGGACACATTACTCACCCCGCCACTGACGTGGGCATGAGGAAGGTTTTCGCGTATCCATTGGGTGGCCTTAAAAAAGTCAAGGGCGTTGTTTTTATGTTCTTCCATGCCAGTGGCAACTGGAAAAATATTGGGATCGAAAATGATGTCTTGTGGGGGAAAGCCAACTTGATCTACTAGAGTATCGTATGAACGCTTGCAAATTTCGATGCGCCTTTCTAGCGAGTCTGCCTGACCTTTTTCATCAAAAGCCATAACGATGACCGCAGCACCGTATCGCCTTATTCGTTTGGCTTGTTCGATAAAGGTCTCCTCGCCTTCTTTAAGGCTAATGGAATTAACCACGCATTTGCCCTGCACCACTTGCAAACCGGCTTCAATAATTTCCCATTTAGAACTGTCAATCATGATGGGAATACGGGCGATGTCTGGCTCGGCTTGAATAAGGTTTAAAAAACGCTGCATGGTCGCTACGCCGTCAATCATACCCTCGTCCATATTCACGTCCAATATCTGTGCGCCGCCGTCCACTTGCTCACGGGCAATTTCCACTGCCGTTTCAAAATCGTCTTGTTCAATAAGGCGTAAAAAACGTCTTGAGCCCGTAACATTGGTGCGTTCGCCAATATTGACAAAATTGGTGTCTGGCCGCACGACTAAGGGTTCTAATCCAGAAAGCGTTAAAAACTTTGGATTAGACATCTAGTAAAATTTTTCTGGGTCTATGGGTCGATGCCGCTTGGGCAAGTAGTTGAATGTGTGCTGGCGTTGAACCGCAGCAGCCGCCAATAATATTAACCAATCCATCAATCATGTACGACTCGATTAGGTCACACATCTGTTGAGGGGTTTGGTCGTATTCGCCAAAGGCATTGGGCAGCCCGGCATTGGGGTGTGCCGACACATAGCATTGGGCTTGTTGCCCAAGGCGTTGAACGTAAGGTTTTAATTGATCTGCGCCCAAGGCGCAGTTAAAGCCTACACTTAGCAAATCAATGTGGGCGATGGAAACCAAAAAAGCCTCTACTGTTTGTCCCGAAAGCGTACGGCCAGAAGCGTCTGTAATGGTACCGCTAACCATCACGGGGATATCAGTATTTAGTTCTTCTTTGAGTTCGTCTATGGCAAAAAGAGCCGCTTTGGCATTGAGTGTATCAAAAACGGTTTCTACCAAAAGCATATCAACGCCACCTTCAATAAGGCCAGTCGCTTGCTGCTTATAAGCCACTTTGAGTTCATCAAAAGTGATGGCGCGGTAGCCGGGGTCGTTAACGTCTGGCGACATACTCGCGGTTTTGTTGGTAGGACCTATAGAACCCGCCACAAATCGAGGTTTTGATGGATTCTTGGCGGTGTAGTCATCGGCTGCTTTGCGTGCAATCTGTGCCGAAGCCACATTGAGTTGGGTTACATGGTCTTCCAATGCATAATCTGCCATGGCAATGGTCGTTCCTGAAAAGGTATTGGTTTCAATAATATCAGCCCCAGCTTCCAAATACTTGGCGTGCACCTCATAAATAGCATCCGGTTGGGTAATGGAAAGCAAATCGTTGTTGCCAACAAGTGGAATGTGGTGGTCTTTGAATTGCGTACCTCGAAAATCCTCCTCATTAAAATTATAGGCCTGCAACATGGTACCCATGGCACCATCCAGAACCAATATTTTTTCTGATAATAAGGTTTCTAAGTTTTTCATTTTAGGGTGTTAAGGGCTTGTGTTAGGTCTTGAATAATATCGTCGGGATGTTCTAGTCCAACTGAAATACGGACAAGTCCGTCTGTAATCCCAACAGTCAAACGATCTTCCACAGTTAGTTTACTATGTGTGGAAATTGCAGGTTGTGTTACGATGGTGCGGGAGTCGCCCAAATTGGAAGAGCGTGAACACATTTTTACGCCATCCATAAATTTTTTACCGCCGTCTATACCGCCTTTCACTTGAACGATAATGATATTGCCGCCGCGTTTCATTTGTTTTTTGGCAATGGCATATTGGGGATGATCCTTATGAAAGGGATAACGCACCGCTTCGACAGCTTCGTGCTCCAACAAAAAGGCTGCGATTTTTTCAGCATTGTCACAATGTCGATCTACACGAACGGCCAAGGTTTCCAAGCTCTTCGAAAGCGTCCAGGCGTTGAACGGAGACATCGCCGGCCCTGTTGTTCGAGCAAAGGCATTGATTTCTTGAATAAGGTCGGTTCGACCAACGGTTACACCGCCCAGTACCCTACCCTGTCCATCGATAAGTTTGGTTGCCGAGTGGATAACCAAATCGGCGCCAAAGGCAATAGGCAACTGCAAGTATGGCGTGGCAAAACAATTATCAATGACCAATATAAGATTGTATTTTTTTGCTAAGGCACCCAATCGTTCTAAATCCAAAATCTGCAATCCTGGATTGGTAGGCGATTCGGCATATATCATCTTGGTGTCAGGTGTGATAAGTGCCTCGAAATTATCTAAATCTGGAATGTCAAAATAAGTAGTTTCAATATTCCATTTGGGAAAAATTTTAGTAAACAGCCCATGTGTGGATCCAAAAACAGCTCGAGCAGAAAGGATATGGTCACCACTATCTAGGAGCGCTGCAAAAGTGCTAAATACGGCAGCCATACCCGTGGCAAAAGCACAGCCATCAGCGGCTCCTTCCATCTGGCAAATTTTCTCAACAAATTCGTTGGTGTTGGGATTGGTAAATCGGCTGTATATGTTCCGTTGCTTTTCCTCGGCAAAGGAGGCACGCATTTCTTCAGAATCGTCAAAAACAAAGCTAGACGTTAGGTATAGCGGCACGCTATGCTCGTCGTGCTGCGATCTTGCTGCTTGTGTACGAATGGCATTTGTTTCAAATTTTGGGCTCATAGGGTGTGTTGTTTACAATTACAGAAAAGCTTACCTGGGCAGTGGCTGCCAGCGTTAGAGAAACCGAACAATACTTTGTAAATGACAACTCGGCTGCGCGGTATATTTTTTCAGGCTTTACATCTCCAGTGACGTGTACCGTGGCATGCACTTTTGTAAAAAGTGATGGTGCAGGTTTGTCTACACGGTCGCCATTAACATCAATTTCTAGGCTGTCAAAAACTACTTTTTGCTTGTTTAGAATTGAAATAATATCAATACTAGAACAGCCAGCTACTCCCATAAGCAGCAATTCCATTGGGCTTGCGCCCTTGGGATTTTCTACAGATTTATTGTCAATAGCAATTTGATGACCGCTATTGTTTTCGATGGTGGCGTAAAAGCCAGACTGGTGGGTGAGTTTTACATTCATGCATGTTGATGGATTTGGGTGAAAACTTCTTCTAGTAAGTTTATTAATTGGTCGTGTTCAATCAAAAAGGCATCGTGTCCGTGAATGGAGTTGATGGTCTTAAAAAACACATTAGGCTTTACATTCAACAGTCGACGGTAGGTTTCTCTATTGTCTTCGTGGGTAAAAAATAAGTCCGTATCAATGGATACAATAAAAATATTACCCGTTACTTTTTCCACCAATGTCTCAAAAGAATCACGTTCGTGGCAAATATCAACGCTGCCCAACAAATGATTCATCGACTTGTAGGAACTAATATCAAAACGGCTAGCCAATTTATCGCCATGATACAGCAGCCATGTTTCGACGTTAAATTTATTTTGCTCCTTGTTGATGGTGCGGTCAAATCGAAATTTCAAAGATTGCGGCGTTCTGTAACACAACATGGCGTGAATGCGCGCATCCTCAAGTGGGTTTTGGGAGTTGTGCAGCAATCGGTCTTGGAGCAAGACATTTGCCAAAATCCAATCGGAAGCCTCCCAATGACAAGCAATAGGAATAACGTTACGAATAAAATGCGGGTGTGATACCGCCATTTCCCATGCCAATGCACCGCCAATAGAACCGCCAATGGCAGCAAAGAGCTCGGATACCCCGAGTTCGTCTAAAGCTATTTTAAAGGCTTCAGAGACATCACGTAATATCCAATCTTTATAGGAAGTTAAAAAGTCATCGTCAAAGCCATTGCCAGGAAAATTAAAGGCAATAACGCTGTACACATCAGTATCTATCAACTTTTTTGGGCCGATAACATCGCTCCACCATCCTTCTTCACCCGACACATTTGAATTGCCTGTAAGTGAATGATTCACCAAAACAACAGGTGCTTCGTGCAGCGCCTTACCAAATACTTGGTAGGATAAGGTCAAAGGAATGACCTTGCCGCTGTGCAGCTTAAAGGAAGGGATGCTATGTTTCTGAAGTGACGACATATTGCCTTTTATTCTTTTTTACTATTTAAAGTGTGTCAAAAGCAGCTTGTAAGTCGGCTTTTAAATCTTCAACATCTTCAAGTCCAACAGACAAGCGGATAAGGTCATTTGTGACCCCAGTGTCTTCTTGCTGTTCTGGTGTAAGTTGCTGGTGCGTTGTGCTCGCATTGTGGATAATGAGCGATTTTGAATCCCCAAAGTTGGCAAGCAAAGAGAAAATCTTGGTGTTATCTGCAATTTTCTTTGCTGCTTCAAATCCGCCTTTCGCACCAAAAGTAACAACACCACTTTGGCCGTCTTTTAGGTATTCTTTTGCCAAACTATTGTATTTACTAGAGGACAACCCGGGATAGTTCACCCATGCTACGGATTCGTTTTCACTAAGCCATTGTGCCAATTCAAGCGCATTTTGGCTGTGTCGTTGCATTCTAACCGAAAGGGTTTCTATTCCTTGAATGATTTGGAATGCATTAAAAGGACTGATTGCTCCTCCTAAATCACGAAGACCCTCTATCCTAATTCTTGC
>ENA-UZWU01002105-UZWU01002105.1-metagenome-genome-assembly--contig:-Day-4--1m-contig-2105_pt1 | contig 30144 bp, 32 predicted proteins | sample MGYA00260345_ERZ794905 | MGnify/ENA metagenome assembly ERZ794905
AAGAATCTCGAGAAATCGATTAAAGAAATTAATCAATCACTAACACAACATACAAAAAATATTAAAAAAAATAGCCTTTTTAACTCTCAAGTTAAATCAACATTATCTGAGTTAGAAAACATGAAAACTAAATTAGAATCACTTGAAACCCAATTAATGATCTTGGATGATTCTGTTCAAGCATTAAACAATTATAAAAAACAACTAAATCAATCGATAATAGAAATCCAAACTGACATATCGATACTAAATAATCAAGAAAATGAGTTGACTGATATTCAAAATTGACAATATTGCCATAAANNCATAAATGTTAATTTTATAGACTATGAATAGGTCTGTCTTGCAAATTTTTCTTCTATTAGCATTTATTCCACTTGCAATTTTGGTGGGTTATGGAGTGCTGGTAGTTGCACCAATATTTTGTTGTTTTCTTGCAATTAATTCTTACAAGTTTAAAAATTATAAAGAAATGTATATTTGGATGGGAGTAGGGGTAATAACATTCCTTTTGGCGTTATTTATGCTTGGAGTATTATGATCATTTTTAGAATTTTTATTTTTTTACTATCTTCTTTATTTTTAATATCTGGTTTTGTTACTATGGTTTCTCCTGATGTAAATACTATCTTCTTACCTATAGAGGTAGGTGGCATGAATGAAGCACATTTTGCAAGAACTTATGCTGGTTTTATATTAGCAGTAGGCTATTTATCAATGAGGTTTTTATATTCATCATCAAAGGTTCAAATTGGCTCAATAGTTTTTTATGTCATATGTTTTATGCTTGTCTCTAAAATTTTTAGCTTTATTTATGACGGTGTCTCAGCTGAACTATTTTCTACTTTTGTAATTGGAGTAATTTTTGCGATTAGTTTATATGCTGTCCAAAAGTCTAGAAAAAATCAGATTGACTATAATCTGTAATTATAATTTTCAAATTATTCTTTCCATAGAAATATAATCCTTTATAATGCTCAAAAAATTGGGGATGTGGTGGAACTGGTAGACACGCTTGGCTTAGAACCAAGTGCCGCAAGGCGTGGGGGTTCGACTCCCTCCATCCCTACCATTTAAGATTGATGATTATTCTTTTTAATGTGTATTCCTTGAATAAACCTTGACATTGATTTTATTGATTGTATTCTTCACCCTGTCTATAATAATTATGCATAAAATAAGCATTTAGAGAGGAATCTAAACATGAATAATGTAAAACTATTAATGTTAATGTTAATACCATTTGTACTCGTTTCGCAAGAAGTTGAGGAAGTGGTTGTAACAGCTAACAAAAAAGAACAAACCTTACAGGATATTCCAATGAATATCTCAGTAATCTCTGAAGAATCACTTGATGAAAGAGGAATTACGAACCCTGAAGATTACCTACGAACACTTGCTGGTGTATCTACTCCTGGTGGTTCTGACTATTATACTTTTAGAGGGCTAAATACTTCTACTTCACAACGTTCTCCTGGAACAACATCTACATACGTAGATGAGGTCAATGGATCCTTAATGGGTTTGTTTGACGTAGAAAGGGTTGAGGTGCTGAGAGGACCTCAAGGTACTTTATATGGTTCTAATGCTATTGGTGGAACAATTAGATATATTACTAATAAACCAGATTCTTCTGCTGCTTATGGAAAAGTTAGAGTTGGCTATGGTTCTAAAAGACTAGCTTCAGATCCAGAAACATCTATTGAAGCGATGTACAACTTACCAATTTCAGACTCTCTAGCTTTAAGAGCTGTTTATTCGCAATTAGTTTCTCCTGGTATATATAAAAATATCCAAACTGGAAATACTGTTGGTGAAGAAGATGATTCACAATTAATGCTAACTTTAGGTTTTAATGATGGCGGTAAGCTTAATGGTACGCTTAGATACTATAGTGCGAACAACAAAGCATTTGGAATTCTTGAGCCTGGTCAAAGTAAGCCGGGTAGTGCAGATGTTTATAATCCAGCTTGTGCTCAGCCTACTGGATGGTTTTATGGATCAGGTTGCGAACGTTTGAGTGCTATTTCAACATTTGGTTCAGCCGAAGGAGTTGATGTTGCAATGACAAACTATGACCCACAGTATTCTCATGCATTAGCTGCAGATGAATCAGAGGAAGTAAGAACAGAAATGTTCTCAGCGACTGTAAATTATGATTTTGGACTTTTTGATGCAAACCTTGTTTTTTCTGACAGAAAAGTCACTGAAGACGCTGTTACTGACTGGGCAAGAATTGATATGGATGATTATGTTCCAGCACCATTAATTGTTGAAGGTGATAGAACCAATAGAAAGACCACTGAACTAAGACTAACTTCAAAGCCTGGTCAATTTGAATGGACAGTTGGTTACTATGAGTATGATTGGGCAGAAGAACCTAATTCAGTCAGCCAAACTCAGTATGCTATGGACCAAGATTGGTTAAATTATGTTTCATTATATGCTGGTGGCCTTATTGGTGATGGCTCAGATTATGATGCTACAGCATATTGCCCACCTTTTTGTGAAGGTCACGAAGGTTATCCTTACTTGTACTATGGTTCATACACAGGGTTTAATCAGGAAGATGAAACGTCCTATTTTGGACAATTTGATTTTCATGTTAATGATAAATTAACTTTAACTTATGGTATTAGAGACTATGAACTTTCAGATTCATCTAAAACATTTCAGTATGGTATTTTTTATATGGCTGATACAGGTTGTGATCAAGCTGATGGAACTGCCGGAACTGATCCAGCTGGAACTCAATGTGCTGAACTCTCTGGATCTGAGGCAGATACGAGATCTAAATTTGCTATAAGTTATGAAGTCAATGATGACTTAACTTTATATACTACGCGAGCAGCAGGCTATAGACCTGGTGGTAACCAAGCACCAACACCTCCATCATGTAATAGTGATGAAACGGTTGGCGAAACTTGGGCTCCAAGATTTAATTCAGACGAAGCAGAAACAACTGAGTTTGGTTTAAAGGCTAGAGGAGATAACTACACTGCTAATGTTACTTATTTCCAAGTTGATTGGGATGGTATTATTATTTCAGTAACACCTGGTTGTGGTTGGACTTATAACTTTAATGGTGGTAAGGCTGAAACCTCAGGTTTTGAAGTTGAATTCACTTATGGGCTGACAGACGCATTATCACTTGATTTTTCTGGAAGCAGCATGGAAGCTACAACTTCTATCGATATCGAATCATTAGGAGCATCAGCTGGTGACAGACTGCCTAATACCGTTAACAGTCAATGGAATCTTGGCGTTGTTTTAGACACTACAATATTAACTGTGCCATCTTATGCAAGATTAGATGTTAATTATTATGGTGATAGTTTTAATACTTTTGCTGAAAATCCTAACTCAAGTTCACCTGAATATACTAAGTTAAACTTTAACCTAGGTATGGATATTAGCGAAACATCTAAGCTCTCATTATCAATAGATAATTTGCTTGATAAAAGAACTGAAGCCTATATCTATGCAGTTGAAGATACATCATGGAGACCTAGAAACTGGATGCAGTGGATACCACCAAGAACAGTATCTGTAAAATATAGCTACAGCTTCTAAGTTAAAAATAACATATACTTAAAAGCCCCTTATGGGGCTTTTTTTATGCATATATTTAATGAGAATACCAGTTAGATTTAGATTAGTTTTTATGTCTTTTTTAGCAGTTTTTATCTGCTATATTGATCGCGTAAATATTTCTGTAGCCATTATTCCAATGCAAGAACAATTTGGTTGGAATGAAGCTCAGATAGGCATTATTTTTTCCATATTTTATGTTGGGTATTTCTTTTCAATGGCTGTTGGGGGATTTTTAGCTGATAAATATGGAGGTAAAAAAATTTTAGGATTTGGGGTATTGCTCTGGTCTATATTTACAATGCTTACTCCTGCATTTTCTTATAATGGTTTTCTTGCCTTATTGTTTATAAGAATATTGATTGGTTTAGGAGAGGGTATAACTTTTCCCTCATGGCATTCAATGTATGCCCGCTGGATACCTTTTAAAGAAAGAACAAGAGCAATAGCAGTAACTAATAGCGGTATACCTGCAGGTACAATTTTTGCTTATGTTATTTCGGCAATAATAATCGCATCTTATTCATGGGAGTGGGTTTTTTATTCTTTTGGTGCGCTTGGTTTAATTTGGTTCTTTTTCTGGCAAAAAGACATTCATTCATTCCCCGATCAAGATAAAAATATTTCGTTAGAAGAATTAACCTTAATAAAAAACGAAGCACCTGCTGATTCAAATGCAAATAAAATTCCATTATTAAGTTTATTAACAAACCTTCCTTTTATGTCTATTGCAATTGCAACATTTTGCAATAACTGGGCCTTGTTCACTTTTCTTTCTTACTTACCAAAATTTGTTAATAGTCCAGTTTCAATGGGAGGTCTTGGGATAAATTTAGATTCATCTGTATTTATATTGATGGTACTTTTTCCAAGCATAGTCTCAGTCACAGCTCTAATTACAGGTGGATACCTTGCAGATACATTAATTAAAAATGGTCATAAGGTTTTGAAGGTCAGAAAAACTTTAAATACATTAGGCTTCTTTGGTTCTGCCTTTTGTCTATCATTGATTCCTTTCCAGGAGTCGCATATAGCAATTGTAATTTTATTATGCATAACTAATGCATTTAGCGGATTGGCTGTAGGAGGTTTTGGTGTAAACCATGCAGACTTAGGTCCAAAATATACAGGATCGCTTGTTGGTATATCTGGAAGCATAGGTATGTTAGCCGCAATAATAAGTCCATTAGTTGCAGGATTAATACTTGAAATCACAGGTTCATGGGTCTTAATATTTAATATATGTTCTGCTGCATTATTATTTGGCGGCACATTTTATTTAATTTTTGCTGGAGCTACAGAACAATTTAAATAATGCTTAAAATTTTTATTAAAAGGTATCTAGGCTATAATGATTAATGGAAACAAAATTAGAAATTGCACAAAATTGGCTACCTAGATATACAGGAATGCCACTAGATAAGTTTGGTGATTACATTCTTATTACTAACTTTAAAGACTACGTATTAAAATTTGCTGAAAGATTTTCATCCGAAGTCTATGGAGAAGGTAGGGCAATGCAGGCATCTACCAACAGCGATGGATTAACTATCATTAACTACGGTATTGGCTCACCCAATGCTGCAACTGTAATGGATTTATTGGTTGCAGTTAATCCAAAAGGTGTATTATTTTTGGGTAAATGTGGAGGTTTAAAGGATTCATCTGAAATAGGAAACTTTATTCTACCAATTGGAGCTATAAGAGGGGATGGGACATCTAATGATTATTTTCCTCCTGAAGTTCCAGCCCTTCCTTCATTTAAATTACATAAATTTGTTTCAGATATCATTGTTGAAAAAAACAGTGATTATAGGACTGGTGTAATTTTTACAACGAATAGAAGGGTGTGGGAGCATGACAAACGCTTTTTAAAAAGATTAAAGAAGACTACGGCAATTGGTGTTGATATGGAAACTGCTACAGTATTTTCTGTTGGCCATTATAATGAAATTGCAAGAGGGGCCTTATTATTAGTTTCAGATGTTCCTTTGACCCCAGAGGGTGTTAAAACAGAAACATCTGATAAAGCAGTTACTCAAAAGTGGGTAGACCTTCATCTAGAAATTGGTATCAAGGCTATGACAGATATTGGTCAAAGTGGTGAGGAAATAAAGCATTTCAAATATTGATAATTACTGAACTAGCGACTGGAAATAGTTAAATATTTCCTGCTTATTCCTATCTCTTGCTGTTCTCCACTCTTGAGTAGAATCCATATTTAGAATATTTTTTTTATTATCAAAAACAAGAACTCTAGGTACTCCTTCCTCTTCTGGTATTTTAAAATAACTAATTAAATTCATATTCTTATCGTATCTGCCAACATCCACATGCATGATTTTATAATGTTTAATCATATATTTTTTAATAGTTGGAAGTTGAAGGGTGCCTTCCAAGATCCTACAATCAGGACACCAATTACCACCAAATATGATTATAGGCTGCTTTGATTTACTGATAGAACTAACTAAAAAATTTTCAATATCATTTTTAGAGTATATCTCTCCATTATAAGGAAGAGGCAATGGCATTTCCAAAATTTCATCTGAAGGTATATTTATATTATTAGCTGACATTGTAGTTGGGATAAAAAAAAGAAATAAAAAAGAATAATATTTAATAAGATTTATAATCATAAAAAGCATATTACAATATTAAGAGATTATGGAGAATTAAAATGATATGGATTATTAGATTATTTTTACTTGTGATGGGTTTGACCTATTTTGCTATTGGGGTGTGGGCAATATTTGATTCTATCTTTGATTCTTTGCCATCTTTTATGGAAGCTGTTGGATTGAGTGTTACTTCTGAAATTGGTTATTCAGAAATTGCAGGATTATATGGTGGGCTTAACTTGTGCATTGGTTTAATGTGCTTAATAGGTCTGTTAAAAGAGGATGTGGGTATATTTTCAATAAAATTTTTAACTTTTTTAACAGGCTCTATTGCATCAGGCAGAGTTCTTTATTCTTTTATACCAGCTACACCAACTTTCTTTAATACATTTTTTATATTTGAGATAACCGCATGCTTTTTAGGAGTATGGTTTATAAGATCGTTAAAAAACTAGATTAAGTTACTTAGTTTTAAGATATAAACTAAGTAGCCTAAAACAAATGCAAATCCTATAAACTTTATAAAACTAAGACTGGCTTGTGTTGAAGAATAACTTACTGCAATTATAACGAATAAAACCGAGGCTATTGCCATAATCAAAAAGTCTCTTGAAAGAATATTAGCCTCAAAGGTTACATCTGAAAACAATCCTATTATCGGAACAACCAAAGCAATATTCATTACATTAGAACCAATCACATTACCAATAACCATTTCATTTTTCTTTTTAACTATTGCTGAAATAGTTGCGGCCAATTCAGGTAAGCTGGTCCCAATAGCAATTATTGTTAGACCTATTATTACTTGAGGTACGTTTAACATGACTGCTATTTGTTCTGCATTAATAACTGCATAGTTAGAACCAATAATTAAAGCTAGAAGTCCAATAACTAATAGCATCATTGTATTTATGGTATTTATTTCTGAGTCATTTTCTTCTTTATTATTAGTATCTGGGGTTCTAAAAATATATGTTATATACATAAATGCAGCAAAGAGAAATAAAAATTCTATACTCTCAGCTTTAGTAATTTTTAAATCAAGAAGACCAAGACCTAAAATAATTACACCGAGAATGAATGGTATGAACTGAATAGGATTTGTTTTTGAAGGTCTCATCGAAATGCCTATACAAGATACCCCAAAAATCAAAGCAATATTTGATATATTGGATCCAATAACAGTTCCCATTGCAATAGCCTCAGTACCATTTAATACTGATGAAATACCTACAAATATTTCTGGAGCTGAAGTTCCAAGTGCAACTATAGTTAAACCAATAGTTAGCTCACTTAGGCCAAACCTTTTTGCAATTAATGAAGAATTATCTACAAACTTATCAGCACCCCAAACAAGAACTGCCAAAGCAACCAATAAACCTATGAGATTATAAAGAATCATCTACTAATTCTAACATCTATATGCTGATATTTTTTGAACATCTATAAACGATTACAGAATCATTATTAAAGCTAATATTCTATGTTATTCAATATATAATGAGTCTCTAATCAAAGGAAAACTATTATGGAAATAAATAATTTATTTAGTGTTAAAAATAAAGTTGCAGTTGTAACAGGTGGATCTAGAGGTATTGGAGAAATGATTACTGCTGGTTTTTTAGCAAATGGAGCAAAAGTATATATCACAGCAAGAAAAGCTCCTGCACTTATTGAGAAAGCTAAAGAACTATCAGAAAAATATAATCTAGAGTGTATAGCTCTTCCTTGTGATTTGAGCACTGTGGAAGGCATAGACTCTTTTGTTAGCCTAATAAATGAAAAAGAGGATGGAATAGATTATTTAATAAATAATGCAGGTGCCGCATGGGGGGAGCCTTTTGAAAGTTTTTCAGAAACAGGATGGGATAAAGTTATGGATTTGAATGTTAAGAGTCTTTTCTTCTTAACTCAAAAAATGAAACCATTGCTTACAAAGAGAGCTACTCTTGAGGATCCATCAAGAGTTATAAACATTGGTTCAATTGATGGATTAAATGTTCCTGGATTTCCAACTTTCTCTTACAGCACATCAAAAGCAGCTGTTCATCACTTAACAAGACATCTTGCAGCTCAGCTTGTATCAGAAAATATTACAGTTAATGCTATTGCCCCTGGACCATATCCAAGCGCAATGTTGGGGTCAGCAGTAAATTCAGATTATTCAGAAATTGAAAAAAGAAACCCTAGAAAAAGAACTGGCAGTCCAGAAGACATTGCTGGTTTAGCCATTTTCCTCTGTTCTAGAGCAGGAGCCTATATCGTTGGAGAGACTATTGCCTCAGACGGAGGAATAGTTAAAACAGCCGGTCATGTTTTAGGTTAATTTTTTTTATTTTTTTGCATGTATGAATGCATTTATAATTAACTCTTTCATCCAGATGTGACCACCGTCACCTTCATCACTTTTATGCCATATTAAGAAATATTCCATAGATGGTATTTCTGCTGGTATCTCTAAGAAAGGAAGGTTATGCGCTTTAGCAAAACTCCTAGTTGCAAACATAACTAAATCTGTAGATTTAATAATTGTTGGTGCAATTAAAAAATGCTGACATCTTAATGCTACATTTCTTCTGTGTCCTATCTTATCAAGCTCAACGTCAATTAAGTGCAGCCCTGTTCTTCGACTAGACACATGTAAATGTTGTTGCGAAAGGATATCATTAATCGATGGATTATCTATCAACGATAAAGGATGGCCTTCTCTGTATATTGCCACAAAGTCATCTTCAAATACTTTATAAGAATTTATTTCTTCAGAAACTGGAATAACTGGATCTACAACAAAATCTAAATTATTTGTAGCCAATGCATGAACTTGATCGCTCCTTTTATAAGCATAGCTACCCACTGAAATATTTTTAGCATGTTGATCAATCTCTTTCATTATATATGGTAAAACCCTGCCTTCAGAAATATCGCCTAGCGACAATTTAAAGGTTCTTGAAGTTGCTTTAGCATTAAATGTATCTGGTTCATTTACACTTTGTTGCATTAGAGTTAATGCATTCTGGATATCACTTATAATATTTTCAGTCTTTTGAGTTGGAACCATCCCAGTACCAGTCCTAATGAATAGATCGTCATCAAATCTTTCGCGTAATCGTGACAAAGCGTTGCTTACAGCTGGTTGAGTAATGCCTACAACTTCAGCAGCCTTGGTCAGACTTCCTTCGGTATAAATAGCATTTAAAATAACGAATAGGTTTAAATCAAAGGTGCTTATTTTCATTGTTTCTAATTTCGATGGTAATTTTGCAAATGTGTGTATAGCTTTGCTTGAAACATAAAGCTATCATAGATGTAGAAGTTAATTGTATTATTCATCACACTTATAATAGTACCAAATATTAGTGTATATAGGGAGTTAAATTAAAATGTTACCTGAATTACGACCAGAGGCCTCAGATCTAATATCAAGAGTAAAAGACTTTATTGAAAAAGAATGTGTCCCAGTTGAACACACCTTTAATGAGCAAATTCAAGATGGTGAGAATAGATGGAAATCTTATCCACCAATAATGAGTGAATTAAAGGACAAAGCAAAATCACTTGGATTGTGGAATTTATTTTTACCTGAAAGTGAATTTGGTGCTGGCCTTACTAATTATGAATATGCTCACTTAGCTGAAGCCATGGGAACTTGTCATATTGCATCAGAGGCAATGAATTGCCAAGCTCCTGATACAGGAAATATGGAAGTTATAGCTAGATATGGAAATGAGGATCATCAAAAAGAATGGCTTCAACCTCTACTTGATGGTGAAATTAGGTCTGCATTTGGAATGACAGAGCCTGGAGTAGCATCTTCTGATGCAACTAATATGCAGGCAACTGCCGTCTTAGATGGAGATGATTATGTTATAAATGGTGAGAAATGGTGGACATCTGGAGCTGGCGATCCAAGATGTAAAATAATTATATTTATGGCTGTTACCAATCCTGATGCAGCTAAACATCAAAGACATTCTATGATGCTTGTGCCAATGGAATCTGAGGGTATAGAGATAAAACAGATGATGCATGTCTTTGGTTATGATGATGCACCTCATGGCCATGCACATATTAAATTTAACAATGTGAGAATACCAAAAGATAATCTGCTACTTGGTGAAGGAAGAGGTTTTGAGATTGCTCAGGGCCGACTAGGGCCTGGAAGAATTCATCATTGTATGAGAACGATTGGAGTTGGAGAAAGAGCTATTGATTTAATGTGTCAAAGAGGAATTGATCCAACAAAAATGCCTTTTGGTAAAAATATAGCCAACCTAGGTGCAAATTTTGATTACATTGCAGAATCAAGAATAGAATTAAATGCTGCAAGACTTTTGACCCTTGATGCTGCTCATAAAATGGATACTGTCGGCAATAAAATTGCTGCTAGTGAAATAGCCCAAATTAAAGTCTATGTACCAAATGTGGTTTTAAAGATAATCGATAGAGCAATTCAAATTCATGGAGGAGAGGGTGTTTCTCAATTAACGCCATTAGCATCTATGTATGCTCATATTAGAACCTTAAGACTAGCAGATGGGCCAGATGAGGTTCATAGAAGGGCTGTGGCAAGACTAGAACTTGGCAAACACATAGCAAGATAATTGTCGTTTAATAATTTAATTTTTTACGATACTGAGACGACTGGAATTCAAAAAGATTTTAGTCAAATTCTTCAATGTGGATCAGTATTAACTGATAGTTCATTAAATTTTGTTGATGAGCAAAACATAGGTTGTGCTCCTTTACCATGGGTTATACCTCAGCCAATGGCTATGCTTACAAATAAAAAAATTGATCTTTTTAATTCAAATACTTCACATTATCAGATGATGAAAGATCTGCAGCTAAGATGGAAAGAATGGTCTGCACAGAAGCCTGCAGTTTTTATTACATATAATGGTCATGCTTTTGATGAAGAGTTAATAAGACGGCAGTTTTTTTGGAATCTATTAGAGCCTTACACAACGAATACTAATGGCAATGGCAGACTTGATCTCATGTTGATGATTCATAACATCGCTGCATTTTTCTCAAACGAGATATCTATGCCTTTATTTAATGGCGGCCCAGAAATAAGTTATAAACTAGAGCACTTAGCTCAACAACACGGAATTGACGCTGGTGATGCTCATGATGCAATTGCAGATTGCAACCTCATGATTGACCTTTGTAAAATTATACGAAGTAAATTACCAGAAGTATTCCAATCCTTTATTAATATTTCAACAAAACAAGGCATAAAAAATTTACTTTATTCTGATGATTTTCTTGCTCTAGGAGAAATTCATAGAAGACATACATTTACATATCCTGTAGTTATGTGTGGTGCAGATGCAAGTAGACCCAATGAGATAGTTTTCTTTAATTTAAGTCATGATCCTGAGGATATTATGAGTCTTGATTATTCCGAAATTAATAAGATTATTCAAACTAAAGGTCGAGACAATCCACTAATGAAGTACAAAATAAACAAAACAATTCCTGTTTGTTCTCATAAACTATTAAATGATCCTGATGTTTTTGATATTGAATTTAGTGAACTGCAAAGAAGAGCTAACATTGTAAGATCAAATAAAGATTTTCAATCTAAAGTTTCTCAAGCAATGGAAGACAGAATGATGGATTTTCCAGTATCTGAGTACATTGAGGGAACCATATATTCAGGCGGCTTTCCATCATATAGAGATAAAGACTTGATGCAAGAATTCCATATGTCAGATGATTTAGAACACTTAATAAGAATATCTCGGAATTTTGAAGATGAGCGTTTAAGATTTTTTGCTGAAAGGATAATATGCAATCAATACCCATCAAATATCCCAGAAGATATATATAAAAGATACCAAGAGTTAATTAATCAAAGAAATACTGAAGAAGGGCCATGGGGGTCAACAGAAAAGTCACTTGCTCAAATTGATAAACTTTTAGATGAAAGAGATGAAGAAGAAAGTCAAAATATCTTGAAGGCTACAAAGTTAAAAATAGAATCAATGAAAATTACATAAAAAGCTGTTAGCTAAATCTTTTTTCAATACTATTTATAAGACGTCTAAAACAACTTATTTATGTTTTGTGCACAAAGATGGATATTACGATTAGTTAAAATTTCTGTATAATAAGTTTTTTTTTAGACCCGTAGCTCAGTTTTGGTTAGAGCGCCGCATTGACATTGCGGAGGTCGATGGTTCGAGTCCATTCGGGTCTACCAACTTACTTAAATCTATAGACTAGATAAGTAGTTATTTAACCTATCTTTATTCATCACAAAAGTTGATTTAGTTGCTTCTGCAATTGATTTAATATTTTCAATATTATTTTGATTATTGCCAACTTCAATAATTCCAACCATGGCCATCATAGAATGAGGTGTGCATTGGTATACATAAATTCCTTCATAATCGAAAGTAACAGTAATATCTTTGCTTAAATCTCCATTCCAGCCTTGAGCACCATCGGGAATCATGCCAATAATAGATGCAGAATTATGTGCAGGATCAGTTGCTTGGAATGTTACTGATTCACCTGGTAATATTTTAAGAACAGCTGGTTCAAAAACCATAAATCCATCAGCTCCCTGATTGAGCATTTTTACGACGTGATCTTCAGAGTGTAATGCAATATTTAAGATTAAGAATGTAGTTAATAATATATTTTTCATAAAAGAAATCCTGTAATAATTATAAAAAGTGTAACAATTGCTAAAAAAATAAAGCCTAAGCAGATAGACAGCAATAAAATTTTTATTGGTGAAGGGTTAATTAAAGTTTCCTCAGCCCCAACTCCAATTAAAAGTTTGATAATTTTAGTCAAAGAAGATACCAGTAACCAACATTGATGTAAGCATAAATGCTAAAACAACAACTTGGATAATTGCTGGTATTACAACAAACATTACAAGGGGGTCAAACTTCATCCCGATAAAGTAGTCATTTTGGTTCCATTCAATAGCTTCATCTGGTGTTGCATTACGCACTTGAGTATTCAATTCGAGCTCCTAAGTATTGTTTTAAAAGTATTATTATATATATTTATAATATAACATCAATATAATTTATATATGAATTTTTAATTTTTTATAATCACTTCAAACGAATTTAGATATAATCAAAAAAATATTTAACAGGTAAATCCATGAAGTATCAAAAAATACATTTTTTCTTAATAACATTACTATTATCAACAGTTCTGCAATCTGATGATAAGTATTTCCCTGGATCTAAATGGGATTCAGTTTCTCCTGAAAGTCAGGGTGTCGAGGCTGCTAAAGTAAATAAACTTATTGATATGTCATTTAATGACGATGCAACTCTTGGTGTTGTAGTTATCAAGAATGGAAAAATTATTGGCGAAAAATATGCTGCAAACTATGACTTAGATTCTCATGGAACATCATGGTCTATGGCAAAGAGCTACTATGCAGCTTTAATTGGAATAGCTATTGAATTAGGAGAGATTCAAAGTTTAGATGATCCGGTTGCTAAATACCTAGATTATTATAATGACGAAAGGTCATCTATAACCATTAGAGATCTTCTTGATATGTCTAGTGGTCTTGATTTTCCTTCGCATGAACATGAAAAGATGTTTTTTCAACAAGATCATCTAGCTTATTCAAGAAATGTAGGAGTTGAGAAGGATGCTGGAATCAAGTTTGAATACAATAATACAAACTCAATGATTATCGGAGATATTTTATTTTCAGTCACTGGAAAAAAAGCTGATCAACTTTTATCTGAAAGAATTTTGGATCCAATTGGCGCCACTGATTACAAGTTATGGAAAGACGAGGCCGGAAATGTTCTTACATATTGCTGTGTAGATATGTCAGCAAGAAATTATTCAAAATTTGGATTACTTTTTGCAAGAGATGGTAATTGGAATGGAAATCAAATCATCCCCAAGGCATTTGTTGACGAAACCTTTCAAGTTGTATGGGATCTTACTCCACAATGGTGGACCGATGCAAAAAGGGGTTATTCACTTCACTGGTGGGTTTCTAAGCACGATGATGAAAGTAAAATTTTTAATACAAGCGGTAAATTTGGACAATTCACATTTGTAGATAGAGAAAATGATTTAATTTTTACAAGAATTACAAAATATAAAAGAAAAGATCATGGCGATGTTCAAAAATGGGGTCCTTTAAAGTACTTTAGATGGATGGGTGTTGATCATGCAGTAAAAACTGCAAGAGCTTTGCTTGATCTTGGAGTGGTTAAAGAGGGCTCGGATGTTGTTGCACCGGTTACAGAGAAAGAGGGTGAGTCAAAAGAGTTTTATGATCAATATGCTGAAATTATTGATGCAATGGCAGACTTAAATCGTAACTAGAGTTTTAGTAGCTTCTTTTTTGTAAGATAAGAATTCATATCCTTTTTCCATTCTTCAAGATAGTATCCGTCGTTACCATGCTTGTTAATGTATCGCAAAAAAACTCTACCATCTTCATCTTGAAATCCTGACTCATAAGGTTCGCCTGTAGCTCTATTGGGTCTTTTGAACTGGTTTTCCACAATCATTAAGTCCAAACAAACAGAATCATAGGTATAGATACAGCTATGATCAATATATCTAGAGGTAATCCTAATCTCCAGTAATCTGTAAATTTATAGTTTCCAGGCCCCATAACAACTGTATTACATTGATGACCAATTGGTGTAAGAAAAGCGCAGCTTGCTCCAACGGCCACCACCATTAGAAATGGCTCTATAGCATACCCTAGTTCTATACCTATTCCAGCTGAAATAGGTGCCATAATTACTGCAGTAGCTGCATTATTAATGATGTCAGTTGTAGCCATAGTAATAATAAGTATTAAAAATAATATCCAGAACAGACTCATATCTGTAGCAAGTATAGAAATATTTGATGATATAACATCACTTAACCCTGTAGTTTGTAAGGCAGTTCCAATTGGTATCATAGCAGCCAGCATTATTATTATTGGCCAATCTATATCTCGATAAAAATTACTGTCAATAATTCTAATTCTTGCAAAACCTAGAACACATAACAAAAAAGCTGCGGCAGTTGGAAGTATATTTAAAGATACAAAAATAATAGAAACCAAAAAGAATATTAGCCCTTTAAGAAGTCTACTTCTAGATGGAATTGTTTGAAGCTCTCTTTGCATCAAAGGCATTAGACCTAAATGTTTGATTTTATTTGTAACATCTTCTTCATCTAAATCCCTTACACCAAGCAATAAAACATCACCAGCTTTGAAGGTTTCTCTTGTAAGTCTTGTTCGGTACCTAGCTCCCTTCCTCCATAGGCCTAGTAAATTTAATTCCTCATATGCTAATTTTAGAAAAAATTCATATTTTCTTCCAATTAGTCTTGAGCCAGGTGTTATCATCGCCTCTATTTCTTCTAGATCATCATCATCAAATGAATGAAGTTCCTTCGGTATAGAGAAATCAAAAACACTAAGAATTGAAGATACATCATCTGGCGGTGTTTTAATTACTAAAATTTGACCAGCTTTAATTCTCAAATTATTTTTGACTTTTTTCACACCACCAGCATCATTCACTATTCCAAGCACTTCTGTATCTTCACCTGCCTCTTTTTTAAATGCAGATAAAGTCATTCCTATTGCAGAGCTTGAATCATTAACTTCAACCTCAAAGAGATAACCTTTTAAGTCAATCAGAGAGGACCCCGCATTAAAGTCATCCCTCAATTTAATAAACTTATTGCCAATTATCGATATAAATAAAATACTTAAAATTGTTATAGAAAATCCTACATATGAAAAATCAAAAAAATTAAATCCTGAATCAGAAATTGTAGATTTATATTCTGAAATAATAATATTTGGTGGTGTTCCAATGGTTGTATTCATTCCGCCTAAAATACATGCAAAGGCAAGTGGCATTAAAAATTTAGAAGGATGCCAATCCATTTTTTGACAGATATTGAGAGTAATTGGAAGAAGAATTGCAAGAGCACCTATGTTATTAATAAATGACGATAGTACTGCTGCTATTAGCAACAAGCTAATCAAAAACTGAAACTCAGAAAAAGATTTCCCGCCAATTAGCTTACCTACTAATCCTGTCAAACCTGAATTCTTTAAGCCTTGGCTTATAATAAGAACTAACGCAACCGTAATAACTGCTGGATGAGCAAAACCATCAAATGCTTGATTGGCAGGTATTACTCCAATAATTATTAAAAAAACTAAAGCACCAGCAGCCAGAGCATCATATCTAAAATTACTCCATATAAACAAACCCAGCAAAGAAATAATTGTTATCGATAATAGGTGTTGATCGGTCATTATTGATTTAGTTAATTAGATTGTGGTGTACTCTCAACATATAAAGATGTAGAAGGAAAAGCAAACTCAGAATTATTATTTTTAACAATACTCATAATATTAAAAATTAAATTCTCTTTAATCAAATTAAAATCTGCAAAGCCAACAGGCTCAGAGTAAGCAACTATAAGTACATCTATAGAACTTGACCCAAGTTCAATAACTCTTACACATGGATCTAAATTAGGATCAGAAGAAAAGTCATTACTATCAATAATATATTTCCTTATGTCTGATCGAATTTTTTCGAGTTGCTCAACTGAAGTAGAATAAATTAAATTAATTTTCCAATTAATTCTTCTATTGATCATTTCCCCATGATTAATTACCTTTACATCTGAAAGATCTTTATTGGGAATAGTCATTGGAGCTGTATCAAATGTCCTAATTACAGTCGATCTAAATCCAATAGACTCAACGATACCATGAACCTCACCAACAACTTCAATCCTGTCACCAGGTTGGAATCTATGCTCTCCAATAATTAGAATACCGGCTATTAAATTTTTAAAGAAATCCTGAGCACCAAGAGCAACCGCTACTGAAAATAGTCCCAAGCCTGCAACTAAAGGACCAATCTGTATACCAAAAATATCCAATATTATTGCTAGACCTATAACCCATACTAAAAACCTTGAAGCTCTTTCCAGCCACATTTGCATTGATGGAGTTAACCATGAGCTGGTTGATAAGGCTTCAAAGATTGGTTTGACTGCGTTAGCTAGAGCACTAAATATTGTATATACAACAAAAGCTTTAACAATATTAGTTGCAATATCTCCTGCAACTCCAGAAATGGGTAGAATTAATGTACAAATATATAAAGCTACTGTTACTGGAATTAGTCCAATAGGTTTTTTTAAAGCATTTAAAATCTCATCATCTATTTTTGATTGTGTTTTATTTGCCAAACGACTAAGAGAATTTAAAATCACCGAAATGATAAAACCTCTAAAAAGCAAAGCTAAAAGAATCACACCTATAGAGGAAATTATGGCTCCAAGATTAATACCAAGAAAACCTCTAGACCAAACTTCACTTACCAATACTATAAAATTTTCCATGTTAATTACTTGTTAAGTTTATAGACCTATTTTATAAGTATTTAAAGCAATTAAGCAAAGTAAGTTACTTCTTTATTATATCCTTAATAAAATAGGGCATGTAGACCAAGCAGAACATTAAAATAGCCAATGGAGTTATTACCAAAAGATGGAATGGAGGTTCTGGAAATGAATCCATTAAACTAGCACCTGCAGGTTTTTGCATTAAATACCAAAAATTCGCTGGTTCCCCTAAGATAAGGTTTATGGCATAAGTTATCGGAAGAAGTATTACAGCTGTAATTATTGAAACTGTAATAATATCTTTAGCATAAGGCCTATTATTTAAAACAATAGTTGCATACATAATTCCAACAATAATCATCCCATGGCCAATCATAAAAAATGCATAATCTAAATCTAAAAAAGCTATATCAGGAGTAATTATTGCCATTGTTGCACCAGCTAATCCCCAGAAGAAAGCACATTTATACAAGATGCTTGGACCTCCCAAAAGAAAAAAAATAAGGAAGATTTCTGATAAATCACACATATGAAAAGGAAGCACTTCTCGCCAATTATACGGTGTATCTAATAGATATAAATCTTTATAGGGAGATATTACAACATGACAAAAAATTACAAACGCTATTACTTTGGTCATTATTGATTTTTGATAATCAGTTTTGACCTTATACATTAATGGAAGCATTATTGATAAAAGGATGATAGCAATTATAGTAACAATATGAGTTGTACCAAATAATATAAATGGATTTGCATTCACGTTCATACTCCCAATATTAAATTAAACAACTATTATAGATAATTTTTGTTAATTTATAAAAAAAGTATGTTTGCTTATTAAATATTATTAATACTTGTTCAAAGTATCTAAAACTAAACTTTCAGTTAATATTGATGGAAGTACTATGGGATCTTGCATTCCAGGCTTCCAAAAAACATATAATGGAACTCCGCTTCTACCATACTTGTTAAGGACCTTTAAAATATTCTCATCTCTATTTGTCCAATCAGCAATAATATATTCGATATTATTGTTCTTCAAATATTCCTTCACACTTTTTCTTGAGAGGGCAACTTTATCGTTAGCCTGACAGGTTATGCACCATGCAGCTGTAAAATTTATTAAATAAGCTTGATTACTTGATATAAGCTCATTTTCTGTATCAATATTCCATGTTAGGTTAGGCTCATCATCATTTACATCTATAGTACTAATACTTAAAAATTGATTTATTTGAAAAATTAGAATCAAGAGTAAAGTTATTGGTAACAAAATTTTAAGATAATTTTGTGAAACTTTTGTATAAAACCATATTACGAAACTAATCAGTAATATAGAGACTAGTAAATTAATAAGTGCATCTGCAGATGTTTGAAGGCTAAAAACCCATAAAAGCCATAAGGCTGTTGCAAACATTGGAAATGCAAAAAACTCTTTCAAGGTTTCCATCCATTTACCCGGCTGTGGTAATGATGATATCAGTGAGGGTCGAAATGAAATGAGTAGATAGGGAAATGCAAATCCTAATCCAAGCGAAAGAAATATTGGCAAGGTTACAGACGAGGGTTGTATTAGAGCATAACCTATAGCAGCACCCATAAATGGAGCAGTACATGGAGATGCTACTACCACGGCTAAAACTCCTGTGGCAAACGAGCTTGAATAATTAGTGCTATTTGATCCAATACTTCCAAGTCTTGTAAAAGAAGAGCCTAAATTAATATCCATCAAAAGAATCAAACCTATCAAGAACATTATTAAACTAAGTAACCCAACTATAAGGGGTGATTGAAGTTGGAACCCCCAGCCAACACTTGAGCCAGATGACTTTAGCATTATTAGAAGGGTTGCAATAAAAAGAAAAGAAGCCAAAACCCCAAAAGAAAACATTATTGAGTGTGCTCGAATTTTAAATGTTGAATCACCACCAAGAGAAATAAAACTAAGCACCTTTAATGAAATTATTGGGAACACACAGGGCATTAAATTTAAAATTAAACCCCCAATAAATGCAAATATTAAAGCTTTAATTATTGTAATTGCTTCTTTTGAATAGCTATCAATCGATAAATCTGAATCAATTAAATAGCTTTCATCATTTATAACAATTACTCCTTTAAGTTTTTCATTATGTTTCGGATTATTTTCTGTTGATATGCTGAGAAGCCAATTATCCTTTTCCTTAGAAAGGTTTTGTACTTTTGAATGTAAAACAATATCTTGTTGGTCAATAAAAAAATAAATATTTTCAATATCATCATTGAAAGAAAATCTTAGTTGTAGATTATTTTCATTCTGATTAGCTAAAATTGGAAAGGTAACATTCGGAACTTTATTAATCCATTTTTTTAACTCCTGACTATAGGGAATCTTTTCAAAACTTGTATCAATCTGAGCTTTTTCAGGAACGCAGATGTCATCACAAATTAAAAAATCTATATCAGCTTTAATATTTTTTAGTTCATTAAAGCTTTCATAAGTAACTTTGAATGGAAAAATGACAAAATCTTTATAGCCATATGTCATGAGTGGTGAGTATGGTATTAATTTTGGCGTCGGCCAATAAATATCACTAACTCCTACACCATCTGGTAGATTCCAAGATACTTTAATAGGACCTCCCGAATCTCCTGGATTTTTCCAGTAGGTATGCCAGTTTTTCTGCATATCCATTTTGATACCAATAAATAACTCATCAGCTTGAGAATTATTAGAAGTGTATTTAACGAGTGATACATCTGCATGACCCGTATTGATTGGATTTGCAAAATTATAGGTAGTAAATAATAGGAGTGCTGCAATAAGCTTATATTTCATAATTACATATTACCTTAACTAAAAAGTTGGGGTGCATAATACACCCCTTGAATTAATGTTTTATTTTGTTGAGATTCTTTTTGGGCTTTTAATCTCAATATTTCTTGGTTTCTTTTCTTCAGGTACAATTTTTTCTAAGTTAATAGTAAGTAATCCATTAACAAGATCAGCACCCTGAACAATAACATCTGTTGCTATCGTAAATTGTTGTTTAAATGCCCTTTGGGCAATCCCTTGATAAACGACTTCATTATTTTCATTAACAACTTCAGCATTTGGTCCTTCATACACAACTGATAAAACACTATCTGCAAGCTCAATATTTATATCATCTTTAGTTAAGCCAGCAACAGCAATCTCGATAGAAAAATAGTTTCCATCTTTTCTAATGTTGTAGGGTGGATAGCTTGATGATCTATCAGTTGTCTCAGAAAGTCTCTGTAATTTATCAAATAAGGGTTCGAATCCTAATACACGAGTTGTGAAAAATGGATCTGTAAAGTTAAGTATCATAATAGTCCTCCTTTTAGCGACTAAAAATATGCACCCCGAAGGCATGCTTGTTAAAAACTGGAAACCCAAATGGCATTTCCTATTGTTTAAGTATGGGTATTTTTTAAATTTTCAAGATGAGTTACTATATATGTTAAATGCAACTGAAACTATTTCATAAAAATTTTGTCAAATGAATATGTTTAAATATTTAATAAGCCTATTAGTAATGATGTCATCGCATTTAATGTCCGAAGAGGATATCTCTATAAATATAGGTCAAGAATGGTCACTAGAATCAAGAAGTAATAAGCTTTCACCATCTAATAGTAAAGTTTTATACTTTATGCCCAGCGATGCATATCATACCTATAGAGCAAGGCAATTTGGTGATTGGGACGTTTTTTCTATAGTAAATGCCCGCAATTTAGAGAGGTTGAATAGAGGTGATGTTATTAAAATAGTTGAACCAAAATTCAATAAAAACATTTATCAAGTCACTTTGATGAATGGTTTAAGTAAGAATAGAAATTTTTATGTGATCGCTGATGACCTTATAAGATACTTCAAACCCATAATGGAGCATGAAAAATGAGTAAAAATTTATTAGGATTATTTTTTTTATTTGTCACTGTAGGTTGCGTTAATACTCAACTGACACCTGATGTTGTTAGTAGATCAGATGCACAAAAACAACAATATGTTGTCCTTGGAACTGTAATAGATATAACTAAGGTTGTTATTGAAGGAGACAGAGAAGCTGGTGCACTTGCAGGGGCTTTGATTGGTGGAGTTGCTGGTAAAAATGTAACTGATTCTGAAACTGAATCAGATATTGCTTCTCTTGTTGGTGGTCTTGTAGGTTCAGCAATAGGATCAGAAGTTGGATCAAATCTCACAAAAAAAGATGGAATTGAGTTATTAATTGAAACAGATGCTGGAAAGTTAATTTCTATCATTCAAGAAGTAGGTTCGTATAACTATTTTATGAATCAAAAAGTAAGAATTATCAAAAGAAATGGTAAATCAAGAGTTATCCCATTTGATTAGATGAATGATGAGCTTTATGCAATTATTTATAACAAAGCCTTAGATATTATTTCTAGAAGAGAGCATTCAGAAAAAGAAATAAATGATAAGTTATTAAAGAAATTTAATACACCTGAACTTATTAAAGAGGTTATTTCAAAACTGATTGAAAACAATCTTATTGATGATACTCGCTATGCTCAAATGTATGTTGTTGTTAGAAAAAGAAAGGGTTTTGGACCTAAGAAAATTCATTTCGAATTAATGTCTAGAGGTGTTAATGATTCAATCTCATCTATGGCCATTACAGATGAAGGTGCATGGAAAGAAGCAGCACAAAAAGCGTTTAACAAAAAGTTTAAAAATGGTGCTTCCCAAGAATTTAACCAAAGAAACAAACAAAAAAGTTTTCTTCAAAATAGAGGCTTTTCTTTTGAAGAAATTGACTCAGTTTTTAGATAGCTCATGTTATGATTTAGCGCTATGTCTTATGAGGTTTTAGCAAGAAAATACAGGCCAACAAACTTTGATGAAGTTGTTGGACAAAATCATATTATTCAAGCCTTATCTAATAGTATTTTACAAGACAGAATGCATCAAGCTTTCATCTTTTCTGGAACAAGAGGTGTTGGTAAAACAACTCTTGGAAGGATTTTAGCCAAATGCCTTAATTGTTTATCATCTGATTCTCCTATAGCAATTCCATGCAATAGTTGCTCAAATTGTGAAGAAATAAAACTAGGCAGATCTCTAGATTTTTATGAACAAGATGCAGCCTCGCAGAGAGGTATAGACGCAATGAAAGATCTTTTGCAAACGGTGCCTCAATCTCCATCAAATGGCCGCTTTAAAGTTTTTCTTTTGGATGAGGCGCATATGTTAACCACTGAAAGTTTTAATGCTTTACTTAAAAATCTTGAAGAACCTCCAAAGCACGTTGTATTTATTCTAGCCACCACCAATCCCGAGAAACTTCCAAAAACAGTTCAATCAAGATGTTTACAATTAAATTTAAAAACTGTTGGTGGAACAGTTCTTGTTAATCATCTAAAAATGATTTTAGAATCAGAAAATATTAATTTTGATCAGGCTAGTTTAGAGCTCATAGCAGAAGCTGCATCAGGTTCTGTTAGGGATGCATTAACTTTATTAGATCAAGCAATCGCTCACGGTAGTGGTTCGCTACAAGCCGAAAATGTAAAAATATTATTAGGTACCATAGATAATTCTTATTTAATATCCATGCTTCACTCAATCATAGATGGCAAGGGTCAATCTGCATTTGATGATTTTGCAAAAATTGAAGAATTATCACCGGAATATGAAATTATATTAAAAAACATTATTTCTATTTTGCATAAAACTTCGCTAGAAACAGTTCTGCATAATTCCAATGATGAAAATATCAAATCTTTAGCAATGAAAGTTGATGATGAGTTTTGTCAACTTTTATATGAGATAGCTGTTAATGCTTATTCAAAGTTTAGTGCACATCCAAATCCTAAGGAGGCATTAGAGATATGCATTTTAAGAATGTTAGCATTCAATCCATTACATAAGTTAGATCAAAAACCAAACAAACAAAACACAGAAAAAAAAAATTTAGAAACTGAAAAAGTTAAGAATATTTCCCTAGAAGGTCTATCTATACAAAATGATTCCAAAAGTAAATCTGATGTTACCAATGTACAAAAAAAAGCAAAAAAAAATGAAAATGAATCTAATCGCACAACGGTCTCTATTGATAATAATGATCAGTGGATTGATTTTTTTAATTCATTGAAGCTAAGTCCATTTGCGAGAAATTATTTTGGGTATTTAGAGTTTGAGTCATTCAATAATTCATCTCTAGTTTTAGTCAGTTCAAGCCAAGATAATAAAATACCTGAAAATGTTCATAAGGAATTTAAGTCAGCATGTGAAGACTATTTCAAAAAAAATATTTCAATGGAAATCAAAAAAGGTAATGTTACTCAATCTCCAATTAATCATAGCGAAAAAAAAGATGCTGATAGACAGTTAAGAGCTGAAAAAGCTGTAATGTCAGATCCTTCTATAAAAAAATTCTTAGATAAATATGATGGTAATATTAAAGATGGATCAATAAAACCTCTCAACTAATATGCATCAAGATCTTCTAAATGATTTAATCAATGCTTTAACAATTTTGCCAGGAGTTGGAAAAAAATCAGCTCAAAGAATGGCACTATATTTACTTGATAGAAATAAAGATGGGGCAGGTATTCTCGCTAAAACAATGCTTGATGCAATTGAACATATTAGTCGATGCTCAAGATGCAGAATGTTAACTTCAAATAATTTATGTAAGGTATGTTCTGATACTACTAGAGAAAATACGAGTATATGTGTAGTTGAAAGTCCCTCTGATGTTTTGGCCATAGAGTCTACAGGTGGATATAGGGGTAAATATTTTGTTCTTCTTGGAAGGCTTTCTCCTATCGAGGGCGTAAGTCCTGAAGATCTAGGAATTAATGATTTTTTAAAACTCATAAAAATTGAGAATATTGAAGAAGTTATCCTAGCAACAAGTTCAACAGTTGAGGGTGATGCAACTGCAATTTACATTAAAGATCACATAAAAGATATTAAAGTATCTAGAATTTCTTATGGAATTCCTATTGGCGGAGAGTTAGAGTATGTTGATGGAAATACGATAGCAAGAGCAATTCAAGGGAGAACTGAAATAAATGTCGATTAAGTCAGATAAATGGATATCAAAGATGTCTAAAAACTATAATATGATAGAACCATTCTCAGAAAATCAAATAAGGCTAGATGATAAAGGTAATAAGCTTATCTCTTATGGAGTTTCAAGTTATGGTTATGATGTTAGATGTTCAAATGAATTTAAGGTATTTACGAATATCCATTCTGCAATAGTAGACCCCAAATCATTTGATGAAAAAAGTTTTGTAGATATTGAATCAGATATTTGCATAATTCCTCCAAATTCTTTTGCACTTGCAAGGACTGTTGAATACTTCAGAATTCCTAGAAATGTTTTAACGATATGTCTTGGAAAATCTACTTATGCTAGATGTGGGATTATAGTTAATGTAACTCCACTCGAACCAGAATGGGAAGGCCATGTAACACTTGAGTTTTCAAACACAACCAATCTCCCTGCCAAAATATATGCAGGTGAGGGTGTTGCACAAATGCTTTTCTTTGAGTCAGACGAGGAATGTGAAATAAGTTACAAAGATAGAGGCGGGAAGTATCAAGGCCAAACTGGAGTAACTCTACCCAAAACTTAGTATTTCTAATAATTCAAGTTTCTGCTTGCTCTCCGGACCAGTGTCAATAATTTTAAAAAACATATAATCAAGATCAGGTATTAAATAATATAGAGTTTCTCTATTTTCTTTTTCTCTAAATCTTTTTAAAACAATACATTCAAAGTTATCTTCACCCAACGAGCAGGATTCACTTCCAATAACTTTGTAAAAATTATCTTCTATGTTCCCATTTTTTATTTCTAACAACTTAATTGAAAATTCTTTCATGCCTTTCAAAAGGTTTATTCTAATTTGAATTTGAGCGTTTAAAGGATCTGCTGATTGAATATTATCTAAAGATTGCTTCCAAGAATCTCTTCCAACAGAGCTCACAGTCTGATCTACATAATTAAAGGCTATTTCTTGATCTCTATTAATAAATTTAGGTCTTACTGAAATAATATAATTTTGAGAGATTACTTGCGAATCTTCGATAGTAAATTTTGATTTAAAACTCATAGACGCAAGAAAATTTCTAGCCTTAAAGCCTAAGCTCAAATCACTTGAATTTTTTGAGAACTCTCTTATTCCCTCAATACTAATTTCATCAGATTCATATGAATATTTAGCTTCATAAGAAGGTAGTTCAATTGCATTGATTTCATATATTAAAGTACAAATAAAAAGTATTTTATAGTTCATACTTGTTGTAAATAATAGATTTAGTTAATTTTATATTATTGTATTTAACCTTATTTGATTCAAGTGAGATTTGATCATCACAAATATATTTAATTATCTCAGGGTAAATTAAATGCTCTATTTTATGAATTCTCTCAATGAGAAGGTTAATATTTTCATATAGTTTTGTTTTAATTTCTCCTTGTGCAATTAATGGACCACCATCAAGTTTGGAAGAAACATAATGAATTGAAACACCATGAATGTTATCTTTATTATCAACAACCTTTTGATGGGTATTTAGGCCTGGATATTTTGGCAAAAGTGAAGGGTGTATATTAATAATTTTTCCAAAAAATTTGTTTGTTAATTTTTCTGTAAGTATTCTCATGAAGCCTGCAAGGATAATCAGATCAGGTTTTAATTTTTCAAGAACTTTTATTAGCTTAGAATCAAATCGATCCCTGGAATCGTAATCTTTATTATTAATTACCATGTTTTCAATATTTGCAGTAGATGCTCTTTCTAAGCCATAGGCTTTTGGATTATTACTTATAACGCAAGTGATCTCAGCATTTATATATTTTGAATTACAATTATCAATAATCGACTGAAGATTGGTACCACTTCCAGAGATCAAAACAACAATTTTTTTCATTAGATTATTTAAAAACTACTGAATTGTTAGTTTCTCTATTTATTAATTTACCAATTTTAAAACAGTTAAAATCACAATCTTTGATTTCTTTAAGTATTGCTTTAGAGTCCTCTTCTTTGACTATCAGAACCATTCCAATACCACAATTAAAAATCCTAAACATATCTTCATTCTTTAATTTTCCATTCGATTGAACCCATTTAAAAATTTCAGGCATAACCCAGGATTTAGTATCGATAGAAGCCGAAAGATTTTTTGGTATAGATCTTGGGATATTTTCAGTTAAACCGCCACCAGTAATGTGCGCCATGCCATGAATATCAAATTTATTAATAAGCTTCATAATTACATTGGGATAGAGATGGGTAGGTTTTAGTGAGAGATCTACAATATGTTGATATTCCTTATCACTCAAATCAGCATCATTAATTATCTTTCTTATAAGAGAAAAACCATTAGAGTGTGGACCGCTAGACTCAATTCCTAACAGTACGTCATTTTGTCTTATATTTGTGTTATCGATTACCTTATCTTCATCTACACAACCAACTGAAAACCCTGCAAGATCAAAATTTTTACCTACATAATGACCTGGCATCTCAGCAGTTTCTCCTCCAAGCAAAGCACAACCTGATTCATTGCATGCGTGAGCTATGCTTTTGATAACTTTAGCTGCTTCATCAACTACTAGTTTTGATGAGGCAAAATAGTCAAGAAAAAACAATGGCTTAGCACCACATACAATCAAATCATTTACACACATAGCTACAAGATCTTGGCCAATGCCATCTAGCTCTTTTGCTTCCTGCGCAAGAGCTACTTTTGTGCCTACACCATCTGTACAGGCAACTAAAATTGGATTCTTATATTCTTTATCAAGTTTAAACATTCCAGCAAAACCGCCAATATTTCCAAGCACATTTGGTGAGTGCGAAGCAGCAACATCGTCTTTAATAATATCAACAAGATTGTTACCTGCATCGATATCTACACCAGCAGATTTATAAGGATCATTTTCTATAATTTCTTTTGTCATTTAGAATACTCATTGTGAAAGAAATGCATAACAATTTTATTAAACATTTGATAGTAGTTCTTATTATCTTTTCTAATCAGTCCTTTGGAAAGGAATTTAATGAACTTTTTACTATAAATGTTCCTCTTGAAAGTTCTTCTAAAATAGAATCATCTATTAATTCTTCATTCAATAATCTAGTTTTTAGAATTAGCGGCTCTAACTCACCCTCAAACATATGGAAAATTATAAACTCTGGTTCTTCTAGAAAAGATTTTATTACTAGTTACTCTATAAAAAATGATGCAAATATAAGTTTCTTAGAAGTTAAATTTAATCAAGATAAAATAATTTCAAAGTTTAAAGAACTGTCAATACCCATTATTGGTTATTCTAGACCGGTTATACTTTTTCTAATTGAAATAGAGTCAGGTTCAGAAACTTCTTTTTTTATCACCCGAGAGAATCAAAATAGTTTAAATGCTCTTTTCATTGAAGTGCTTGATGACCTCTCAGAGCAAAGAGGTTTATTTCTTGAAACACCAATTTTTGACTTACAAGATCAAGAATTTCTAGCAAGTACTGATATTCTACTCTCACCAAAAGACTATATAACTTCTAAACATAACTTCGATAAATTAGTAGACATTAAGTTAATAAATATTGGACTCAATGAGTGGACATTTTCAAGAGATATAGAAAGCTTCATATCTAGTGAGTCATACAAAGAAGACATTCAGAGTATTTTTTCTAAATATGTGCAATCTATAATCCCAAAAGTTTTTGAAAAATTGATAATAGATACTTCAAACACTTCTATAATAAACATAGATATAAGAGGAGTTTCGTCATATGAGGACTATAAAAATTCAAAGAACAAATTATTGAAATTGATAGGCATAACAGATCTTGAAATTTTAAGTTTTAATAATAATATAATTAGATACAAGGCAAATATTATGGGTGATATTATTGCTCTAAATAAAGACATTAAAAACAGTAGTTTTTTTGATATCGAAAACTTTAAAAACTCTGAGGAATTAATTTTAGTATATTTAAAATGAGTAAATATTTTATCTTCATACCAAATCTTTTATCAATTATAAGAATAGGCCTTATTTACCCAATCCTGAATAATATTTTACTAAGTAACTTTTTAATAAGTCTTGGATATTTTTTAATTGCTTCATTGACTGATGCATTAGATGGACTTCTTGCCAGAAGGATGAATTGGAAAACTTATCTCGGTACCATTTTAGATCCTGTTGCTGATAAGCTTTTATTGTCAGGCACAATCTTTTTTTTATGGCTTAACTCATATATTCCTTTATATATATTTGCTATCTTTATCGGTAGAGATATAGCAATACTTTTAGGTGCTGCAATTCACATGACCCTCATGGAATCAGAAACACCTTTACCAAATATCTTAGGAAAACTTACTACAGGCCTGCAGATAGCCTATATTATTGTTGTTTTTATTTATGAGATATTTGAGATTTATGTTTCTTTGATAGCATTAGATATTTTTATAATAATAGTAACTCTGCTCAGCCTTATCGTGTACTCACGAAATTGGTTTCTTAGTATGAGTAAATACCATAATGAATAATCCTAAACAGCTTACTTTTCCATGGAATAAAGATAACAAATCTTCATTTGAAAGCTTTTATGTATCCGAGGCGAATAAACAGCTTGTGGTTCTTCTTCAGGATGAACTTTTTAATGATGATCTATTAATCTTTGGCACAAAAGATTCGGGCAAGACTTTTTTACTTCAAGCATTATGCAACCTTTATAACAATCAAAAAAAATTAGTTTTCTTTTTACCCATGAAACAAGCAATAAAATTAAGCGCCGATATTCTTGATGGATTAGAGAATATAGATTTAGTTTGTATAGATGGCGTTGAAAATGCATCCGGAGATAGGACTTGGGAGACAGCAATATTTAATCTTATTAATAGATCATTAAGCTCTAAAACTAGATTAGTTTTTACGTCATCTTCAAATATTGATGAGACGAATATCGAGCTGATGGATTTAGATTCAAGATTAAGAAAAATTCAAAGTTATGAGCTTCATTCATTGGCTGATGATGATATCTTATTTGCTTTGAAACATATCGCAAGCTTACGATCGATAGAGCTTGGCAATAAAGAAGCGCAATATCTTCTTACTTATGCAAATAGAAATATTTCTGATTTAGTTCAGAACCTTGAGAGCCTTGATCAACTCTCAATGGAAATGAAAAGAAGAATTACAATTCCTTTGATTAAAGAAGTTATTTAACTTCGCATTCAAAGCAATATAGTAATACATTATTTTTACTTGAATCAATCAACCTGCGTTGCTTTTCTAGTTTTGTATTAATAAATTTCAATCTTGGGTCAAGATTAATATCTATTTTGATATTCTCAAGCAGTTGGTTTATGAACGCATCAAATGGATCAATTGGTTTTTTAAAGTTTTTGATTTCATAATCCTTAACTCCTGCTCTTTCAGCAGCTGATTTTACAGCTTCATCAAGCCCACCAATTCTATCAACTAATCCCAGTTCTAAAGCTTTGTACCCAGCCCAGATTCTCCCACCAGCTATTGGTAGAA